>WBZO01006774.1_pt1 | contig 10930 bp, 8 predicted proteins | sample 5204261 | NCBI WGS metagenome assembly WBZO01 (sample SAMN12412400, study PRJNA552823) | activated sludge metagenome | isolation source: activated sludge from anammox sidestream of wastewater treatment plant... | place: USA: North Carolina | collected 2017-09
CACACCAGAACACCCGACGTCAATCGGCTGGAGTAATGCCGATTTCCGGAGACTTTAGGGACTTCGTGCGAAGACTGCCCCGGCTCAGGAACAGACCCTTAGATATAGGTCGCAACGGGATCCAACTGAAATACGGCCGGAACCGCGGTCGTCCGCTGATCGCCGGGAGGGGTACGAACCTTGCGACCAAACCGGCGCCCGCGGCAACGCGCGGTGTTCCCCTGACTTCGTGCATCCGATAACCGACTCAGAACGCTTGCCCCTGCGCGTGGGGGACGCACTCGACGCTCTCATGGGTCCGGGTGCCGCCAGCGCGGAACTCGTCGTGGGATCGCCCGACACGTTGCCCGCGTGCACATGCGCCCTACCGCGACCGGCCCAGGCCGGCGCGTCACTCAGGGTCAGCGTTCGCTCGAACGCCGGCATTCCGCTCGCGACGGCGGTCGTCGACCTGCGAGCCGGAGACCGGGCGATCGTCACGCCGCCATTGACTCTCCTGGCCATGGAGGGCTACGCCCACCTGAAGCCGGCCGACCGGCTCGCGGTCCAGCAGCGGGTCTGGTCGCGCCGGGCATTCGTCACCATCGAACGGGCCTGAGCCAGCGGCAGCAACCACCACCATCGAACCCGCACCACATGCTCGGCCCGCTCTCACGGTCACTCGCCTATAACCTCGCCCGCCGCAGCGGGCGCGGGCAGCCACGCCCGCTGAACCTCACGTTCAGCGTCACCTACCGGTGCAACGCGAAGTGCCGCACGTGCAACGTGTGGAAGAAGCGTGTGGCCGACCTGTCGCTCGCCGAGTACGAGCGCCTGTTCGACGCGCTCGGCCCGTCCCTCTACTGGGCCACCTTCAGCGGCGGGGAACCCTTCATCCGCCCCGACCTCATCGACATCGTCATCGCCTGCTACGACCGGTGTCGGCCGTCCATCGTGACCATCCCGACGAACGGGCTTTTCCGCGAGCGAATCGTGGAGGGGGTCGCACGGCTGAGCCGGCACGCGCCCGACCTCCAGATCATCATCAACTTCTCGCTGGACGGGATCGGCCCTCGCCACGACGAGATCCGGTGCGTGCCCGGGAACTACGAGAAGCTCCGGGCCGCTTACCGTGACCTGCGCGCCCTGAAGCTGCCCAACGTCAACGTCGGCATCCACACGGTCGTGTCCCGCTTCAACGTGACCGAGGTGCCCGCCATCCGCGAGCACGTCCGGACCGAGTTCGGTCCCGATTCGTTCATCAGCGAACTGGCCGAGGAGCGGCTGGAACTCGACACCATCGGGGAGGAGATCACCCCCGACGCCGACCAGTACGGCAACGTGGTGCGCGATCTCGTGGCAGATATCGACCGGTCGCGGGCACGCGGCTTCGCCGCGATCATCGGCGCCTTCCGGCGTCACTACTACCAGCTCGCCCACCGCACGCTCGTCGAGCAGCGTCAGGTGCTGCCGTGCTACGCCGGCCTGGCCTCGGCCCAGGTGGCGCCCAATGGCGACGTGTGGACCTGCTGCATCCGTGCCGAGTCGATGGGCAACCTGCGTGACGCCAACTTCGACTTCGACGCCGTGTGGAACAGCCGTCGCGCGAACCAACTGCGCGGCAGCATCCGCCGGGGTGAGTGCTTCTGCCCGCTCGCGAACGCCGCCTACAGCTCAATGCTCTGCGACCCGGCGAGCCTGGTTCGCGTCGGCTGGCAGTGGGTGAAGCACCAGCTCACGCCGAGGAGCGCGGCATCATGATCCGCTGCACCATCGGCGTGATGGCCTACAACGAGGCGCAGAACATCCGGCACGCGCTGCACGCGCTCCTCGCCCAGGAACTGCAGACGGTAGAGGTGGTCGAGATCCTCGTGATGGCCAGCGGCTGCACCGATGACACGGTGGAACTCGCCAGCGCCATCGCCGCCGAGTTCCCCGTGATCCGCATCGAGGCCGAGCCGGTGCGCACGGGCAAGGCGGCTGCGATCAAGCGGCTGATGTCGCTCGCCCGCACTGAAGTGATCGTGCTCGTCGGCGCCGACACCCTGCCGGAGCCCGGCGCTATCGAGCAACTGGTGAAGCCGTTCGCCGAGCCCTCCATCGGCATGACCGGGGCGCGGGTCGTGCCGCTGAATCTGCCCACCACCTGGATCGGCTTCGCCGTCCAGATGCTCTGGCACGTGCACCACCACCTTGCACTGCGTCGTCCGAAGCTCGGGGAGATGGTGGCATTCCGCAACGTGATCGACGACTTTCCAGAAGACACCTCGACGGACGAGCCGGCCATCGAGGCGCTGATCGTCTCGAAGGGCTATCGCCTGGCGTACACGCCGGACGCGGTGGTCTACAACCGCGGGCCGGAACGGGCCGATGAATTCCTCGTCCAGCGCCGCCGGGTGTTCGCCGGCCAGGTGCGCCTGGCCATGCGCTACGGCTACTTCACGTCGTCGCTGAGCATCCGCCTGATCCTTCCGCTCGCCGTTGAAGCCCTGCGCAGCTACCCGCGCTTCCTGCCGTGGACGTTCTCGGCAATGGCCGTCGAGGCCTGGGCCCGCTGCCTCGGCCTGTTCGACGCGCTGCGCGGCCGCGAGGATGTGGTCTGGCGGATGGTTGACACCACGAAGGCCGTCGTCACCGCCGAACGCAAGGACCCGCTCACGCTCATCAGCGTCCGCTGGGCACCGGGCACCCTCGACGCGATGGCTTTCCTCAAGGACCTGCGCGCCCACTCGGAACCCGCCGGCTCGGTCTTCTGGTGGGACGCGACCAAGGGCGAAATCCTGCTCTTCGTCGGAGGCGAGGCGCCGCTCGAATGGTTCGAGCAACGGATCAGGCCGGTGACGCGCGAGCACGTCCGACCCCTGCCGGTCTACTCGAATTCCGCCAACGCTGTCAGCGTGTCGTGGGTGAAACCGGCGCGGGCCCACGAACTGGTGTCGTGCCGGATGGTCAGATTCACGTCGCCCGCGACGAACTAGCCCCGCGTGTCACCCGAACCCACCATCCTGGTCACTGGTGCCGGCGGATTCATCGGACGCCACCTGGTTGCCGCACTCCGTGCCCAGGGCCGCCCGGTGCGGGCGCTCGTGCGCTCGGCGGACGCCACGCACGATCTTGCGAGGCTCGGTGCGGAGGTCGTCAGCGGCGACCTGACCGACACACAGACGATTCCGGCCGTGGCCCACAACGTCGGCACGGTCTTCCATCTCGCGGGCAAGCTGTTCGCCCCGGGCTCGGACCCAGCCGAGTACGAGCGCCTGCACGTCGACGCCACCTGCCGGCTCTTCGAGGCCTGCCTCGACCAGGGTCGCCTGACGGCGTTCGTCCTCTGCAGCACCACCGGCGTGCACGGACCTACCGGCCGCACCCCCGCACGTGAGGACGATGCAGGCACTCCCACGAACGCCTACGAGCACACCAAGGCGAGGGCCGAGCAGGTGATGCGCGCCCTCGCCCGCCGCCGAGGAGCGCCCCTCGTGATCGCCAGGCCAGGCCTCGTGTACGGCCCCGGCGACCGTCACCTGCTCGGCTGGTACAAGTCCATCCGCGACGGCTACTACCGCGTGATCGGCCCCGGCACGAACCACCTGCACCCGATCTACATCGACGACCTGGTCGATGCGATGCTGCGCTGCGTACCGCGCGCCTCCACCGAGGGACGCACCTATCACCTCGTGGGCGAGCGGCCGGTGACCATGCGGGAACTCTCGGATGCGATCGGGCTCGCTGTTGGCCGGCGCGTACCCAGGATGCACCTGCCCTCGCCGGTGGCCTACACCGCAGGCGCCCTCATGGAGCTGCTGCCGATTCCACGGCGCAGACTGCCGCTGTCCCGCACGCGGGTCACGTTCCTCCTCCAGAACCGGGCCTACGACGGCAGTCGCGCGCGGGAGGAACTCGCATTCGTCCCGCGGGTCGGACTCGCCGATGGCCTCGCCCGGACGGTGGCGTGGTATCGCGCGCAGGGATGGCTCTGATGCGTGCCTCGGTGATCATCCCCTCGTACCAGTCGGCAGCCACCATCCGGGGCTGCCTCACGTCCGTCCTGGCGCAGGATTTCGCCGAGCCCTTCGAGGTGTTCGTTTCCGACAGCAGCACCGACGGCACCGCGGACATCATCCGCCGGGAGTTCCCGGGCGTACGCCTGCTCACGTCCGAGACACGCATGGACCCAGCCCTCGCGCGCAACCGGGCGGCCGCGCTCGCGCAGGGCGACATCCTGGCGTTCATCGACTCGGACTGCCTGGCGCCGCCGGACTGGCTCCGGCGCATCTGCGCGGCCGTGGACCTGGACGACTACGACGGGGCCGGTGGTGCCATCGCGCCGGTGGACGCCTCGACCGACGCCGCCTGGGCCGGCTACTTCACCGAGTTCCGCGAGTTCCTGCCCGGGGGGCCTTCGCGCGCGGGCACGTACCTCACCATCAACAACGCCGCGTATCGCCGCACGACGTTCGAGCGCGCGGGCGGGTTTCCGGTCGACTACTTTCCGCAGGAAGACCAGGTCTTCTGGGAGCGCCTGCGCGCCCTCGGCGCGAGCATCCGCGTCGATCCCTCCATCGTGGTGAAGCACCACCACCGAACCGAGCCGGGGCAGTTCCTGTCGCATCAGGTCCGGATCGGCGTCGCCAACGCTCGCGTCGTGCACGCACTGCGCCTGCGCGGCCATGGCCTTGCCGCCCGACCGTGGCTCGCGGCGCTCGCGCTGCCGGCCCTGGCCAGCTACCGCTTCCTCCGTACGGCCTCGGCCTGCCTGCACGTCGACCGCGGCATCATCGTCCGACGTCCGGGGATCGCGTTCCTCTGCTGGCTCGGCATGTACGCGTGGGGTGTTGGCTTCGTGGCCGGTGCCCGCGTCGCCACGCGTCAGGACCGTGTGCGCTGATGTCGACCCAGGTGCTCACGCTCGATGTGCGGCAGCGCGAGGACCTGATCGCACTGCGCCAGGACACGACCGCGATCTTCGTCCTGGCCACCGACGCCGGCCGCCCTGCGGCCGTACGGTGGCTACCCCGACCGCAGGGTGCCGCGATCCGCGCATCGGAACTGCTCGACCTGCTCGGTCCCGTCCGTCGCGCGACCCACACGTCCGCCCCGCGCGTCCCGGCACGCATCAGCATCGTGATCTGCACGCACGAGCGGCCCGACGACCTGCGCCGGTGCCTCGATGCCCTTGCGCCAGCCCGGTCCTCGGGACACGAGGTGATCGTCGTCGACAACGCCCCGTCGACCGACCGCACCGCCGCGGTCCTCCGCGCCGCCGGTGTCCGCAGGCTCGTGGAGCGACGCCAGGGATTGGACCACGCGCGGAACGCCGGCCTGGCCGCATCCTCGCACGCCATCGTCGCGTTCGTGGACGATGATGTCGTCGTGAGCCCGTCCTGGGCGGAGGCAATCGCCGGCTCCTTCGATGATCAGGATGTCACCTGTGTTACGGGACTGGTGCTGCCTTTCGAACTCGAGACCGTGGCCCAGGAGGCGTTCGAGCGATACAGCCAGCACCGCCGCGATCTCGAACCGGCCCGCTACTCCCGCGAGACGCTGCGGCCCTCGGCCGCAGGGGTGGCCGGCATGGGTGCGAACATGGCGTTCCGCCGTGACGTCCTCGCGCAGCTCGGCGGGTTCGATCCCCGGCTCGACGCGGGCACGCGCACCCACTCGGGAGGCGACACCGACATGTTCGCGCGCGTGCTCGACGCCGGGCACATCATCGCGTATGTGCCGGATGCCTTCGTCTGGCATCGGCATCGGCTGACCGACGCCGACGTACGCCGGTGCGTTTTTGGTTACGGCGTCGGGCTGTACAGCGTGATGACCAAGCGCCTCCTCGAGCAGGGAGATGCCAGTGCACTCATCACATCCGCCCGGTGGCTGCTCGGACCGATCGTGAAGGCCGCCCGGGCCAGGCTGTCCGGCACACCGTCCCCCCCGTGGAGCGTCGTCCTGTCCGAGACGGCGGGCGCGCTGTGCGGTCCGGGCCGCTTCGTGGCCGAGTCGTGGCACCGGCGCGGAGAGCGCGATGCCTGAGCCGGTCGTCCCGGAACATCGTCCGTTCAGCATCGTCGTCTGCAGCAGGACGAGGCCCGAGTCGCTTGCCCGCTGCCTGCGGTCTCTCGCGCGCCTGGACTATCCCGAGTACGAGGTAGTGGTGGTCGACAACACCGATGGCGGGACGCTGAACCTGCCCGCCGTCGACGCGACAGTCAGGGTGGTCCGCGAGGCACGGCCAGGACTGAGTCGTGCCCGCAACACCGGAATCGGCCACAGCCGTCATGCGCTTCTGGCGTTCACGGACGACGATGTGGAGGTGGAGCCGGAGTGGCTGGCGGGGCTGGCAGCGGCGTTCGCCGATACGCGGACCGACGTGGTCACGGGCCTGGTGCTGCCGGCCGTCGTCGAGACCGAGGCCGAGCGCGTCTTCCAGTGGATGGGTGGTATGGAGAAAGGTCGGGTTCCGCGTTGGTATGGCGGTTCACAATTGACCCCGGCCGAGGCGATCGACGTGAAGAACGTCGGCGTTGGCGCCAACATGGCGTTCCGGCGGTCGGTTTTCGATGCCGTGGGGCCGTTCGACGAGGAGATGGGCGTGGGGACGGCGCTGCTCGGCGGCGAGGACCTCGACATATTTCATCGGGTGCTCGGAGCCGGCCTGACCATTCGCTACGAGCCGGCCGCGGTCGTCCGTCACCACCACCGGCGGACCGCTGGAGAACTGCGTGCACAGTACTTCGCGAACGGGTGCGCGTACGCCGGCTATTTCATCAAGATCTGGGCCCATCGCACCGCTCCGCGCCTGGACGTGGCCCGGGTTGGGCTATCGTGGTTCATCACCCGTCTTGCGACCGCTCTGTACCGGACCCTTGCCAGGCCCGGCCTTCGCTCGGCCGTGGCGTGGGCTGAGGTGCGTGGTGCCTTGAAGGCGGGCAGCCGTTCCGTGCGGGCCGGACGGGTCGTGGCGACGACGGGAAGCAGGAAGGTCTGAGTTCATGGCACAGGCATCACTCATGTCGAAGAGCGAGTCGACCGGTCACTTCATCGATACGCTCGCCACCCTGGTCGCGCGGGAGTTCCGCATGCGGTACAAGGGATCGGCGTTCGGGATCATCTGGGCCGTCCTGACGCCGCTCGGCACTGCCGTCATCCTCCACTTCGTCTTCCAGGAAGTGCTGGCGATCGGCACACCGCACTTTGCCGCCTTCCTGTACAGCGCACTGCTGCCGTGGACCTGGTTCCAGTCGTCGGTCCAGACCGGCTCGAGCGTGCTCAGCGACAACCGCGCGCTCGTGCGCACGCCCTTCTTCTCGAAGCCGCTCCTGCCGTGGGCGGTGACCTGCACGAACTTCGTGCTCTATCTGTTCGCGATGCCGGTGATCTTCGCGCTGATGACGTTCGACGGCCTTCCACTCACCACGGCGCTGGCCGCCCTGCCCGCCATCTGGCTCGTGCAGTGGGTCCTCACGCTCGGGTTCACGGTGCTGATGTCTGCGATCGGCATCCTGGTCCGCGACCTGCAGCACCTGATGGGCGTGGTCCTGATGTTCTGGTTCTACCTGACCCCGATCTTCTACGAGACGAAGCAGGTGCCGGAGCACCTGGCCCGCTGGCTCGACATCAACCCGATGGCGGTGGTCGTCACCGCACACCGCGACGTGATGGTCTACGGTGTCCCTCCCGACTGGACGGCACTCGGTGCCCTCGCGATTGGGAGCGCCGCCCTGCTCGGCCTGAGCCTCATGCTCTTCCGCACCCTGGAAGACTCGTTCATCGACCAGGCCTGAGCACATCGCGCCTGGCGATGCGGCACCTGATCATCAGCCGGGAGTATCCGCCGGCTCCCTACGCCGCAGGCGGCATCGGCACGTACACGGCGCACATGGCCCGCCTGCTGGCCGAGCGTGGCGAAACCGTGCACGTGGTTGCCCAGCAGTGGCCAGGCGCCCCGCACCCCCGCGAGTCCTCCATCGAGGGTCGGCTCGTCGTGCACCGAGTCCCGGTCGACGAACCCGTGATGTTGCCCGGTCTCGATCGCCTGCCGCACCGGGCGATCCTCGACGGCCTCCGCCACTCCTCCCTGCCGGCACAGGCGTTCATGTGGAACGCCGCGGTCGTGGCGGAGTGGCTGATCGATCACGAAGAGGTGGACGTGGTCGAGGCGCAGGAGTACGAGGCACCGGCGTACTTCCTGCTCGCGCGCCGCGCGGCAGGAGCGGGCAGCCGTCGTAGGGTGCCGCTGATCGTGCACCTGCACTCGCCAACCGAGTTCATTTTCCGCGAGAACGGATGGGAGCGGTCGCGCACCGACCTCGAGCCGATGGCGGCGGCCGAACGGCACGTCATCAGGGGGGCGGATGCCGTGCTCTGCCCGAGTCGATTCCTGGCCGGCATCGCCGAAGCGCACTACGGATTGCCTCACGGGACTGTGAAGGTGCTGCCGTACCCGTTCGGCGACACGCCGGTGCTCCAGCGGGATGCCGCAACGTGGCGGCACGGTGCCGTCTGCTACACGGGCCGGCTCGAGCCTCGGAAGGGCGTGGGGGAGTGGCTGGACGCAGCGGTTGCCATCTCCGCCGACCATGACCAGACCTTCACCTTCATTGGCGGAGACACCTCGTGGTCCGGTACCGGCGCCGACTCGGTCCGCGCCAGCCTCGCGGCCCGGGTTCCTGCGCGCTGGCAGTCGCGGTTCGTCTTCGTCGATGCCGTCGGTCGGCACGATCTGCGGCGCCACTTCCAGCAGGCACGCATGGCCGTGGTCCCGTCACGCTGGGAGAATTTCCCGTTTGCCTGCATCGAGGCCATGGCGAGCGGACTGCCGGTCATCGTCTCTCCGACTGGAGGGATGGCGGAGATGGTCGAGGATGGCAGAACCGGCTGGGTGGCCGCCGGTGCGGATGCGCTGAGCCTGGAGCGGGCGCTGCGTCGCGCGCTGGCCACAGCGCCCGACACACTCGCCCGAATGGGCGACGCCGCGGCGCAGGCCATCCGTGCCCTCTGTGACAACACGCGGATCGTCGAGCAGTCGCTGGCTTTCCGCCAGCAGGTGGTGGCGCACGGACCCGCGGCCCGGGATGCGGGGGCCCTGCCGTTGCCCCTCCCCGATCCGGCGGCGCCTCCCGCCACGAGCGGGAAGCGCGCAGCACTCACGGGCGACACGATGACCCCGTTCGAGATCCTGAAGGCGCCGTGGGGGCAGAAGGTGGCCGTGCTGCGACGGGCACTGCGCAACCCGGGCTACGTGCTGGCCTGGCTGGCCTGGCAGGTGCGCCGGCGCTGACTCAGGTGCGGCCGGCCAGGCATCCCCGGATGCGCTCGTGCAGGCGCGCCTCCGTCACGCGTGCATCGAACTCGGTGACTGCACGCTGCCGTGCCGCCTTGCTCATGGCCGCATAGAGATCGCGATCCTCGACCAGACGCTGTACGGCGTCGGCCAGGGCGCCGGGATTGCGTTGCGGGACAGTGAAGCCTTCCACGCCGTCGGTGACCGCCTCGCGAATCGAACCGGAGTCGGTGGTGACGACCGGCAGTCCGCAGGCCATGGCCTCGAGGACGGACGTGGGGATGCCGTCCTTGTCCCCAGAGGCCACCTCGACGTACGGGGCCACGAAGATGTGTCCCCGCGCCAGCATGGGGATGAAGGCTGACTGCGTACGGGTTCCGTGCAGGATGACGTGATCGCCCAGCCCAAGTGCCGTGATGCGCGCTTCCATGTCGCGAAGGCAGTCGGCGCTCTGCGGCACCAGGGGGTCGACCCCCCCGACGATCTGCGCCTGCACGGCAATCCCCCGCGACCTGAGCAGGCCGACCGCGTCGATCAGGTGGATGAGCCCCTTCTTCGGCTCGATGCGGCTCACCGAGACCAGCTGCACCGGGCCCTCGCGGGCCAGGCGATCGGCCGGTTCGACGTGGGGGAAGCGTGCCGTGTCGATGCCATTCGGCTTCACGAGGATCTTGTCCTCGAACCGCCCGCCACCGATCGCGTTCAGCTCCTGCTTGATGCGGCGGCTCGTGGCCACGACCACGTCAGCCAGCTCGAGGTGCAGGGCCACGCACTTGAACGGGTAGTCATGCAGCACGTGATCCGCATAGGCGGTCACGCCGCGCGGCACACCGAGCAGGAACCCTGCCATCAGCGCCATGAGCGACTGGTCGTAGAAGAAGTAGGTGTGCAGGTACGAGGCGCCCGAGAGCTCGACATGGCGGGTAAACGTGAAGCCCATCATGACGCGGGGTTCCTGCAGCAGGGCCTCGGCGCTCCAGCCCGTCGCCTCGCTGAGGCGCGCCATGAGCGCGTGCACACGCTCGGGCTTCGTCCTCAGGTAGTAGTCCCGGTCTTCACGCCTGCGCTCGTGTTCGCTCCGCAGCATGATCGTCCGATGCCAGAGCGGGTCGAATGCGGCATGCAGTTCGGAGCGGGCGTTGCGGGCACAGCAGAACACCCACGTGTCCAGCCCCATCCAGTCCAGCGCCAACATCTCCTGGTAGACGAACGTGTGGGAGTGAACCGGGAAGCTCCAGCCCGAAGCCACCACCGCAACCGGGCGCCTCCATCCTCGCGCCACCAGCCACCGACGAACGGAGAGTGTCCACCGGTTCCGGCGATCCAGCAGCCAGCGGATCCCGCGGACAGTGGGGAACCCGAGCTGCGACAGGCGAAGGCGGTTCCAGAGGGTATGCCCGATGAACCATTCGGGCGACGAGTAGGCCCGGTCACGCACGGCAGATAGCTCGTCCTGCATTCGCCGCCGCTCTTCTCCGGTGACGGCGACAAGCGCCCGCGCAGCTGCCGCAACGACCAGCCCACGGTCCGCGCCTGCGTCCGATGGCGCCGCCCCCGCGAGACCGTCGTCCACGGGAAGATGGTCGACACCCGAGGGGCCGAGCAGCTGAGCGGCGAGCATCAGCGCGGCGTCCGCGTCGGAGTGTCTGGCCGCCCGGCCGGCGGTAGCCTGGA
>WBZO01006775.1_pt1 | contig 10930 bp, 6 predicted proteins | sample 5204261 | NCBI WGS metagenome assembly WBZO01 (sample SAMN12412400, study PRJNA552823) | activated sludge metagenome | isolation source: activated sludge from anammox sidestream of wastewater treatment plant... | place: USA: North Carolina | collected 2017-09
AATGATGGATCCACGGCAGGAGCTCGCTTACCATGGCGACTGGGTCATGGCCGGCGACGAAGGTGTTGCCGGTGTCGAAGTTGATGCCAACCAGCGGATCGTCGAAGTGTTGCATAATGCGCCGCATCATTTCGAGATTGGTGGTGAGCGGACCGTGTGGCTCGATGTTGATGCCGACGTTATGGGTTCTGGCCACGGGCAGCGCCTCGGCGATGTGGTAGATCGCGCGCTGGCAGACCTGCTCCAGCGTCATGCCGGGCGGAATCTCGGCTCCGTCGGTGGTGGCGATATAGGGGCAGTCCAGCGACTTCGCCAGCTTGATCCCGTTGATCATGTAGGGGATCGACTGCCAGCGGTGGAGCGCGAAATGGCAGTCCAGCTGACTGACATTCAGGCCGAATGATTCGATTTCGCGGCGCAGCGCGAGGCCGTCGGCCTGCAGCGAGGTGGCGGGAGAGAAGCCGAGCCCCTCGAAGAAGTCTTCGCCGTTCACCGTGTTGAGTTCCACGGTGTCGCATCGCTGCGAACGGCACCAATTGAAGACGTACCGAAGTGAGCGGTCATCGTGACGGAAGTTATCGCTGGCAATACCGATCCTGATCATTGAGGGCTTCTCCTTTCGGGGGCGAACAGTTTGTCGAGGTATTCCATGTCGAGCTCCTCGGCTGGGTTGAAGCGGTTGGAGGCGGCGTAGCGCAGCAGGCTGTCGCGGAGTTGGCGCGCGGCGAGCCGGTTGTCAAGGTCTGTCTCGAGATTGAAGGTGCTGACGAGGAGCTTTCCTTTCCCGCTGCGGGCTTCGAAGACGGCGCCGAGCTTGTAGTTGCGGGTGGGATCGTCGATGACCTGCACGATCGGGCGGAAAGTAGCCGGAGCGTCGTTGAGGATCAGCGCACGGCCGCGGCTCATCAGGTGCCACCACTGCCAGCCGGAGTGCGCTTCAGTCGGAAACGCGGCCAGCGCGGCGTGCTTGGGGTCACAGAGGATGCCCATCGTTTCTCCCCGCTTGGGAAACCACTGCAGGCTCCAGAAGCTGGTGGTGAAGCTGACGGGAACAGTGAGAGCGAGTTCGGACGCCGGGGCAAGGAATACGACTTTGCGGCCGCTCTTCAACGCCGCCCGGGCTTCGTCGTTCCACTGCTTCGTCAGCAGGTAGCCGCGCGCGGACTGCGGTGCGAGACGGGCTGGGTAGATCCAGAAATCCCAGTCGTTCGCGTTGCCCTCGGCGGAGACCTCGACCGAATACTGGGCCGGCGCCCTCAACTTCGCCAGTGGCAGGCGGATCGCGCCGAAGGTTCGCAGTCCTCCTGGCAGTGCCGAGGACGGCGGCAATGCTCCTGAAGCAACCCTCTGCCCGGCTTTCGTCTTGATGACCCATTCGGCTCCGCCTCTGCCGGGCGCGTCCTGACCGTAGTCGGATACGAGGACCTCGGCGGAGAATGTGTCGGCGGTCGTCCATTCGCGTTTGCTCATCTTCAGAAGAACGACTGTGCTGTTGTTGAAACGCCGGTAGGCGGCGGGTGTAATCAGCTCGCGGGAATCGGTGAGCGTGTCCAGGATGCCGGTGAAGGCGGGCCCGAAGCCGGGCCAGTCGGCCAGGGCCAGGAGCTGGAAACCGGCAATGCCGGGCGTTCGTTGAATGCTCTCGATCTCCTCCTTGTACAGCGCGACCATGTGCTTGCCGGAGGCGGCGCGGAACGAGTCGATCTGGTTCGAGATGTTGTTCTTTTCGGCGGACTGCCGGTAGAGCTCGAGGTAACGGGGCTGCTGGGAGCCGGTGTACTTGCGGCCCTCGTTCAGGTCGGGATAGACGGTCCATTGCCCGAGTTCGTGGGCGATGGTAGGCCGATCGAGTCCGGCGAGGTACTCGCGATAGTCGAAATCGGTGTTGGGGCTGTTCTGCTCCAGCCTGGGGTCGCCGCGGAGGTGCTTCCATTGGGGTCCGGCGGAGACGAAGTAATCGTCGGGGCGCAGGATGTTGTCGGGTGCCGAGGTGGAGGTGTAGAAACGCCTGGGGTCCTTTCTCTGAAGCTGCTCCACGAGGTGGAGGAGGAACGGGTCGAGCCCGCTGCCGAGTTCGTTGCCCATCGACATGAGGGCGAAGGAGGGATGGTTGCCGTACGTATCGACGATGCGATTGGCTTCTGAACGGATGAAGTCCGTGCGGGCCGAGTCCGCCGAGATTCTGCCGTCAGCGATCCAGATGGGGTTCTCCACTTGAAGCAGCAGACCGAGTTCATCGGCCGCGGCGAAAGCGGCTTCCGGCGGGCACCAGGAGTGGAACCGTACGTGGTTGAAACCGTAGTCCTGATAGAGTCTCAGGCGCTGCTTCCAGGCGTCCGTCTCCATGGGCGGATAGCCTTTGAGCGGGAATGCACCATTGTCCACATTGCCACGCAGCAGAATGGTCCTGCCGTTGAGGGTGAACTGTGTGGCCCTCTTGCTCCAGACTCTCATTCCGAAGACAGTCTGGATCTCGTCTGCGCCGAGCGAGGCTGTGAGGTCGTAAAGCGCGGGCGCGTTCTCGTCCCAGAGCTGCACAGTGTCGCCGAGCGGGAGCGGCACTTCGAGACTGGTTTCCGGTCTGGCGGAGATTTCTAGCTGCTGCTTGGACTCCGCCGAGGGAACCGATCCGCCGCGGGCGGCCGCGTGCAGGACCAGTCCGGATTGCGCGGGCTTCGCAGTGAGGTTCCGGATGCTGAGCTGAACCCGAAGCGACTTGTTGGTCACTTCCGTGAGGACGCGGACCGCGTCGATCCACACGGGTTCGGTCATCCGCAGTTCGATCCGGCCGATGACGCCGTTCCAGTTCCCGGGACCCTCATCTGTGACGGCCGAGGCCCACGGGCCCACGTTGATCTTCAGGCGATTGTCCACTCTGAGCGTCAGGCGGTGCTTGCCCGGTTTCACCTGGAGACCCAGCTCGTGGATGTGGGGCGCGACCAGGCTGTTCTGAAGGCCGATGTGTTTGTCGTCGAGCCAAAGTTGAGATTCCCAGTGGCAGCGTTCCAGGAAGACGAGAATGCGCTTGCCCTCCCAGGCGGCTGGGATCTCGATGTCGCGCTGATACCAGGCGGAGCCGACGTACCCCCAAACGCGCGTCAGACGGCGGGCCTCGATCTTGTCGTTCCTGGCGCTGCGTTGGTGCTCGTCGGTTGAGCCGGGAAGGGCGATCTTCTCGGGCAGTTCGGACGCCTGCCACCGCTCGTCAATGCCTTTGTCGAATGGGTCCAGCCTGAAGCGCCATTCGCCGGCGAGTTGGATTTCGCGCGCCGGCGTGCCAGCGGCAGCGACGGAGGACACGAAGGCGCAGGCGAGGATGATCGGTTTCATGCAGACACCTATGCTATACGCGGGCGGTGCTGCGGCGCCGCCCGCGCCAGCCAATCGATCGAGCCGCCGGCTAGAAGACGAACTTCATGCCGAGCTGAATGATGCGCGCCGAGGCTGCTCCGGTGATCGTGCCGAATGTCGCTTTGTTGCTCACGCTGACGGCGGGGTTGTTCAGGTTCACGTGGTTCAAGGCGTTGAACATCTCGGTGCGGAACTGGACGTTGAAGCGCTCTTTGATGCGCGTGTTCTTGAAGATGGACAGATCCCAGTTGGAGCCGCCCGGTCCGAGGATGACGCCCACGCCGGAGGTGCCGAAACGCGTGTAAGAAGGATCGGCGAAGGCCGCCGTATTGAACCAGCGCTGCCGCGTTCGTTCAGAGGTTGGCAGGTTGGCGGGCTGGCCCGTGGCGTCGGCGCGGTTCTGCTGCCGGCCGCCGGCCCCGTTGTTGACGCTCGAGTCGGCGCTGAGGAAGCTTCCGGAGCGGAAAGTGAGGATCCCGTTGGTTTGCCAGCCGCCGATGATCAGGTCGAGGACCGTGGGAACGCTGTTGGCGAACTGCTTGCCTTTGCCGAAAGGCAACTCATAGACGAAGCTGATGACCGAACGGTGCTGGTTGCCCTCGGGGCCGTAGCTGTGCTTGATGTTGTCGATCATCATCACGGTATAGTTGTCCACGCCGCGGATGCCCAACTGTTTCATGAAAGTGTAGTTGCCGATGATGGCGATACCGTTGGAGTATCGCCGTTCCAGGTGCAGGTCGAGGCCATGGTAACTGGAGATGCCCTTGGAACTATTGGCGCTGACAAAGCCGAGCCGTTGCCACGGGCGGCGGGAATTGATGGACGTCGGGTTGTTCGGGTCCATCGGGACCGCCTGGTTGGCGTCGTAGCGAACCTGCATGTCCCTTCCCGAATTGCCGACGTAGCCCGCCTGCAGGAGGAAGCTCAGCGGCAATTCGCGCTGGATATTGAAATTCCACTGGTAACTCAGCGGCATCGCCTTGTCGTTGATGTAGTTGACTGTCGTGCCGCTCAGGTCGCCGTTCTTGAAGTCGGTGATCGGCGCCGGCCATAGATTGGCGATGGTGTAAGAGTACCTGGGTGCGTCGTTGTAGATGAAGTTCTCGTTCACGTACGGCGGGTGGAAGTGCTGGAGGGCCGCTTCGTACTGGCGGAAGTTGCCGTACATCATGGCCCACCCGCCGCGGAACACGGTCTTGGGCGACCACTTCGGGTTGTACGCGGCGCCGAGGCGAGGGCTGAAGTTGTTCTTGTCGGTCGGCAGCAGCCGGCGCGGTAGCTCCTTACCGGCGAAGAGCATGGTGTGGTTGGGGAAGTCCCAGTTGGAGAGGGCGTCGTCCACCTCGAGCGGGAATTGCACGAGTTCGTAGCGCAGACCGTAATTCAACGTCAGTTCCGGATTGACCTTCCAGTCGTCCTGCGCATAGTAGCTGAATTCGCCCTGCCGCAGCGTGTAGCTGTACTTGCCTTCGCCGCGTAGCGCCACCTGGGAGTAGCTCGGCAGTCCGAGAAGGTAGTCGGCGAACGGGTTGGTCGAGTACTGGCCGTTGAACGTATAGGTGCCGTTCTGGATCGCCCAACCGAGGTCGTACCAACTGAGCCAGCGCATGTCCGCGCCCATTTTGATGGTGTGGCGGCCGCGCGTCATCGTGAGTTGATCGTTGAACTGGAGGTTCCAGTCTTCCGCGCCCGTCGGTTGCCAGTCGGGTACGCCTGCCCGCGTGAACGTGTTGAGCGCCATCCCCGGAGGTCCATAAGCGAATGCCTCGGGACGGACGTTCTTGAGACCGAACTCCTCGGCGGCCACGTTGTTGGAGGTGGACTTCTCCTGGCCGTTGTACATGTTCGTAATGAAACGGCCCACCCGGAAATTGTTCAGCAGCGTGGGGCTGAAGATGTGCGTATACTGCACGCCCCACACCGGCCGCGATTTCATCGTCGAGATCGTGCCGACGTATTCATTGAGCTGTGGATTGGTGTCCTGGCGCTCCATAAACGTCAGGAAGCCGTCGAGCCGGATCTTATCGCTCAAGTTGTGGTCGATCTTCACCGTCCCCTGGTCGCCATTCCGCTTCGTGCCCGTCTGCCCGGTGTAGTTGGTGCCCGAGAAAGGCGAGCCGTTTGGCGTCCGGTAGTATTTCTGTCCCGCCTTGGCGAATTGTGTGATCCGCGAAGCAGGAATCTGGTTGTTCGGGAACAGCACACCCGTGTCCGGATCCTTTGCCTTTTGAGTCATCAGGCTCAGGTCGCCGGTGAAGTATTGGGGCAGCGGCATCTGCCCGTAGCCGATGCCGGTCTGGCGGATGCGCTCACCCTCGTAGTTGGTGAAGAAGAAGGTCTTGTTCTTGATGATCGGCCCGCCGAAGCTGAAGCCGAACTGATTCTGGCGTAGCGGAGTCTTGGTGTTGGTGAAGTTGTAGGAGTAGCGCGCGTCGAAGATCTGGTTGCGGACGAATTCGAAGACGGTTCCGTGAAACTGGTTGGTGCCCGACCTGATGGTTGAGGTCACGATGGAAGCTCCACGGCCATACTCCGCAGCAAAAGCGTTCTGCAGGATCTTGAATTCGCCGATCGCATCGACCGAGATGCTGAGACCGTACGTGTTATTGCGCTGGATGCGCGTGTCGATGCCGCCGACGAGGTAGCTGTTGTTCGAAGCGCGGTTGCCCTGGCTCGTGAAGTTGGGACCGGCATTGTCGCCGCCCGCGCTGCCGCTGGTAACGACGCCGTTGGTGAGGGAGGCCAACTGCAGGTATTGGCGGCCGTTCAGGGGCAGTTCTACGATCTCTTTGTTGTTGATGACCTGGCCGACATCGGAGGTGTCGGTGGCGAGCGTGGCGAGAGTGGCCGAAACCTCCACCCGCTCGCTCACCTGCCCGATCTGCATCAGGAGGTCATGGCGAACGGTCTGGTTGACCTGCAGTTGTATGCCGGTGATGTCCACCGGCCGGAAGCCGCTGACCTCCGCATGGACCTTGTAGGGCCCGGGAGGCAGCGTGGTGAACGAGTACGCTCCCAACTCGCTCGTCACGGCCGAGACGCTGACGTTGGTGCTCTCGTTTACCGCCGTCACCTTGACATTGGGAACAACGGCGCCGCTTGAGTCACGCGCGGTGCCGACGATTGAGCCGTAGGTTGTTTGCGCCTGCACGCCCGGGACGAGCAGGCACAGGTAGGTGAAAACCGTCGCACCGGGCAACAGTCTGTGAGAGAAGCATCCACGCATGATCTAACCCCTTTCGCGACAATCGGAACAGAAGACTCAGAGAAGCTTGGAGACCCCTGGTGTGAAAAAGACCGGGTAGCTTCCGTCCGGACCCGGCCGGACCGGCGGTTCCATGCCGGCGTGCACATCCTCGGGCCTGGGCAGATGGACATAATTGGATTTCGAGATCTGATCCCAACTGACCTCTTTGCCGGAATAACAACTGAACTGGCCCATGAGCGTCATGAGAGTGCTGCGGACCATGTAGTCGCCGTTGTTCAATGGCGTGCCGGAACGGATGGCGCCGAAAAGCGCGACGTGCTCCAGGTCGTAGGCGTTGTTCTTCGAGGGCGAGCCTGCCTGCTTCCAGTTGGTCTCGCCGGTGATCGTGAGTTTCAGCAGGTCACAACGGCCCTTGGTGCCGAGAATGAGACTGGAGTTCTCGTTGTAGCAGTTGTCGATCGTGCGGCAGTAGGCGTAGATGCGGACGCCGTTGGCGAATTCATAGACGACGGCATGATGATCGAAGACGTCGCCGTAGATCTCGCCCTTCAGGGTTGAGCGGCCGCCCATGCCATAGGCTCGGACCGGCGCGGTATTGCGCATCGCCCAACTGGAACGATCCAGGTTGTGGATGAGTGTTTGCGGAACGTCGTCCCCGCACAGCCAGTGGAAGTGATACTGGTTGCTGGCCTGATATTCGACCTCGGTCAATCCCGGCGCGCGCTGGTACATGACGTAAGGCGGGCGGAGCCAGGTCTCCTGGATGGCCACGATGTCGCCGATGGCGCCGTCGTGGACCCGCTGCATCGTTTCTTTGTAGCCGGGATGGTATCGGCTCTGCAGGCCGCTTACGACCGAGAGGCGCTTGGCGGCGGCCAGTTCGACGGCAGCGCGCACTGTCTGAATGCCGTGCGGGTCGATGGCATGAGGCTTCTCCACAAAGACGTGCTTGCCGGCTTCGATCGCCGCCTTCATGTGAAGCGGATGGAACTTGGCGGCGTTGGCGATGATGACGGCGTCGGAACTGGCGATCACATGCTTGTACGCGTCGAAACCTTTGAAGCAGTGGTTGTCGTCGACGGCCATCTGCTCGGGGTACTTGAGCTTGAGCGCGGCGCGCTTCTCCTGCACACGGTCAAGCCGGATGTCGCCCATGGCCGCGATGCGGATGCCCTTGTCGGCGTTCATGGCGTTCATCGCGGCGGCTTCGCCGCGGCCCCCGCAGCCAATGACGCCGACCTTGATGATGTCGCTGCCCGCGACATAGCCGGCCAGCGCCGTCGTGGAGGCGGCCCCGGCGGCCAGTTTCAGAAAGTCGCGCCGCGGCGCGGCGGATGCGTCGTTCGCAGTGTTGTTCATGCTCATGGGAATCCTACGCAACTGATTTGCAGACTTCCACCAACAGTTCGCGGACCCAGCTCAGGCTGCGCTCGATCATCGGTCCGCCTTGTCCTTCACATTCCAGGCTGAGCACACCGTCGTAGCCGGCGGCGGCCAGCAGTTCCACACACTGTCGGATGTTCCCCGCGTTGACACCATCCCCGATGGCGCATTGGCTCACGGCGATTCCGGTCAACTCGCCCCGCGCCGCCGCGGCTAGGCTCTCGCTCACGTCCTTCACATGCACGTGGTTCACGCGCGTCTTGAATTGCCCGAGAAACGCCACCGGATCCTGGCCGGCGATGAAGGTGTTGCCCGTGTCCATGTTCATGCACAGGTACGGGGAATCCACGAAGGCGAGCATCTCCTCCATGAACTCCGGCTTCGTGGTGAAGTAGCCGTGCGGTTCGATGTTGATCACGATCTCGTACTGCTCGGCGACTCCGACGATTTGGTTGTAGATGCGGCGCATGTGGTCCAGCGCCTCACGCTCGGTCATGCTCTCGGGCTTGAAACGGTCGTCCGTCGTGTCAATGCGGGAGCAGCCGGCGATGTGCGCCCAGCGGAGCGAGTGCAGCACGTACTCGACGCCGAGGGACGCGCCCTCGGGGCGCGAGAGCGGAAAAGCGGCATCGAGTTGGGACAACTGGATTTCGCGCTTGTCCAACTTCCGGCGCAGGGCGAGCGGATCCTCCCACAGCGCGATGTGCGGCTGATAGCCGAGGCCGTGAATCCAGGACACGCCGTCGATCACCCCGCATTCGATGTAGTGGAGGCCGTTCGCTTGTGCCCAGTTCAGGCACTGGTCGAAGCTCCAGTAGGAGCTGTTGAAAGCATCAGTATGAAAGCCAATATGCATATGGGATCCGATCAGAAATTGGTAGTACCACTTCAGTCGTCCAGCCCGACTTCCGCTACAACGCTATTTCAGGCGCCGCAAATTGTCAACAGACAGCTGCCGGGGAGACGATTAAAACTCTTTTGGTCAGACCACTTTCGATGCTAGGATGGCTCCGAATGGTCTGGCTGAAGCGCGATACGATAACGCCGGCGCCCCGGCGCCTCGCAGCGAGGCCCAGTCCGGCCGCTGTCGACGCGGCCACTGTACGCCCTTCGTCTGACATAGCCGGAAGGCTGCGCGGGCTGATCGAGGCGGGTCGCTTCGGGCCTGGCCCGAAGTTGCCTCCCGAGCGCGCTCTCGCCGCCGAACTCGGAGTTGGCCGGCCCGCGCTTCGCGAGGCGATCAAAGCCCTCTGCGGATTAGGCATCCTGGAGAGCCGGCGAGGTTCGGGGACGTACTTGAAATCCGGTCCGGCTGCGGTCGAATGGAAGCAGTTGTCGGCGGGCCTGAGCGCCGCGCAGTTCAGCACGTTCGAACTGCTGGAGGTGCGCGAGATCCTGGAACCGCGCGCCGCCTGGCTCGCCGCCACGCGGGCCAGCCAGCAACAGATGCTCGAAATCGAAAACGCCAGGAATCGGCTGGAGATGCGCGATCGCGATTGGAAGGTCGTCGCCCGGCTGGACTACGAACTCCACGCCTCCATCTTCAGGGGAGCGAACAATCCGGCGCTCCTGCTGATCTACGAATTCCTGATGTCGCGGATCCTGGGAGAACTGGAGGAGAGACTGCGTTTCCCGCCCGACCTGCAGGCGATGCGCAACGGTCATCGGGCGATCGTCGAAGCGATTCTGAAGCGGCAACCCGATGTGGCCCAAACTGCGATGATCGACCACCTGCAGTCGGTCGGAGTCAATCTCATCAGGGAGACACGCCGATAGCCATGCTCGAACTGGGATTCCACACCGATGCCTTCACCTCCTCCTTCTGGAGCTTCGAACAATGCCTGGCCTGGGCGCAGGCGAATGACATTCACTGGATCGAGTGCGGCGTGATCGACGGCGTGTCCTGGATCCACGGGCTGGGCTACCATCCCCACGTCGCGCTCTGGGAAGACCCTGTCCTCCTGCGAAACAAGATGGACCGCTTCGGCGTGGCGTTCTCGCAAGTGGATGCCGCATTCCCCCTTTCGACGCCCGAAGGCGCCACGATCGGCCTCGAGTACGTATTGCACGCGATTCCCTGGGCGCGGCTGGCCGGCTGCCCGCGGATTGACACGACCGACGATCACAAGCGCCCGGAGGGGATGACCGATCGCGAAGCCATGGCGCAGATGAAGCGCATTTACAGCCGCATCCTCCGCACCGCGGAAGCCTACGAGGTGACCATCAACATCGAGCCTCACGGCTATTACACGACGAAGCCCGATTTCCTGGCCGAAATGCTCAGCTTTGTCGATTCTCCCTACCTGCGCCTCAATATGGACATCGGCAACGTCTTCATCGCCGGCCATGACCCGGTCGAGTTTGTCGAGCGGTTCCGCGACAGGATCAGCCACGTCCATGTCAAGGACGTGAGCGCGAGCCTGGCGACCGAATCGCAGGGCGAGTTGACCGGAATCGGCAACAGCCAGTGCGCGATCGGGGAGGGTGTCAACGCCGCCAACGTTCGCGAGTGCGTCCATCGGCTGGCCGCGTACGGCTACAGCGGAGTGCTGGTCATTGAATGCGAAGCGCAGGGGGGGCTGATCGAGAGCAGCCTCGCCTGGATGCGTCAACTGGTTGCCGGGATCGGGACGAAAGGAGCCGCGCGGGGAATCACGCGGACGTGAGGTTCATCATGCGACTAGACCTGCCGATGGCCGCCCTGGCCGTTCTGTTCTCAGCGCGGCTGTGCGCCGGCGCCGCGGCGGTGAACATCGACCGTTTCCTGTACGGCGCCAGCGTCTACCCTGAACTGCAGACTCGCGAAGAGTGGAACCGCATGCTCGACGAGTTCCGGAAAGCGCGCTTCACCGTGGTGCGGGTCGGCGAATCGTCCTGGGGAAACCTGGAAACGGCGCCAGGCAAGTACGACTTCGGATGGCTCAAGCAGTTCATCGACGACGCGCACCGGCGCGGTCTAAAAGTGATCCTCGGCACCTCCAGCGACAT
>WBZO01006776.1_pt1 | contig 10929 bp, 7 predicted proteins | sample 5204261 | NCBI WGS metagenome assembly WBZO01 (sample SAMN12412400, study PRJNA552823) | activated sludge metagenome | isolation source: activated sludge from anammox sidestream of wastewater treatment plant... | place: USA: North Carolina | collected 2017-09
CTGCCGGTCAGCGCGCTGATCGAGCGACTGCAGGTCGGGAAGATCTATCCACCGGCGAGAGCGCAACAAGCGCTGGAGAACTTTTTCAGGGAAGGCAATCTGACGGCGCTGCGTGAACTGGCCCTCCGCCAGACCGCCGCCGGGGTGGATGAACGTCTCGAAGATTACATGCGTGTTCACGATATCGAAAGCGTCTGGCCAGCGTCGCAGAAGGTCGTGGCGCTGTTAACCGGAGACGAACGCGAACACGCGGTAGTGCGGGCGGCTTGGAGACTGGCGGATGGCGAACGGGCCGATTTGATGATTCTTGCCGCTGTGCCAATCGGTGGACTGACAAGGGAAACGCCGGATAGACAGCAGACCTGGCGGGCACTCATCGATCTGGCTGAGGACCTGGGGGGTCGGGTCGACATGATGGAATCGGAGAATCGGCTCATTGCCGTGAGTGAATTCCTGCAGCAGGTCAATGCATCCACATTGGTCATGGGATACGCACCCCAACCACGTCTCAGAGACCGGCTACGACCGTCGTTCGTCGACGAGTTGTTCAGTCGTGTGAGCGGTGTGGATATCCATCTTGTCGAGTTATCGAAGCGGCAGGGGGCAAAGCATTGATTCCGGCATGTTCCCGCAGCGTAGCCTGCACCTGGACCGCGGTACTTCTCCGTTTCAATTTCATTCCTGCTTGACAATCCTGCCAGCCCATCCATAATGCGCTCGTAACTCCGTGCAATGGCGCATGAAGCGGTATTACTGATGCGCAACGTCAGTGCGAGTGCCTATTGTGCGGAACGGTCGAAGCAATCGATTGTCATCAGAGAGGAGTACGCTGTGGTTCAGAAGCCTCGGGAAGAGATGCACGAATTCGAACGAAAAGTTTATGACTTTACCCGGCAGTGGGTGCTCGATCGCCGCAATCTGCTGAAGGGGGCGGGTGCCGCCGGAGCCGTCGGTGTGGCCGGTTTGCGGCCAGGTTTTGTTTCGGCGTCAGCTGGCAGTATCGGTTCGGGTGGCCAGAGCGCCCAGGCGGGGTCATCGCTGAAGATCGCGCGGGGTCAGGTGTCGGATACCCTCGATCCGCAGTCGACCTCGGGACTGCTGGTCGCTCACGAGATCATGTGGCAGATCTATGACTCCCTGATCTATCTGCACGAGGATGGCACCGTGCATCCGGGTCTGGCCACGGAGTGGACCATTTCGGAAGATGGTCTCGAAGTAACCTACACCCTGCGGGAAGGGGTCAACTTCCACGACGGCACGCCATTCAATGCCCAGGCCGTGGCCGATACGGTGGCCCGGCACCAGGATCCGGCGCTCGCGTCGCCGACCGTTTCCTACCTCGGTCCCCTGACTGAAGTGCGCGTCGATGGCGAATACACGGCGACCTATGTGTACAGCGAGCCGTTCGTTCCGATGTTCGTCGGTCTCGGTTATTCGTATTGCGCTCCGATCAGCGTGGCAGCGGCCACAGAGTTTGGCGATCAGTTTGGTCGTAACCCGGTCGGCACTGGTCCGTACAAATTCGTCGAGTGGACGGCTGACGATACGATCGTGCTCGAGGCGAATCCGGAGCACACGTGGTCGACGACGTTCTATGCGATTCAGCAGCCGCCGCAGATCGAGCGAGTAGAGTTCCTGGTCATCCCGGAAGACGCGACTCGGTTGGCGGCGCTGGAATCGGGAGAGGTCGACGTCGTGGCCGGCACGGATGCCGTGCCGCTGGACAAGGTCAACGCGCTTTCCAATACCCCGGGGCTGAAGGTCTACCAGCGACCGATGGTGGGCGTGTATTACGCCTACTTCAACCAGTTGGTGGAGCCATTCAATGATGTGAAGGTTCGGCAGGCGATTCAGCATGCCGTCGATCTGGAGTCGATCGTCGGGCTGGTGCTGGACGGTCTGGGCGCTCCGGCGACCAGTGCGCTGGCGTCGGCGTTTGCCTCTACCTACAACCCGGATATTCCGCAGTATCCCTATGATCCGGAGGCCGCCAAAGCCCTGCTGGCGGAAGCAGGACTGGCCGATGGGTTCGAGTTCACCTATCTGAACATTGCGTCGCCGGTGTATCAGCGGGTGGCCGAGGTCATTCAGGAGAATCTCTCTGCGGTGGGGATTACCATGAATGTGGAGTCCTATCCGGTCGGTGAACTGATCGCCAAAGCCAACACCGATACCTACGGGATGACCTTCTTCTACTACACGTACAGCGATCCCGACATTCTCCATCTGATTCTGCGCACCGGCGGACCGTTCGACTTCGCCAACCATGGCGATGCAGAGCTGGATGGCTGGCTGGACGAGCAACGTGTGACGTTCGACACCGAAGCGCGCAAGGAAATCCTGTTCAACATTCAGCAGCGCTGTAACGAGAACGCCTTGCTGCTTCTGTTGTGGGAAGGTATCTACGCTGCGGCGATGCAGGAGAAGGTGGAAGGACTCACGATCAACCTGGTCGGGTTCATCCACCTGCAGGAGATGTCGATCGCCGAGTAGCGGATCGAGTTGACCTGAATGTCGTGAAGGACCTCTCCATCAGCACTTTTGACCGTGTCGGTTCGAACGAAGGGCCGGGCGGAGAGTTGAGGCTGGGGAGGTCCTTCCGGCGTCAGATTGGATAACGGGGTGTCAGGTCGCGTCTGACCCAGGAATCGCATCGTGGGCGCATTTCTTATCCGTCGGATCATCCATATGGTGGCCGTGCTGGCCGCGGTGCTGATCATCGTTTCACTGTTGCTGCGGATGATTCCTGGCGACCCGGTAGACGCGATGATGTCCGGGAATCCAGGGATGACGCAGGAGAACATGGACATGGTGCGGGACCAGCTTGGTCTCAACGACCCTGTCCACGAGCAGATCTGGGACTACGCCAGCGGTCTCCTGCATGGGGATCTCGGCACTTCGTTGCGATTTCGGTCCCCGGTTCTTCCCCTGATCACGGAAAAGCTGGGGCCAACGATCGAGCTGACTGGCTTCGCTCTGATCATTGCCGTTCTGATTGCCTTGCCACTGGGGATGATCACGGCGCTGCATCGCGATCGACCCGCCGACTATATCGGCTCGATCGTGGCTGTGCTGGGCATTTCGGTACCGGCCTTTCTACTGGGTATTCTGTTCATTCTTCTCTTTTCGATCGAGTGGCGCGTGTTCCCCCCGGCCGGTTACGGCGGCTCGATCACCGATGGGGTCAGGGCGATCGTTTCGGACGGTGATTTCGGGCCGCTGCGCAAGAGTTTGCGTTATCTCTTTCTGCCAGGTCTGACTCTCGGCATCACCATTGCCGCATACAACGCCCGGATGATTCGGTCGTCGATGATCGAAGTGCTGCGGCAGGACTACATTCGCGCTGCCCGGGCGAAGGGACTCAAGCACTCCACGGTGGTCATGCGCCATGCATTCCGAAATGCGCTTATTCCGGTAATCACCATTCTCGGTTTGCAGGTGGGGTATCTGCTGAGTGGCGCGTTCGTGATCGAGAATGTTTTCGCCTGGCCGGGAATCGGGCGCTTTTCGGTGCAGGCGCTGACGTGGCGCGACTACCCGACGATTCAGGGTGTCGTGATGATCACCGCGCTCATTTTTCTGACGATCAATCTGCTAGTCGATCTTCTGTACGCCATTATCGATCCCAGGATTCGTGTGCTTTGAGCGACCAGTCGGCGAGACAAAGCAGCATCGGTCCGGCCGACTGGAGGGCCGGCAACCCGGTGAGGTGCCGCACTGCTGCGCATCGGTCGCTCGTCTTATTGAATCTGCTGAGCGATCGCTCATGACTACGACGGCTACCACCGCAGAGAACACGACGTTCACTGTGCCGGAGTCGCCGACGGGCTGGCGGCGACTGCAGCGAGAGTTGCGGCACAGCATCAAAGGGATGACCGGAGCGATCCTGGTGGGGCTGGCCATTCTGGCAGCGGTGACGGCACCCATCGTGGCGCCACACGATCCGACCGATCAGGCGGTACGTGGCCGATTTGCCGAGCCATTTTTCATCGATTCGGGAACCGACTATCCGCTGGGTGGCGACAATCTGGGGCGCGATATCCTCAGCCGGGTGCTCTATGGTGCTCGTGCTTCCCTGGCGATTTGCTTCCTGGTGACCATCGTGGCCGCCATCGCCGGTTCAGTTCTGGGAGCGATCGCCGGATTCAAAGGGGGGATCATCGACACGCTGGTGATGCGTACCGTCGATCTGCAGCTCTCCATCCCCTTCATCCTGCTGGCGATGATTGTGCTGGCGGTGCTTGGTCCCGGTTTCTGGAGCGTGTTTGCGGCGCTGGCGCTGGCGCTGTGGGTCAATTACGCCCGGCTGGTGAGAGGCGAAACACTGCGAATCCGAGAGATGGAGTATGTCCTTTCCGCCAAGACGATCGGTGTCGACGAACGTCGATTGCTGACCCGGCACATTCTGCCGAACATGCTTCATTCGATTCTGGTGCTGGCGACGCTCGACATGGCGTTTGTGATCATCTTCGAAGCGTCACTGACCTTTCTGGGTCTGGGTATCCAGCCGCCCACGCCCACGTGGGGGTACATGCTCAGCGAGGGGCGCAACTATCTGCAGGAGAGCCCCTGGATGACTGTTTTTCCCGGGTTGGCCATCATCCTGACGGTGGTGGGGATCAATCTGCTCGGCGACTGGCTGCGGGACACCTTCGATCCGAGTCTGAGGAATCGGTAGCCGGAGTTTGGTGCCTGGTAGCTGGTAACTGGTAGCTCGCGATTGGTAACTGGGGAGATGGGGGACGCGAAACGGAGGTAAGAGACGGTGACTGATGCGCTGACGACGGTGCTCGCTGAAATCGAGGCGATGCGCGACGACATTCTGGAGACTCTCGCCGCCGTTGTCCGGATTCCCAGCATCACGCCCAAATACCCCGGTCTCGATTACGACGAGATCGTCGGCGGGGAAACTCGCGCCAATCAGGCGCTTGTTCCCACGTTCGAAGCGGCCGGGTGCACGATCGATATGTGGGCGGAAGAAGCCGGTCGGGACAATCTGGTCGGGGTCATCAAAGGATCCGGCGGCGGTCGCTCGCTGATTCTCAATGGACATATCGATACGGTACCACCCGGCGACCCGGCGACCTGGAAGTGGGGGGACCCGTGGAGCGGTCGAATCGAAGATGGGGTGCTTCACGGTCTTGGTTCAACCGATATGAAAGCCGGCATTGTGGCCATGGCCAAAGCCGCCGAAGCACTGAAACGAAGCGGCATCACCCTGCAGGGGGATCTGATTCTGGAGAGTGTGGTTGGCGAGGAGACCATGGATCACGAACGGGGCGCCTCGGCAACCGTTCGGCGAGGCTATACCGCCGATGCGGCGATCGTCACCGAACCAACGGGATTCAGAGGACTGCCCGCCATCGCTCCCTGTTCGGCCGGTGTGCTGTGGTTGCGGATCACGGTGCCGGGCAAAGCGACCCATGTGATGGTCCGCGGCAGTCTGATCTGGCCGGGTGGAGCCGGTCAGCGCTATGGGGTGAATGCGGTGGACAAAGGCTTTCTCGTCTACCAGGCGATGAAGCAACTGGAAGCCGACTGGGGTATGAATCGCAACCATCCCCTGTTTCCGGCCGGACATTTCAATCTGGGGGTCAATCTTCTTTCGGGTCACCCACCCGGACCGAGAGTTCCGTTCATCGTTCCGCATGAATGCGTGCTCGATTACATCGTCGTCTATCGGCCGAACGACGACCCCGACGAGGTCAGGGCAGAGGTGGAGGGGTACCTGAACCGGGTGTTCGATCTCGACTCCTGGTTGCAGACGCATCGACCCACCATGGAATGGCTACATCACTGGCCAACCTACGACACGCCGATCGATCACCCCATCTGTACCACGCTGGCTGCGTCGCATCGGCAGGCAATCGGTCGGGATGCGAACTTCGAAGGGTTCGCGGCGGTCGATGACGCCACCTGGCTGGAGCGGGGTGGCATTCCCTCGATCAGTTTCGGTCCGGGAAATCTGATGAACGCGCATGCGCTGGACGAACACATCGAGTGTCAGGCGGTCATCGACGCGGCAAAAGTGTATGCAGCGACGATGATCGAGTGGTGTGGCAACAGGTGACGGGTAGCTTGGCACTGGCAGCAGGAAATGGGGGATGGGAGTTCTTCCTCTTTCCCACGTCTCTTTTTCGATCGGTAAGGAGCAGGTAGTCAGGTGACAAATATCGTTCATCCGTATATCCCGAATACGGGACCGGTCGCCCGCGCGGCGATGCTGGAGGCGATCGGCGTTGATTCCGCCGAGGCGCTCTATGACGCGATTCCCGCCAGTCTGAGACTGAATCGTGATCTGAATCTGCCGGAACCGCTGCTTTCCGAACTCGACTTGAAACGGCATGTGGCGGGGTTGCTTTCCCGGAATACTCCAGTGACTCGCGCACTCAGTTTTCTGGGTGGGGGATGCTGGCAGCACGATGTCCCGGCGGTTTGCGACGAGATCAATAGTCGCGCCGAATTTCTGACCGCTTACGGTGGCGACACCTATGCCGATCTTGGCAAGTATCAGGCGGTTTTTGAGTTCCAGTCGATGATCGGTGAACTGGTGGGAATGGAAATGGTCAGCGCACCGGTCTACGACTGGTCGGCGGCGCTGACCAGCGCGCTGATGATGGCATCGAGAATCACCGGGCGAAAACGAACGCTGGTCAGCGGGTCCCTGGCGGCGGAAAAGTGGTCGCACCTCATCAATACGGGTGGACCCTGGCTGGCACCGGAGCGTCTTCCGATGAGCGCCACAACCGGCCTGACCGATCTGGATGAGCTTCGCGCTCGAATGTCAGCGGATGTCTCGGCTGTCTACATCGAAGTGCCGTCCTACTTTGGGGTCATCGAGCATCGGATGACGGAGATCAGTCGCATCGTGCACGAAGCGGGTGCGTTGCTGGTCGTCGGTGTCGATGCGATCTCGCTCGGTCTGCTGGCTGCGCCGGCCAGCTATGGTGCGGATATCGTGGTCGGTGAAGCGCAGGCGCTGGGTGTGCATATGCTCTACAGCGGGGGATTGTGCGGGTTCATTGCATCGCGTGACGAGCCCGAGTTCGTGGCTGAATACCCCTACCTCATGGTATCGATCGCGCCGGGAAGAACCGAGGGCGAGTGGGGATTCGGTTGGGCGGCAATGGAGCGGACGTCATACGACCTGCGCGAAAGCGCCCCCGATTTCACCGGAACGACGCAGTGGTTGTGGGGCATTACGGCCGCCGTCTACCTCTCTCTGCTTGGTCCTCAGGGACTGCGAGAGGTCGGAGAAGGCATCCTGCAGCGCTCCCATTACGCGATGAAACACCTCAATGCGGTGCCCGGGGTAGTGGCGCCGCATTTCACCGCCCCGCATTTCAAGGAGTTCGTGGTCAATTTCGATGCCACCGGCAAAACGGTCGCGGAGATCAATCGTCGTCTTCTGGAGGCGGGGATCTATGGCGGTCACGATCTCTCGAATGAGTTCCCGGCGCTCGGCCAAAGCGCGCTCTACTGCGTCACGGAAGTTCATACCCAGTCAGATATCGACCGCCTGGTGGCGGCGATCGCGGAGGTCACAGCATGACCCGACTTCGCAACTATCACGCTGCTCGCTGGGACGAGCCGTTCATCCTGGACAAGGGCACACCCGGTGAACGTGGATATGTCCCCCCCGCGGTGGAACCGGCGATCGCCTCGGCGATACCGAACCCCCTGGCGCTGATCCCGGAAGAGATGCGCCGGTCTGAGCCGCCTCGGCTGCCGGAACTGGCCCAGCCACAGGTGCTGCGTCACTACCTGCGACTGGCCCAGATGACGATGGGTTGCCACATCACTCCCGATGCCAGCCTGGGCACCTGCACGATGAAGTACGGTCCGCAAGTCAATGAACACCTCACGCGAATGCCCGAGATGAGCGACCTGCATCCGCTGCAGGACGACTCCACGACCCAGGGGCTGCTGAAGATCATTCACGACTTCGAGCAAATGCTCTGCGAAATTTCCGGCATGGATGCGTTCACATTTCAGCCGGCGGGGGGATCGACGGCGATCTTCGTCAATGCCTGCATCATTCGGGCATATCACCGCGATCGCGGCGAACTCGAGCAGCGGAACGAGATCATCTCCACCGCGTTTTCTCATCCGATCGACTGTGCGGCTCCGGCGGTGGCTGGTTTCCGAGTGATCACGCTGATGCCGGGACCGAATGGCTACCCCGATCTCGATGCGTTGAAGGCGGTCGTTTCTGAGCGCACAGCCGGATTGATGATGACGAATCCGGAGGACACCGGTATCTTCAATCCGCATGTTGAGGAGTTCACACGAATTGTGCACGAGGCAGGCGGTCTCTGCGCTTACGACCAGGCCAATGCCAACGGCATTCTGGGAATGACCCGGGCCCGGGATACCGGGTTCGATCTCTGCCAGTTCAATCTGCACAAGACATTTTCGGTGCCCCATGGATCGACTGGTGGATCCTGCGGCGCGGGTGGGTGCACAGCGGAACTGGCCCGGTATTTGCCGTCGCCGATGGTCGTGTTCGATGGTGAGCGTTACGCGTGGGATTACGATCGACCCGATAGCATCGGCAAGAGCAGGTCGTTCCACGGCAACATCCAGGCAGTGTTGCGTTCATACGCCTGGGTCATGGCCCATGGTGCGGAGGGGCTCAGAGCCGTCGCAGAAACGGCGGTGCTGAACAATAACTATCTCCAGTCGATGCTGGCGCGGATTCCGGGGATCGACATTCCGTATGGTACGGATCTGCACCGATTGCAGGAAGTGCGATACAGCTGGCAACCGTTGCTCGACGACACTGGCGTTGGCACTGAGGATGTTCGCCGACGCATCACCGATTACGGTTTGCAGGGGTACTTCACGAGTCACCATCCGGTGATCGTGCCTCAACCGATGACCCTGGAACCGTCCGAATCGTGGTCAAAGAGCGACCTCGAGGAATACGGCGCCGTGCTGACCCATATCGACGCCGAAGCGCGTTCCGATCCTGATCGGGTGATATCGGCGCCGCACGCGTCGACGATCGGTCGCATCCATGAAGAGGCCGTTGACGATCCTGGCCAGTGGGCGATGACCTGGCGGGGCTGGAAGCGGAAATATGGGGAAAAGGCAACAGTGGTGGCGGGAGAGGGGTAGAGGACGAAGGGCAAAGGGCAAAAGTCGAAGGGCGAAAGTCGAAGGGCGAAAGTCGAAGGGCAACGGGCGAAGGGTCGAGGGAAAGAGGCGAAGGGCAGGGTATCGATCATGACGAAGTGTCGCTGTCGAGTGTCATGACCTATCGCGTCGGTCTGATCGTCAATCCAATCGCCGGAATGGGCGGAAGGGTCGGTCTGAAGGGCACCGATGGCCATGATGCCCTGCAAACAGCGCGGGCGCTGGGCGCGACGCCGCTTTCCGGCGAACGTGCCAGGCAGGCGCTCGCCGTGTTGCAGGAGCGACTCGGTGAGAATCTGGTAATCGTGGCGCCGGCGGGTCCGATGGGAGGCGATATAGCGATCTCCCTCGGAATCGACACCCACGTCCTGTCCGGTGTACACAGCACGAGTGAGGGAGCCGCTCCCGTAGACCGAGGCGAGTTGTCCACGGATGCCCCGGAGGATCGAGCGAGCGACACCCGCGCCGTGATGACCGGATCCGGCACCACGGCTGCAGACACTCGCGACGCCGTAGCTGCCATGCTTTCACAGCGGATCGATCTGCTTCTCTTCGCCGGCGGCGACGGTACCGCGCGCGATGTCTGCGAAGCTGCCGGTAACGGTCCCCCGGCTCTCGGGATTCCCACGGGCGTGAAAATGCATTCCGCTGTTTACGCCACGACACCGCGTGCCGCCGGTGAAGCGGCGGCTGCTTTTCTCACCGCGGCACAACCACGCCTGCGAGAGTCCGAGGTCATGGATATCGACGAGGAGGCTTTCCGGCAAGGGAGACTCTCCGCCAGGCTCTACGGTTACCTGCAGGTACCCGCTCAACGTGGGCTGGTTCAGAGTCTCAAATCGGGGAGCACTTCCGGCGAAGGGGATCTCTCCGGTCTTGCGTCCGATATCGCGGAACGGATGCGAGACGGCGCACTCTGGATTATGGCTCCCGGCACGACGACGCGAGCGATTGCTGCTCGGCTGGGGATCGAGAAAACGCTCGTCAGCCGCCGGGAGATGGTCGTCGCCGATGCAACCGAGCAGACCATTCTCCGTCATCTGGATGGGGTACCGGCTCGCATCGTCGTCACTCCGATCGGCGGTCAGGGGTATCTGTTCGGACGGGGCAATCAGCAAATCAGTCCTGAGGTCATCAGACGAGTGGGCAGGGAGAATATCGTCGTCGTGGCGACCCCGGCGAAACTGGCTGGTCTGGCCGGCGCGCCGCTGCTGGTTGACACAGGCGATGCCGAACTCGATGCCGAGCTTGCCGGGTATATCCGCGTCGTCACGGGATATCGGCAGGAATCGGTGCAGCGGGTGGCGTAGTCGCTGCCGAGAGTCCTGGTTCGGAGAAGACGATCATGCGCATTGCAGCTGTTGACACCTTTCTGGTGGAAGTCCCATTTCGCCAGCCGTTCGTCGTCTGGCGGGGTTCGATTCCCGCCAAGCAGTTCGTGCTGGTGCGAATCACCACCGATGACGGTCTGGAGGGGTGGGGTGAAGCGGCGCCCTTCCTTTTTTATGCACCAGAGACCGCGTCTGATGTGCTGACGATGATCCGCGAGACTGGCTGCCAGGGTGTCATGATCGGGCGCGGGGCGCTCTCCACCCCCTGGATCTTCCGCGATGCGCACGCCTTTCTCACCACCGGTTCCCTCCCGCCGCCGCCGTCGGTCGCCGATCGCCTCGAGTTCATGCGGACGCATTTCGAGCACCTGCTCCGGTTCTTTCTGGAGCTTGTACTTCATGTGCACCGGCGAGGTGGACAGGAAGGTATGGATGCGCGGGCGCCGGGCATATTTCACCG
>WBZO01006777.1_pt1 | contig 10926 bp, 10 predicted proteins | sample 5204261 | NCBI WGS metagenome assembly WBZO01 (sample SAMN12412400, study PRJNA552823) | activated sludge metagenome | isolation source: activated sludge from anammox sidestream of wastewater treatment plant... | place: USA: North Carolina | collected 2017-09
GCTGATCGCCGATCTGAAGGCGAAGGCGGCGCAGGATGCCGCGGCGCTGGCGGAATCGAAGACCGCAGTGACGGAGGCCGAGGCGGCGCGGCTGGCCGATGCGGCGGCGCTGGCGGCTTTGCGCGAGAAGCTGCAGGGTGCCGAGAGCGAGTTGCAGGCGATGACCCTCGCGCTTGAGGCCGAACGCAAGCGCGCCGAGGAGACGCTGACCCTGCTGGCGACGGCGCGCGATGCCGAAGGGCAGGCGGTCGGCCAGCGCGAGGCCGCGCTGGCGGCCGCCGAGGCGAAGCTGGCCGCCGAGGAGAAGAAATCGCTCGAGGCGCAACGGCAGGTGGAACTGCTGAACCGCCAGATGGCGGCGCTGCGCGAGCAGCTGGCGGGCCTGCAGCAGGTGCTGGGCGAGACCGAGGCGCGGCGTGTCGAGGCGCAGATCCGGGTCGAGGCGCTGGGGCGCGATCTGAACGCGGCGCTGGCCCAGGTGGCGGCCGAACAGCGCGCGCGCGCCGAACTGGAAGCGGCCGAACGCGCGCGCCTCGAGGCCGAGAACCGCGACCTTGCCCGCTTCCGCTCGGAATTCTTCGGCGAACTCAGCCAGTTGCTGGCCGGGCGCGAGGGCGTGCGCGTGGTGGGCGATCGCTTCGTCTTTTCCTCGGAAGTGCTGTTCCAGCCCGGGTCCGCCGACCTGTCGCCCGAAGGTCAGTCGCAGATCGCCGGCGTGGTGCAGATCCTGAACGAGGTGCGCGCCCGCATCCCGGAGGGGATCGACTGGATCATCCGCGTCGACGGCCATACCGACGACACGCTGCTTTCCGGCACCGGCGAATTCAAGGACAACTGGCAGCTCAGCCAGGCGCGGGCGCTTTCGGTGGTGCGCTACATGCAGGACGTGCTGGGCTTCCCGCCCGAACGGCTGGCGGCGGCGGGCTTTGGCCAGTATCGCCCGGTGGCCGCCGGCAACAGCCCCGAGGCGCGCGCCCAGAACCGCCGCATCGAGCTGAAACTGACCGAGAGGTGAGCGATGGCGGCGGCGGACGAAATCCTCGCCTGCGAACGCGCGGTCTGGCAGGCGCTGGTCGATGGCGATGCGGCGGCGGATGACAAGGCCCTCGCCGAGGATTTCCTCGGCATCTATCCCGACGGGTTTTCCGGCAAGGCGGCCCATGTCGCCGCCCTGCGGCAGGGGCCGACGGTGGCAAGCTTCTCCCTGGGCGAAGTGCGCCTGCGGGCGCTTGGTCCCGATCATTTCCTGATCGCCTATCGCGCCGATTACCGCCGCCCCGGCGCCATGGACGATGAGACGATGTTCGTCGCCTCGCTGTGGCGCAGGGTGGCCGGCAACGGGATCAGCGGCTGGGAGAACATCTTCAGCCAGGACACGCCGGCGACCGGCATCCCCGTTCCCTGAGGTCGTTGCGATCAGGCCCCACCGCCCCTTTGCGCAAGGGGTGGCGGGGGCGCGGTTAGCGGATCATTCGGCGGTCAGCAGCGGCGGCTTCTGGCTGGACAGGCGGGGCTTGCCCGGCTCCTGCACCTGCAGGTCGATGGCGCCATCCCTGACGCCCACCTTTACCACGCCGCCCTTGGTCAGGCGGCCGAACAGCAGTTCTTCGGCCAGGGGCTTTTTCACATGTTCCTGGATCACCCGGGCCAGCGGCCTTGCTCCCATGCGGTCGTCATAGCCCTTCTCGCCCAGCCAGGCGGCGGCTTCGGGCGTCAGTTCGATATGGACGTTGCGGTCGATGAGCTGCGCCTCGAGCTGGAGGACGAATTTCTCCACCACCTGCAGGATCACCTCGCGACCGAGCGGCGCGAAGGAGACCACCGCATCCAGGCGGTTGCGGAATTCGGGGGTGAAGGTGCGCTCGACCGCCGCCGTGTCCTCGCCGGTGCGCCGCTCGCGGCCAAAGCCGATCGCGGCCTTCGCCTGTTCGGCGGCCCCGACGTTTGAGGTCATGATCAGGATCACGTTGCGGAAATCCACCGCCCGGCCGTTGTGGTCGGTCAGTTTGCCGTGGTCCATCACCTGCAGCAGGATGTTGTAGACGTCGGGGTGCGCCTTCTCGATCTCGTCGAGCAGCAGCACGCAATGGGGGTGCTGGTCGACGCCGTCGGTCAAGAGCCCGCCCTGGTCGAAGCCGACATAGCCGGGCGGCGCCCCGATCAGGCGCGAGACCGCGTGTTTCTCCATGTATTCCGACATGTCGAAGCGCAGCAGTTCCACCCCCAGCGTATTGGCCAGCTGCTTGGCCACCTCGGTCTTGCCGACGCCGGTCGGGCCGGTGAACAGATAGTTGCCGATCGGCTTTTCCGGCTCGCGCAGCCCGGCGCGGGCAAGCTTGATCGAGGCCGCCAGCGCCTCGATCGCCGCGTCCTGACCGAAGACCAGCCGCTTCAGCGTCTTTTCCAGATCGCGCAGCACCTCGGCATCGTCCTTCGAGACGTTCTTGGGCGGGATGCGGGCGATCTTGGCCACCACCGCCTCGATCTCGCGGGTGCCGATCACCTTCTTGCGTTTTGATTCGGTCACGAGGTGCTGGGCGGCGCCCGCCTCGTCGATGACGTCGATTGCCGAATCGGGCAGCTTGCGGTCGTTGATGTAGCGCGAGGCCAGTTCCACCGCCGAACGGATGGCATCCGCCGTGTAGCGCAATTCGTGATGCGCCTCGAAATGCGGCTTCAGCCCCATCAGGATCTTGATCGCGTCGGGCACCGAGGGTTCGTTCACGTCGATCTTCTGGAAGCGGCGGCTCAGCGCGCGGTCCTTCTCGAAATGCTGGCGGAATTCCTTGTAGGTGGTCGATCCCATGCAGCGCAGCTTGCCACCCTGCAGTGCCGGCTTCAGCAGGTTCGAGGCATCCATCGCGCCACCCGAAGTTGCGCCGGCGCCGATCACGGTGTGGATCTCGTCGATGAAGAGGATGGCGTCGGGATGGTCTTCCATCTCCTTGACCACGGCCTTGAGCCGTTCCTCGAAATCGCCGCGGTAGCGGGTGCCGGCCAAGAGCGCCCCCATGTCGAGCGAGAAGATCGTGGCGCCGGCCAGCACCTCGGGCACTTCCTTCCGCACGATCTTCCACGCCAGCCCCTCGGCGATCGCCGTCTTTCCGACGCCCGGCTCGCCCACCAGCAGCGGGTTGTTCTTGCGCCTCCGGCACAGCACCTGGATGGCGCGCTCGACCTCGGCCTCGCGCCCGATCAGCGGATCGACGTCGCCCTTCTTCGCCTTGGCATTCAGATCGACGCAGTATTTCGACAGCGCCGATTCCTTCGCCTCGCCGGCCTCGGCCTTGGGGGTTTCGCGTGGTTCATCGGCGCCCTGGACGGGGCGCGTCTCGCCGAAGGCGGGGTTCTTGGCCACGCCATGGGCGATGAAGTTCACCGCGTCATAGCGCGTCATGTCCTGCTCCTGCAGGAAATAGGCGGCATTCGATTCGCGTTCGGCGAAGATCGCCACCAGCACGTTGGCCCCCGTCACCTCGGACCGGCCCGAGGACTGCACGTGGATCGCCGCGCGCTGGATCACCCGCTGGAAGGCCGCGGTCGGCACGGCTTCGGACCCTTCGACGCTGGTGACTAGTGTCGACAGGTCGTCGTCGATGAAATCGGTCAGCGTCTTGCGCAGCTGGTCGAGATCGACATTGCACGCCTGCATCACCCGCGCGGCATCGGGTTCGTCGATCAGTGCCAGCAGGAGATGTTCCAGCGTGGCGAGTTCGTGGCGGCGGGAATTGGCAAGCGCCAGGGCGCCGTGGATGGCCTGCTCGAGCGTGGACGAGAATGACGGCACTTCGCGTGCTCCTTTTCCTCGGGGGCGGGGCCTGGGCCCGTTCCGATGTTGTCCTCATGCGATTAAGTTTTGGTGTTTCGCCCGTTTCTTCAAGGGCAATCTCGCGACCCGCCGATTTTGTGACCATCCGTTGCCGCGATGATGCCAATCAGGCTCAGAAGTGGTCCCTCAGGGCGCGGATTGCCGCAAACGACGCCGCGTCCGGCGCCCCCTCCATGCCGACCGCGGCCTTCAGGGCTGGATCGGAAGCGCGCAGGAAGGGGTTGGTGCGCCTTTCCTCGTCAAGCGTCCAGGGCATCGCAGGCTGTCCCTCGCGGCGGCGCCGCGCCACCTCGTCGCGCCGGGCGAGGACGGCGGGATGGTCAGGTTCCAGCGACAGCGCGAAGGCAAGGTTGGTGTCGAGGTAGTCATGCCCCGAGCAGACGGTTGTCGTGCCGGGCAGGGCGGCCAGCCGGCACAGGCTGTCCCACATCTGTTCGGCCGTGCCCTCGAACAGGCGCCCGCAGCCCGCCGCCATCAGGCTGTCGCCGGTGAACAGCAGGCCCGCGCCGGGGAGATGGTAGGCGATATGGCCCGAAGTGTGGCCCGGCACCGCGATCACCTGCACCTTCTCGGCCGCGAAGGCGAAGGCGGTGCCGGCCGCCAGCGCCCGGTCGAGCAGCGGCAGACGGTGCGCATCCGCCGCCGCCCCCCGCACCATAGCCCCCGTTGCCGCCCTCAGCTCCGGCACGGCCTGCACATGATCGTCGTGATGATGGGTGAGCCAGATCTCCGACAGCTTCCAGCCGCGGGAGGTGAGCGCGGACAGGACCGGGGCAGCCTCGGGGGCGTCGACCAGCGCGGTGGCGCCGCTTTCCCGGTCATGCAGGAGATAGGCGAAATTGTCCCTCAGGCAGGGCAGGGTGATGCATTCGATCGCCATGGCAAATTCCCGATCCGTGACTATGTTGTGCCGGCAACGTCCGCCAGCATCGCCCGAAGGAAAGCCCGCCGCAATGCGTCTCGACGTGCAGGACCTGCGCGATTTCTATTACCGCACCCCCCTGGGCCGGGTGGCGCAGCGGGCCATCCGCGACGAGCTGGTGCGCCTGTGGCCGGTGCTGCCGGGGCAGACGGTGGCAGGCTACGGCTTTGCGGTGCCGCTGCTGCGCCCGTGGCTTTCGGGGGCGCGTCGCGTTGTCGGGCTGATGCCCGGGCCGCAGGGGGTGATGGCCTGGCCTGCCGGCCTGCCCAATGTCGCGGCGCTCTGCGAGGAGCACGCCTGGCCGCTGCCCACGGGGCTGGTCGACCGGCTGGTGCTGATGCACGGGCTGGAAACCTGCGAACACCCCGCCGCGGTGCTGGACGAGGCCTATCGCGTTCTCGGCCCCGGCGGGCGGGCGGTCTTCGTGGTGCCCAACCGGGCCGGCCTGTGGGCGCAGGTCCGCATTCACGCTTTCCGGGACCTGATCAACACCTGGCGGGGCAACGCCTGATGGAGGGTGGCTACCCCATGAGGGAGCATTCACCACTGTTCTCGCCAGCGGGTCGGGTTTCGCGCGGGCGTCTGCAACCATGCTGATCCATGCGGTACTCGTGGCCCACATCATCGTCGTGGGCTATTGGCTCGGCTCGGACCTGGTCATCAACAGTACCTTTCGCTATGTGTCGCGGACCGCATCATTGCCTGTTGCCGAGCGCGACAGGCTGCTGGACCACGTACTCGATGTCGACCAGCACGTGCGCTACGCGCTGGTGCTCCAGCTCTGGCTGGGCACCACGCTCGGGGCCTTGTATGGCTACCTGCCCGGGGGCGTGCGGCTTGCCTGGATCGCCACGCTGTTGGGCCTGGCCTGGCTGGTGCTGGTCGAGTTGACCCACCGGCTGAGGAAGCGTCCGCTGGGTAACACCCTGGGAAGGCTCGATCGCGGACTGCGATACCTCGCCATCACGGCGCTGGCCGTGATCGCCGTCGGGACGCTATACGGCTACTGGTCCATCACCGGCTGGCTGGCCGTGAAGCTGGCACTGCTGGCCGCAGTGATGGCCAGCGGGCTTGGCATCCGTTTTGAACTCGTGCGCTATTTCCGGATCTGGGGCAGCATCAGGACAACGGGCTCGACCGACGACCTGGAGCGGCAGCTGCGAGGCCGTTATGCCAGCTCGACGGCTTTCCTGGTCCTTCTATGGCTGTTCGTGGCAACCATCGTCGCCGTGAGCATCATCAAGCCGGGCTAGCGGTAGCGGCAACAGGCTGCGCGAATTTGGCCTGACCACTGGCGGCATCTTCGCCGCTCTGCTTGGTCTGTTCTTCCCCTGGCTGCTGACACGCCCTGTGCCGTGCTGGCCCAGGGCTCGGCGATTGCGCCGTTCATTTACACGCTGTTCTAGATTTCTGCGCTGGAGAGCCCGCAAGGGAGCCAGCAGGATCGGCGCGACGGTACCGAGCCGCCCGGTGTATCGGCCTGGCCAGGAACGGTTGCAGAACTCAGCAGGGCCGACGCCGTACTCGTGACAGGACAAGGACGATTGCCGTGCCCAGCAATGGAGCGGTAGCGGGTACCGGTACGGCTGACACAGTGCCGCCGAGCAGGACGTGGATGCCTTCAGTCTGCTCCTGATACTGGCCGTACAGGCCGAAATTCACCAAGCGGATGAAGCGGGTGTCGGCGGGAAAATTGCCGAACGTGCAGAGTCCGGTGTGCGTATACGAGCCACCCGCATCGTTCCAGGTATAGTCGATCTTGCCGGCCGGTATCGAGCCCGAGGCGACAGCGTTGAGGACGCACCCCATGTCGGCGATCAGTCCACTGCCGTCGTATGTCAGGTCGAAGTTCGTGGTTACCAGCCCGGTCAGTGGCAGGACGTTGTGATTGGCGTCCTGCAGTTCCAGCCGGTACTGGAACTTCAGATCAGCGAGGCCCAGGACTGTGTCGGCAGTCACCGGAAAGTTCGTCAGGTCGAGGAGCATCGCCTCATGACCGGGATCAAGCAGGGCGGGGTAGGGACCGGCGCCGGTAAGTGCGTAGGTAAACGACGGGTTTCTGCCATCGGGCTGCCCGGGAACCGCCGGACTGGCCGAGTAAACGGCGCCGGCAGCCGCAGGTCCGCCGATGGTCTCGAACCAGGCCGTCAGCCCTACGGAACGTCCGTCAACAAAGCTGCCGGTTGATCCAAGATTATCGGGAGCTGTGTTCCATGTGGCCCATTCGGTTGCGGCATGCGAGACCAGCGGGATGACGGCGAGTACGCATGCGAGAACAGATGACCTTCCGTTCATGGCCTTCTCCTCTGACTTGCGACACGATTGGCGCCTGCCATGGATATCCGGTGCCTTGTTGCTTGTTGTGCACCCGGATCACGAAGAAAAGTCGAGCAGGCTCATCCTACTGCACAATCGGCTGCCCGACAACGCTGACTCGGGCAGCTGATGTGACATAACCCATTCAGCGGTTAGGCATACCTGCCCCCGAGCCCCGCATGTACGCTCTCTGCCGGCCGTTGCGGTCCAGTTCGTTAATGGCGTAGCTTATTGCGCTGAACATCGGAATCCCGGGAACAGCGAAGAAATCCATGTTGAAAGAATGGCTATTCGGCGGCCTGCTGCTGGTAACCGCGATCGCGTCCCATGCGGAAACGGTCACGGCAAGGGTGGTGGCTGATGACCACTACAAGATCTTTGTCGGCAATGCCAGCGGTACCTCTCTGGTCGAAGTCGCATCCTCGGGAAGCAGTCTCTGGCCCAGCCAGGGAGCGCCTGTCGCTTTCGATGTCAGTGACGGGCAATACCTGTATGTCGCCGCGTGGGACAGCGCTTCGTACGGTCCGCCTCACGCATGGATCGGCGAGTTCGACGTCGCGGGCACCAGGCTCTATTCCAATACGACCGATTGGGTAGGGAAAACCAACGGCACCATCAAGGATCCGTCTGAGAGCGATGCCGAAGCGCTGGCGAGTTCTGCCACTGCTTGGTCGGCGCTCAATGTCAGCATGGCAAACGGATCGTCACCATACGGAACCCTGATCGGCAATTCCCCGGCGAGCTTCGTCTGGACCGATTCCTTTGGCGGCAACAGCGCCAGCGAAGGCGGCTACGCCCTGTTCAGGACGCTGAATGCCGTGGTGACGCCGCTGCCCGGTGCGCTGCCTCTCCTGCTGTCCGGCATGGGCCTCATTGCGCTGAGGGCCAGAAAGAGGCGATAAGGCTCACCTTGGCGATCATGCAGACCAGGATGTAGATCACCAGCACCAGGGCCAGGATTCCCCGTACCGCTCCGCTGATGACGCCGTGCCGCGGATCGTCGGCATGGCGGTTGCGCGCATAGCGGATCACATCGGGGATGATGCTGATGCCTGCCATGACCCAGAACGCCAGATAGGCGTCCCAGGCCCAGGGGTTGAGTGCGAGGCCGCCGAGGTAATCCACCAGTTGCAGGCCAGCCAGCGGCACGATGACTGCCGTTGGTGCCGTGATGCCGAGCGCCATGGACCGCAGCATGCCCCGCGCCCAGATGCCGGTTGCCAGCGGCTGTGTCATGCGCAGCCGCATGGCCCAGATGTTGCTGAACAGGGTGTGGCCAACGTAGGCGAAGGCCGCGAATTCGTGAATGATGAGCAGCGGCAGGTACGGCAGCATCGCCGGCACGCGCCAGCCGAACAGCGGCAGGGCTGTCACCGCCATGATGGCCGTCCAGGCGCCGTACCAGAAGAACCGCTGAGGATCAGCGGCATTGGCGCGCATGGAGGCTGCTTCTTCCATCGCCGGTATCATAGCTGTGCCGTGATGTGAATCGCGGCCAGTACTGGCCAGCTCGGACGCCGTCATGCCGGCAGCTGTTGCCTGGCCAGTGCTACCCCGGCTGGATTCGGGGCAGGACCAGTCGCCGCCAGGCCAGCGCAAGGCCGGTATAGGCCAGGAAGCAGGCTGCCAGCGACGCGAGTCCGGCCACGGTCTGCCCGGGGAGTCCATAAACCTCACCGGTATGGATGAAGCGCAACCAGCGACGTGCCTGCTGGCCGGGTGTCGGAGCCGCAGCAGCCGCTGGCAGTAATACGCGATCCTGCGATGGCGCAGCCGCAATGGCCATCGCCGGCGGTGGACCCCGGCGCGCGGGCGGTATCTCGCCGTAAGCGGCAAACACCAGTTGATTCGCCCAGGGATAGGAAAAGACTACGCCTGAAACGGCGATCAGCAGCAGCGGTACGAGCATCCAGATTCCCAGCACGTGATGCCAGCCGAAATCGCGCTGTTTGCTGCTCTGGTAATTGCGGCGCAGGAGCAGCCGCAGTTTCATGACCTGCCAGCGCCACACCGGCGGCAGCCACAGCCATAGACCGCTGACGAGAATGAAGACGAACAGCAGGTTGGCGAGGTCCAGCAACCCGGCACGCATGCTGTCGGGCTCGCCGCCCAGGCGGCGATGCCAGCCCTCGATCGTTTCCATGAACAGCTGCATGCCGGAGGCGCTGTCGGACGCCGACATCGCTGCTGTGCTCCAGGCCACCAGCTGCTTTTCGTAGGTCAACAGCACGCCGGTGGCCGACATCACCAGGATGAGGACGCCAGCGGCAACACCGCAGCTGAGGTGCGCCCAGAACAGGATGCGGCGGATCCTGGTGCCAGCCGTTCGGACCATGGAGCGGTACCTTCCTTGAATCGGGGGTGGCGAAAGAAAGCCCGGCCCCCGGCACCAGGGGGGGGGATTGGTGCCGGGGGGGGCAACCGGGTCAGCGTGGGGGACGCCGGCCCGGCGGGGGACTGGCTGCCTTGAGCGTTTCTGCCTGCTCGGCCGTGATCAGGCCGGCGGCGAGGGAGCGCTCGATCAGCGTGGTGCGAGCCGTCTTCATGGCTTCACGCATGGCATCGCGATCGATACCGAGCTGCTCCGCCACCTCGGGAGGACGGGACTGCGCGAGCAGGGTGCCGATCTCCGCCGCATCGCGGCCCGTGCTCTGGGCAAGGCTGGCGGCGAGAAGGTTCTGCATGGCCAGTCGCTCGACCGAGGCTGGGTGCGCGTCACGGTCGCCCCGGCCATGTCCATGCCGGCCGTCATCGCCGGCATTGGCGGTGCCCGCCAGCGTCAGGCCCGAGAGGAGGAGGAGAGGAATGAGCCTTCGTTTCATGTCGTTACTCCAGGGGTTGTGGATGAAGCAGCTGGTACTGCTGATCTCGATGGGAGGCAGCCTGCACCGACTTTGTGGAGACATCGTGGGGAAACGACGGGGGAATTGCGGGATCGGACGGACGCGGCTGGCCCTGGCGTAAGATGCCGGCCATGCGCGCCACGCTCTTCGTCAAGCTATTTCTGATGCAGTTGCTGGCGGCGGCGGTTCTGGTTGCCGGCGCCATCGGTGTGCTGAGCCTCTATACCGGGCAGAACTTTGCCGACTACCTGCGGGCGCGGGATGCAGAGATCTACCGCGAGGTTGCCGAGGAGATCGGCAGGCGTTACGCGGCAACGGCGGACCTGCAGGCAGCAGCCGAAGGTGTACGCGCGTTGCGCCCGCCGCGCGGCAAGTCCCGTGATGGCCGCCCGGGATCCCGCAGGCGGGAACGGCCACCGGGCCCGCCACCGCCACCAGCCTTCCTGCTTGATGCCGCCGGGCAGCCGCTGGGGGCGGCGCCTTCTGACCCACAGGGACTCGAACGCGCGGCGATCGAATCCGGCGGCAAGGTTGTCGGTTTCATTGCCTGGCCGCGCAATGGCCTGGCGCAGGACATGGACGCGGCATTCACGCTGCGCCAGGGGCGCGCCTACCTGCTGATCAGCTGTGCAGCCATCCTGCTGGCCGCCCTGTTTGCGGCCCTGCTGGCACGCCGTGCTGCCCGACCTATCCGCGAACTTTCGGCCGCCAGCGCAGCGTTGGCACGGCGTGACTTCACGGCACGGGTCAGTGTTACCGGCACCGACGAAATCGGCCAGTTGGCAGGCGATTTCAACCGGCTGGCCGAGGCCCTGCAGGGTTATGACCTGCGCCAGCGCCAATGGCTGGCCGATGTCGCCCATGAACTGCGTAATCCGCTTGCGATCCTGCGGGCCCAGATCGATGCCGTACTCGACGGCGTGCGTGCGCCTCATGACCAGGCACTCGGCACGCTCGCCGGCGAGGTTGCCCGGCTGGAGGCGATCGTCGCGCAGCTGCACCTGCTGTCGCATGCT
>WBZO01006779.1_pt1 | contig 10925 bp, 7 predicted proteins | sample 5204261 | NCBI WGS metagenome assembly WBZO01 (sample SAMN12412400, study PRJNA552823) | activated sludge metagenome | isolation source: activated sludge from anammox sidestream of wastewater treatment plant... | place: USA: North Carolina | collected 2017-09
GAAAAACTACTGCGCTCGATCATGCTGTGTTGAAATCAGACTCAAAATGCTCATTTACATTTTGTAAACTGCGCTTTTTCATCTGATTTCGCCTTGCCTGACCGTCGCTCGCTACCTTTTCCAGCGCTTCCTTAGGGCAAATTCGCGCCGGTCACTTTTCCCGGTGCAATTTGCCGATCACCGAACGCACGCCGCGCACGACGAAATACACCGCGATGACGACAAAAGGAATGGCGATGCCGGTCAGCAGTTCGACGTTGATATCCTGCCCGGCGGCTTTCAGCGCTTTCAGTCCGTAACCGACGATACCCAGCAGATAGTAACTCAACACCACCACGGACAAACCTTCCACCGTCTCTTGCATGCGCAATTGCACATGCGCGCGGTTGTCCATCGATTTCAGCAGATCGCGGATCTGCCCTTCCATCGACAAGTCGACACGGGTGCGCAATAACGCCGATGCGCGCCCTAGACGGGTCGACAGCGTTTCCAGCTTGGTATGCACCAATTCGCATGTGCCCATCGCCGACGACAGCCGCTGAATCATGAATTCTTGCAGCATCTGCAACCCCTCGATACGTTCCTCGCGCAATTCGGTGATGCGCAACTTGACGATATCGTAATAGGCCCGGGATGCGTTGAAGCGATGGCTGGTCAGCGCCGACAGACGCTCGGTCTCCGCCGCCAGTTGCGTCAGTTCATTGAGCAGGCGTTGCTCGTCCTCGATGCAGGTCAGTTGCACATGGTTCGCGGTCAACTCGGCCAGGCGCTGATCGGCGCGCGCCAATTGCGGAATGATCTTGCGTGTGGTCGGCAGCGGCAGCATCGCCAGCATGCGGTAGGTCTCGATTTCCAGCAAACGCTGCACCAGCCGCCCGACCTGGCGGCTGCGCAAATTGTCGTCGTGAATCAGAATACGGCCAAAATTATCAGCATGAATCTGATTATCGCTCCATACACTGGCCGCCCCGCCCGCCACCTTGGAACCGATCACCGTCCCGGAAGCGAACAGCGTCACCAGCTCGTGCAAACTGCGTTTGGCGCGCGCCCGGTCTTCCAGCGCGATATGCGTCGCCACCAGCAATTCTCCCGGCAAACGCGCCAGCCAGTCCTGCGGCACGTAGGTGACCGGTGGACGGGTGAATGGGGTTTCAAACGGTTTGGCGCGGTAAATCGTGTAAGTCGAGTACTCGGTATGCCGTTCCCAGCGCAGACGAAACTCGCCGCAATCGGCGCTGAAATCGTTTTCATGCGCATTCGGCGGGGTAATGCCGTAACGCGCGCACAATTCCCCCACCAGCCGCCGTTCCTGATCGACATAGTCACGCTCCGACAATAAAACCAGGTGCGACAACTCGAACGGCGGCGCCAGCAACTCGTACGCCACCGCGTTCAATTCCGCATGCAGATCCTGCCGCTCCGCGTAATCCGGAATGCTCAGTAATTTTTCCTTTGCCAGCACGCCCGGCTCAGCCGCGGCGGCAGTCCATGCAGTGGGAGAATCCATAACAATAGCCCGCAAAATATCATCAGGGGCTAGCATACCTAATTTTCAGGCGCGGCAAGATGAAACTTTTCGCGCAACCATTGCGGAGCGGCTTTAAAACAGCAGAAACCGGGCGTTGACGGGGTAAAAAAAATCAACGTTCGAAAGAACGTTGATTGATTAACTTTCAGGAAGATACGAAGGCAGTCTAGCACGACGAATGTGAAGGATTTGTGAGAACAAAGAAAGCGTGAAGTAATTGACTTCACAAGCGATCTGCTTGCATTACCCAGCCGCCAGGAATTCACCCAAAACTTTTTTGCCTTTGTTTTATCTGCTTCGAACCCCCGGCATCCCGCTTTGTTCAGACGCATCATTCAGCGCCTATTGGATTTAACCTTCCCGCTGTCGGTACAATTTTCGCGGCGATCTGTGTATCATAAGCCCGAATATTCCGATCTCCGTAGGGAAGCTCTGAAAAAGGTAGCGAGCGACGGTCAGGCAAGGCAAAATCAGATGAAAAAGCGCAGTTTACAAGATGTAAATGAGCATTTTGAGTCTGATTTCAACACAGTTTGATCGAGCGCAGTAGTTTTTCAGAGCTTCCTTAGGACTTCCGGTTTTTATCACCGATAAACCAAACAATTAAGGAAAAACGATGGGCGCTATTTTCTTTTATATTTTTGTGTACTTCCTCGGATACTATGGTTCCAATATTTTGAACATGCTGACGGTGCGGCCGCTGGTCACCAACCGCTACATGGCGGCATTAGTGCCGGTTTACGGTGTAGCGTTCGGGCACGCCTACATGGTCGTCACCAGACCATTGCCGGCGGGCGCGGATATTACGGTGGAATATGCGCTGCTGGTGTTCATCACGTTGCCGGTTGTAGTGGTGACCATGGGCGCGGCTTATTTCATGTGGAACAGCAAAGGCAAGGACGATCATGCGGAAGATCGTCGAGAATCTGCCGGTGTTGCCGCTGCCGACGCGGCTGTTACCGATAGCGTTGAACAAAAAACGGAAAACCCGGCTGCTACGGACACCGGCAAAAGCAAAGACGGCAAGAACGGTTAAGGAAGTTCTGAAAAAGGTAGCGAGCGACGGTCAAGCAAGGCGAAATCAGATGAAAAAGCGCAGTTTACAAGATGTAAATGAGCATTTTGAGTCTGATTTCAACACAGTATGACCGAGCGCAGTAGTTTTTCAGAGCTTACTTAAGGATCATCTTTCCGGATTCCGCAGTTACCCTCCTCAATCAAAAACCCCCTCATGACGCAAGCTTGAGGGGGTTTTTATCAAACAGCACAAAGCACAACCGCAATCGGGTTGAATAGCGCTCTACTCGCCTCTGCCGACGATCACGTGCTCCTTCTGCGCGCTGAGCGTGCCTTGATCTATGATCGCCAACGTTAAGCGCGAAATCGCCACGCGTTTGCCGCTGGCTTCCTCGACGATGTCCGTCTGCCAAACCTGGGTGCGGCGGCCGGTGTGCAGTGGCGTGCAAATGCCGATGACGTGGCCTTGAGTCACGGCGCGGATGTGATTGATATTCAACTCCAGCCCGACCGCGCGGTATTTTTCCGGATCGATGGTCATCCAGCCGGATACGCTGCCGAGTGTTTCCGATAGCACGCAACTGGCGCCGCCGTGCAGGATGCCGAACGGTTGCGTGGTGCGCTTGTCGACCGGCATGCGCCCTTTCAGGAAGTCCGGCCCGAGTTCGGTGAATTGAATACCGATATGCTGCCCCATGTTAGCGTTGCGCAATCCTTCCAGATACTCGACCGTGTAGTCTTTAAACCAAATAGCACTCATGAAACGTTTCCTCTGTATTGTTTTGGCAAGTACGGGATTATAGTGCAAGGAAGGTGGCTGGGGCACTTCTGTGACGAGCGGCGGCGCTAGCACGGCGATTTCCGCCGGTTTTCCGGTTTACTTCAGCAAGGCTTTCATCAAATAATCTCTGAGCATGACGAGCGAAGAGAATTCCCGCGGCTTGATCACGCGCGTCTGTCCGGCCTGCCAATCGGCGTATATGATGCCAATGGCGCTGTTATTGAAGACCAAGGGCAGCAAAATGAAAGCGCTGGCATCCGGCAGCGTTTTTCTGAACCAAATGGGTATCGTGTTTTCCCTGCTCAGGGTCACATCCTGGATAAACACATCGGCTTTCTGCATGAGCGACAAATGAAATACATCGGCCGTGTACTGTTTGGAAAAATAGAGATCCGCCATTTTTCCCGGATTCAGATTGCCGAAGTGCAGTCCGGCCTTAAATTCTTCGCCGTCGCGAAAAAAAACAATTACCCGGTTAAACCGCATGCTGTCATAGATCGCTTCCAACGCAATGTTGAGCGCGCTTTTAAAATCGATTCCGCGGCCCAGCGCGATACTCAATTCCAGCAAACCGACGGCAATCCGCTTACGGGATCTGTCCCACACGTCATGCTCTTTTTCCGTTTCGAAATGAGCGGCGGATTTACCGGTTTTATGCTGTATCGATTCGATCGATCGCCAGATCACCTCATGCGGAATCAGCAGCGATTCGCTATGGCGTAAAATGAAATTTTTCAGACTTTGCGGACTGATGTTATTCGCTAACAGCGCTGCCATTCTGCGCGAGAAATCGGCCATCGTTTTCAGCCAGCCGGTGGAACCCAATCCATCGATCTTGCTGAGCGGGGATGGATCGGTTACGGCGCTGGAAATTTTCTCCGGCAATTGCCAATTCTTGGCGATGTCGTTGGAAATTTCATCGATCGTCATACCGATAATTTCCCGTGCGGCGCTATTTTCACGGGCATGATCACCCGCGGAAATTTGCTGGATTCTTGACCATTCCTCGGGAAAATAAAAAACCAGAATCAAACGCCCGAGATGATGCAAATGTGTGCACACGATCGCTTCTTCGCCATTTGCGACATTCGATTTCGAAACGATGCTTTTGACAATATCGCTCGCTAAAATGGCCTTTTCCAGCTCGGTGCACACCGCGCTCACTTCCGTTTTTGCCGCCGGCGGCGTATCTAGGGTGCGCACATTGAGCGCAACGTTGGCAATCGTGTCCATTCCGAGCACCGCGACAGCATGGGAAACCGTGGTAATTTCTTGATCGGCCTCGGCGTACATACCCGAATTGGCCAGTTTTATGATTTTCTGGGTTAACGTGAAATCCCTTAAGATGGCATCGGCAATACCGGCAACATTTCTTCCCTCGTCGTGTATCGACTGCTTAAGCGTCTGAATGGATTTGGATAATGCCGGGAAATCGCCTTTTTCATTAATTCTTCTTTCGAGTAGTGCAAAAAAATCAGCTTTACTGAGCTCAAAGGTTGCAGTTAATGTTGTCATGCTTTTTTAAGTTTTCAGAAATTCGGAATCTTCCGGTTCATCAACCCGTATTTTGCAGCGCCTGCTTTCAATAATTCCTACAATCCCTGCTGTAGTATTTATCGAACGGCACTCTCATATCAAAATACTTGTAACCGGCATGTGCATTCAGTTAATCGATGTAGTGTTAACGAAAAATAATCGATTAACTTGAGCCGAAAAATCATGAACCTGAATATTTCACATCGGAAAATGCTGACACAGCGCTGATTTGATTTTTTGCCGGCATTGATTTCCGGCAAGGGGTGTTATGCGGCAATAACAGACGAGGGAGGAGTGGGATCGATGCGCTACTTTCTTTTAATCAAAGCTCTCATCAAGTAATCTCTTAGCATACCCATTGATGACAATTCGCCCGGTTCGATCTGGCTGGTTGCTCCCACAGACCAGTCCGCATAGATCAAGCCGATAGTCTTGCCGTTGAAAACCAGCGGCAGCAGGATAAAAGCGTCGGCATCCGGCAAAACCGCTCTGAGCCAGGCCGGTATGCTCGCGGAAGATTGCGCGGCGGCGACATCCTGAATAAACACGTCCGCTTTATTGGCGAGCGATAGATGAAATACATCGGTTGCATAAGCTTCAGGAAAAATCAGTTCGGGTAACACCTCCGGCACTCCCCGGCCAAACCCGACTTTGGCCTTTAACATACCGGCATCGCGGAAAAAAGTAACCACGCGATTAAAGCCCATGCTGGCGTACAACGATTCCAGAATCATGCTCAATGCAACATTAAAGTCGATTCCCCGCGCCAGCGCCATCCTGAGTTCACGCACACTGACGGCCAGTCGCTCGCGCGAATCATAGGGCTTACCGCAAGACTTTCCATTTTCCGGAATACTGGAAAACTCAGGCGCCATCTGCTGCGCCAAATCAACCGACGCGGCAAGATCCTCAGCGGAAATCAATAGCGATTCACTATAACGCAACACATGCTGCTGCAAATCGTCGCCGCTGCTGTGCCGAGCCAGCAGCAAGACGGCTTCGCTGGCAAAATTAGCCATCACCTTCAGCCAGTCGGTCGAGCCCGGTATGCTGATTTCCGTGCAGGTGGCCGGACTGGCCATGCAGTGCGCTATTTTCTTGGGTAAATGCCAATCCCTGGCAAGTTCTTGGGAAATTTCATCGATCGATGCGCCGATGACTTGCTGCGCCGCGTCGTTCTCATTCAATGCATCGTTCTGTGCAATTTTCTGAATTTGCGACCATTCAGCGGGAAAATAAAATACCAGCATGAGACGGCCCAAATGATGCAATAAGGCGCAAACGACCGCTTCTTCGCTGTTGACCATATTTAATTTTGCCGCAGCATGACGCACGATGTTTCCGGCCAATACCGCTTTGGCCAGTTCCCTGCGCGCTTCCTCCGAAGCCGGTGCGGCAGCGGAAAGCGTATCGATGAAACGGATACTGAGGGTAATATGGGCGATGGTATCAATCCCCAATACGACGGCAGCTTGGGTGATGGTGGTAATTTCCCCGCCCATTCCGGAATACATGACCGAGTTGGCCAAACGGATCACTTTCTGCGTCAGGGTAAAATCGTTCAGGATTACACGCGTAATATCCGCGATATTTTTGTTCTCATCGTGCATCAATTCATCCAGATGCTGAACGGATTCCGAGAAAGCCGGGAAACTGCCTTTCTCGCTCATCCGTTTGGCCAGTAAAGCAAAAAACTGCTCTTTACCGTTCGCAAGCACCGGAGCGGATACCATCATGCCATATATTTCTCTTTAAAGGCTTCCGAATGCACCGGCCGGCCTGTCAGGTATCCTTGCACCAGGTTGCATCCTTCCTGTTTCAAGAAACCCAATTGCGCAGCATTTTCCACGCCTTCGGCCACCACCAGCAAATTCAATCCTTCCGCCAGACTCAGAATCGTACCCACGATCGCCATATCTTCCGCGCTGTTTACCACATCGTCCACAAAAGACTTATCAATCTTCAGCACGGACAGCGGGAATCTCTTCAAATAAGCCAGCGATGAATAGCCGGTACCGAAATCATCGATGGCGATCTTGACTCCCGCTGCATGCAGTTGCGTCAGAATCGCTCCGGAACGTTGCGGATTTTCCATTAACACACCTTCGGTGATTTCCAGCATCAGGTTTTCCGGTAATAAGCCGGATTCGTCTAATGCCTTATGGATCATATCCAGAAAATCCTCTTGCACGAATTGCCGCGGGGATACATTCACGGAGATATAAAAATCTTTAAGGCCGGCTTGCCATTGTTTCGCCTGATAGCACGCGCTGCGTAAAGCCCATGTGCCAAGAATTTTTATCAAACCGCTGTTTTCCGCCAAAGGAATAAACTTCATCGGCGAAACGAAACCCCGGGTTGGATTCTGCCACCGCATCAACGCTTCAGCGCCTCTCAATTGACCGGTTTGAGTACAAAAGATCGGTTGATAATGCAGCATGAATTCGCCGTTCTCGATTCCTTCGTACATCGCCGATTCCAGCGACAAATCGCTTCTCTCGGTATCGTCGACCTGGTCACTATAAATTTTCCAATGATTCTTGCCTTGCGCTTTCGCCCGATACATCGCCATTTCAGCATCCCGGTACAAGGACGAGGCGCTCTCGCCATGCTCCGGATAGATAGCGGCACCCAGACTGGCGCTGATATGCAGGGTGTGTTCGCCGATACGGAAAGACCGCTGCATGGCGGTTAAAATTTTCCTGGCAATCGGATCGATATTTTCCCGCCCCACACTCTGCATAATTATGGAAAACTCGTCATCGCTGACACGCGCCACCGTATCGCTGCGCCGTACGCAGTTTTGCAGCCGTTCCGCCACCATTTTGATCAACTCGTCACCGACGTCGTGCCCCAGCAAGTCGTTAATTTTCCGGTAACCATCCAGACTCAGAACGATCAACGACAGCAGATGCTTTTCCCGTTGCGCCGTTTGAATATTCATGGCAATACGATCATCGAGCAGGACTTTTCCCGGCAGTCCGGTCAAGGCATCGTGCGTGGACAGGTAAACCAAGCGGTTTTCGTTATCCTTCCAATGCGTGGCATCGAATGCCGCAATCAGATACTTATCCTGCGGCAGCGAATAAAGGTAGCAATCAACCCACACGGGCAATACGCGCTGACGCAGAAGGCGGCAAATGAAAGCTTGTTTCGCACCGCTTTGTTTCGCTTTCTCGCGGGCTTCGGCAAACAGCGCCATATCTTCTGGTTGCACGAATAATTCAATCGGCTGTTGCGACAACTCTCTGGGTAATTGCAAAAATACCTGCGAAGGCTTGGACGCTAGCTCAATGATGCCTTGCGCATTTACGCAGACTGCAAAATCGCTGATACAGGCAAGCAAATCGAAAGAAGCATACGAATTCACTATAAAACAACCCCCACTGGCGACCATCCGGTTAAATACAAAAGTTTTTCAACAATCACTTGTCAACTCCAGGCAGCATAAACTGGGTGCATGACCTTACGTTTAAAGAAATGCCGCAAATACACATGCAGCGAACTGACTGTTACGGCTTACCGGTGATTTACTTGAGATTTCGCGCTGAGGACAAGGAGGTTAATACGAAGAGAAAGCGCGTTTTGCTGACAGCTGCGGCACGCGCTTTGAAAAAACCATCAGGAAAGCTCTGAGAGGCGGCTGCGTTGATAAGAAAAACCAGCTGATTAACTTAAACTCTTGCACAAAATCGATACGACAATGCAAGCCCGGTTATTCGCTCTATCGATAGCTTTTTATCATTGAATGGGAATTCAAACAGGCTAAAGCGCTTCAAACACGCCGGCCGCGCCCATGCCGCTGCCGATGCACATGGTCACCATGCCGTATTTCAATTGATGGCGGCGCAGACCGTGCAACAAAGTCGCCACCCGGATGGAACCGGTTGCTCCCAGCGGATGACCCAAAGCAATCGCGCCGCCGAGCGGATTCACTTTGCTGCGATCCAATCCCAGATCGCGAATCACGGCCAGGCTTTGCGCCGCAAACGCTTCGTTCAGCTCGATCCAATCCAGATCATCCTGCTTAATACCGGTTTGCTTGAGCACCTTGGGAATTGCCTGAATCGGGCCGACGCCCATGATCTCGGGCGGCACACCGGCGACCGAAAAACCGATAAACCGGCCGAGCGGCGACAGGTTGAAACGCTTCAGCGCGGCTTCACTCATCAGTACCACTGCCCCCGCGCCGTCGGACATTTGCGAACTATTACCCGCGGTGACCGATCCTTTGGCGGCGAATACCGGTTTCAATCTCGCCAGCGCGTCGGCATTGGTGTCGGCGCGCGGCCCTTCGTCGGTATCCTTGACGGCGGTTTCTTCGCGCACGGTATGCGTAATCAAATCCGGGCGTTTCTCGTCGACCGTGTAGGGTGCAATCTCATCCTTGAATTCGCCTGTTGCGATCGCCTTCAATGCCCGCTGATGACTGGTCAAGGCGAATTCATCCTGATCCTCGCGCGAGACCTTCCATTGCTCCGCCACTTTCTCGGCCGTCATGCCCATGCCGTAAGCAATCGCGACATTTTCCTCATGCTGGAACATCACCGGATTCATCGCCACTTTATTACCCATCATCGGCACCATACTCATGCTCTCGGTGCCGCCGGCAATCATCACATCGGCTTCGCCGAGGCGGATGCGGTCCGCCGCCAGCGCAACCGATTGCAAGCCGGACGCGCAAAACCGGTTCACCGTCATACCGGCCACGCTGTTGGGCAAACCAGCCAATAGCAGCGCCACGCGCGCCACATTGATACCCTGTTCCGCTTCCGGCATGGCGCAACCGACGATGACATCATCAATCACCGCCGGATCCAAGCCTTCGCATTGTTTCATCACGGCATGCAGCACATGCACCAGCATGTCGTCGGGGCGCACGTTCTTGAACATGCCGCGCGGCGCTTTGCCGACCGGTGTGCGTGCGGCGGCTACGATATAGGCTTCTTGCGTTTGCTTGGTCATAGGATTCTCCGTGGATCGTGAAATCAGTTTCTCAGCGGCTTGCCGGTTTTCAACGTATATTCAATGCGCGCCTGGGTTTTTTCCGTCGCCAGCAATTCCATGAAAGCGGTGCGTTCCAGTTCCAGGAACCAGTCCTCGTCGACCAGGCTGCCCGGCGTCAGATCGCCGCCGCACATGACATGCGCCACTTTGTTGGCGATCAGGTTGTCGTGTTCGGAAATGAAGCCGCCTTCGCGCATATTCACCAGTTGACTCTGGATCGTCGCAATGCCGGTATTGCCTGCCACCGGAATTTCCCGCACCCGCAACGGCGGACGGTAACCGGCTTCGGCCAGCGCCAGCGCTTGTGCCTTAGCCACATGCAATAATTCATAACGATGCATCACCACGGTATCGGCAAAGCGCAAATAACCCAACTCTTTCGCTTGCTCGGCGCTTTTCGCCAGTTCCGCCATCGCCACGGTCTGGAAATAATATTTCAAGTGCGGAAACGGATCGCCATCCTTGGCGTTTTGCGCAGCCCGCATGGCAAATTCCTTACACCCGCCGCCCGCCGGCAACAACCCGACCCCGGTTTCGACCAGCCCGATGTAACTTTCCAACGTAGCCACCGCGCGGTCGCAGTGCATGACAAACTCGCACCCGCCGCCCAACGCCAGACCATCCACAGCAGCAACGGTCGGAATCATCGAATAGCGCAGCATTTGCGAGGTTTGCTGAAACTGTTTGATCATACCTTCCACCTCGGCCAGTTTCTTGGCCATCAGCACATCGGCCAGATCCAGTTCGCGCGCCACTTGCAGCACGGTCGCCTGGGTCGATTTACGTAATTTCTTCAGGAAGGATTGAAATGCGGTCGGCGGTTTTGGCGGCGCAGGCGGTTCTGCGGGCGCATTGCTATGTTGCGCATCCGCTTTGGGTTTTTCGGTGGCTTTCTGCAAATTGGCACCGGCGGAAAACGGCGGTTCGGTTTGCCAGATCACCAATGCGCGCCAATTCTGCTCGGCTTCCTTGATCGCCTGCTGCACCCCTTCGAGCACATCGATACCGATGGTGTGCATTTTGCTCTTGAAGCTCAAAATGGCGATTTTGTCACCG
>WBZO01005534.1_pt1 | contig 10924 bp, 9 predicted proteins | sample 5204261 | NCBI WGS metagenome assembly WBZO01 (sample SAMN12412400, study PRJNA552823) | activated sludge metagenome | isolation source: activated sludge from anammox sidestream of wastewater treatment plant... | place: USA: North Carolina | collected 2017-09
GGACGGCGTTATAGGCATTAAGCAGAGAGAAATCGCTGAAATGCTGAATATTGCCGAGTCCAATGTAAGTCGGTCAATAAAGGCCCTGACCGAGGCTGGTCTTTTGAGCAAGACGGTCGAGAAAGGCTATGACGGTCGTCCGATCTGGCATATTGACCCTGTTTTTGAGAAACAAGCCAGGGACCACGCCAACGAAATTTACGAGAAGTTTGTCACCAAAGCCTGATTCTGGGTGTATCCAAAGTATTATATGGCGTAGTAATAGCAGAGAGCAGAAAAAGCTTGAACCCCATCAAGAGCCTAATCTTTGACAGTCTTGGCTATCTGAGGTCTTGAGATTTTGTTGGTAGGCTTGTTATAAGCTTGGAATTTTGATCAATTTGCTCTTTTATTTTTTCAATTTCTTCTCGGGTTGTTTTACGACCACTGATAAGCAAGTTAATCCAAGGTTTCCTGAGTTCTTGAAGCGCTTTGACACTAAGATCTCCGCTTTTATAAAGTCTAAAGTTTGACCGTGCATCAAGCTCTTGGTCAGTATAAAGTGTCGGAAAAACTGACAGGACTCTGCGCGGGATCGCCCTTATTATAAGAGTCTGACCAGATTCCGGTAAGCTGTTGCGAACTGATTCACTGAGTTCCTTTGTGTGATAAACCATATTGTTCATTCTGTAGTTACTTAGAGATATTCCGCTCGGAAACAGTTCTCCATAGATAGAATCACAAACCCTGTAGCTTGGATATGCGGTGAGTACAGCAGCGTCAATGAAATTCAAACGTTTCTGCAAATCGCGGGGGCTTCGTTTTATTCTCACTATCGCAGGTTCGTCATCTTTACTCGCTCTTGAGAAAACAATTTCGCCATCATCTGTTTGATCCCAGTATTCAAAAGTTTCTAGAAATCTCTTGAGGATATCATTCCTAGCATTAATTACTGGTGCGCCTTTCGGATAAGGTAGTGCACATGCTGATTCTTCGGAAGAAGGTTTTTGCGGTACGTCCGATGCAAACCCATTAGACACAGATATCGGAAGCAAAAGCGTGAAAATTGCAAATTTAGAGATGGCGTTCATATTTGATTGTTCCAGCAAGAGATATCTGGATTTTGGCATAGTGCCTACTAACCGTAAATGAGCTTTTTTAAAATTACCAGTTGCTCCAACGAATGAGCTGGAGCAACTGGCATAGAAAAAGAAGGACAAGAATTCGACACTCTTGCCCTTCAGGTTAGGTCAGATGCCCATCACTGGCAGCTTGCGGCACTCAATTCGGTAGCATTTGGTGCTCGCCAAAAATTGTACTGCTTGTCAGTGTAAAGCTTTGTACAGTTGTGGAAGTGGAACAAGCGATCATCCATTGGTTTTATAGTGCCACCGTTTGCTGTTCCTGCACTGCTAAAAGCAATAACAGGGACTTGCTCAGCCAACAAATTGTTATTGCTGCTGAGGAACGGATAAAGAGTGGTCAAGATCTGATAGTTTGTCATTCCGGTATACGGAGCTTGAACAACTCCGCCAGAACAAACAGGCGCTACAAAGACGTTGCAGGTTGGCTTGGCGTTATAAGAAGTCTTGTCCTTTGCCAAAGCAGCCTGATAAGCGGCCGATGTAGACAAATTGGGCACTAAAGCGTCCATCATTCGTCCAGCCTGTTGCGAAACTCCAGACCTAAAGCGATTTGGAGTACCGTCAGCCGCAAGACTTGTCTCAACCGCAGTCAATGCACCACCAGCCGGGGGGGTCCACTTCTCCCATACTGCAATGAACTTATTGAGAGGTACACCAGCCACAGCGACTGGATTGGGTTGCGACCAACCCAAAACACCAGCCTGAAGAGCCGCATTTGGAATATTGGTAGCACCAAGCTTGGCTTGGGCAGCCGCTGCGCTCTCGAAAACGTACAGCGTGATGTTGTTCTGCATGAATTTATCACGCAGAAGTGATGAACCCACCGAGTTTGGAAGATTCAGAAGAACATCACCGGCTACATTTGCGTATGTAGCTTGGTTTACACCGCAGTAGACATACTGCTCATAACCGGGCCGGTAAGGATAGTTAAAGCCAACTTTCGCATAGTATGAGCAGCCGCTAGGAATAGGCGGCGCGACGTAGCTATTGCACCGGAATTCTACGTTGGGATCGTTGGTGTTGTTGTACTGACTGTAATCAGCAGTAACCGGAAGCGCGTTGGTATTATTGGCGACAGGCTTGATATATGCCTTAGCGCAGGAAAAATGATTGGTGATGTAGTAGTTAGCTGCCGAAGTTGAAGGCTGACCACCAGACAAACCAAAAACGATTGGGAAAGATTCAGCAAACAGCTCCTTCATGTTTTGCGGATTAGTGCCGTAAGTCCCGAAGTTGTAGCCCGCCACCTTTTCCAAAATGGAGAAGTTTGATAGTCCGGCCAGTTCTGCGTTAAGGGTATTTCCTCCCGTGCAAACAGGAACCAACTGGTTCGAGGAGTTTACGAAAACATCCCTGGTTGTATTTGTGAAAAAACTGTTTGTGCATGGAGTTCTGAGAAGCCGATTGTTGAAGAAGTAGATGTCAGCATCTGTAAACTTTCCGTAGAGACTGTCAGTACCGTTAGATTTGGTCAAATCAGAGTGCCTTGTTTGCAAGGCTGGCACATTGACTTTCAGTTCTAAGAAGTGGCCGATTTCATGACGCATATTCCCATATGCGTTTGAGTAGATAGGGGTCTTCTGACCGGCCTGTGTTCCAGTAGGAGAACTACAATCCATCGTTGAATTGCTATCAATCGTGTACTGGAAGACATATAGCCGATTTGGGCCTGGGACATAAGCAGCGGCAAGCTGTCTTAGGTCTGGGTAAAGCGGAGTCGTACTAAAATAGCGTTCATACTCCTTTTCGGTACAAAACACATAGATTTCTGTGTTCTGAGAATTCAGCTGTGTTTGAGTGCCAGCTGGCAGAGCGCGCACCGATGTGGCATACCCAGCTTTGTGAGGAGCGCCAAGAGAGGCATCTCCACAGTAAAACTCTTTACTGTTTTCTGGATAGGTTCCACCATCTTGCCGCAGGCAGGTGACAGGCGGTGTCCCCTGCGTTATTGCTTGCTCAGAGGCGCTTGCCGCTGTAGCTGTGAGCAATGAGCCCAAGCCGATGAATGCCAGCCCGGCTGCTGCCAAGAGGCTTTTGATTGTTCGTTTCATGTCTTTACCTTGTGGGTTGTTGAATGGATGTATCCACGGGCATTTCTAAACAGGCAACAAAACACTGGGCAGTTAGGCTGCCGGGATGCTTTGCTTGTAACTAGTTGCCTGGTAAGGAGTTCTGGGTTGCGCCTGTCTAAATAAGTGTCATGGATACACGTAAAGCTCCCCGATCAAAAGCCGCCTTTTCAGCTTCTATCAGCAGTCTTTAAATTTACGTCCTCTCAGACTTGTGCAAAAAGTGGCGGCAAATCCGGCAATCTGTACATTGTCTTTAGATTCAACCTCTAAAGTGATTCCAAATAGGGCGGTGCTAGCTCGCGCAATCTCCTCGTTCCGCAAACCCCTTCTCGCTCTTTGCATCCCGGCTTTGCAATAGAATTGTCGTTATGGACATTCTTTGGTCGTTAGGCTTATTAGTTGTCATTCTGCTTGCCTTGAACTTTATGGCAGGCGGCCGTGCTTCCAGTGTTATCCGGCCGGTAACCGGAATACTGAGTAGTCTGGTTTCTATGGTTGTGAGGGCTCTGCTGTCAGTAGTTGGTTGTGTGTTCAGAATAGGCGCAGGCTCCTTGAAACTACCTAAGCCTGGCGGCAGTAAGAAAGATTCGGACAGAGGACCAGGACCGCCGCCGCCTCGTTGGGATTAGTGCTGAGATTGCAGCGCGCGGAAGTGGCACTGACGCGCCACGGAACTTCGGAGCGACCGAAGGGAGAGGAGCCCGCACCGGGAGGGAGAGCCGTTTAGGCTCGACCATACGGTAAGGCAAGATACAGTGCGTCCGCACATGTTAAACAAATGCCCAGAATATTGGCATTTGGCTCGCCGCACGGCTCTACTATGGAACATTTAGCGCGCCGCACATGTCTACTATTATAATGATGGTAATGGTTAAGGTAGGCGCACAGTATGGCAGAAGAAAAACAGTCGCTAAGGATAGGACCGAGGGTCGAAACAAGGCTAGCCTCGGCTGACATTAAACGCCTGGAGGCGGCCGCCGAGAAGGCCGGGCAGACAAGGGCCGAGTTTACCCGGCAAGCTTTGCTCTGGTATCTCGACAATCTTGAGAACCTGGAGCATGACAAAAGGGAGACCGAGGTCGCCCAGGCTATGAGGTACGCCACCGACCAGCATGTCAAAGCAATCAATTCCGGCGTGGACCGGATTTGTAAGATGCTTGCCCGGCAAGGTCGGGCTGTCGGCACATTGTATGAGCTTGCCTGGATGTCTTTGCCGGACGATGACAACGCCAGGGCCGCTTTCGATATCGCCGTTCAGTCAGCCAAGCAGAAAATGGCAAAGCACGTTGAGAAGGATGAGCAAGAACTGGCCGACCGGATGAAAAAGGTCGTTAGGGGCTAATGATAGTTGTCAGGCATAACTACATATCGGCAAGGGACCGGCAAAGCCGACGGAGCGGTAAGCCCCCAAAGCTTGCCGCAGTCGGGCGCGCGCTGGCGCATGTGAAGTACATCCAGCACAGACCGGGTGAGGATCGCCAAGACGGCGGGCGCGATATGTTCGACGACCAGGACGACAACCTGGACGCCAAAGACCTGCGAAAAGCAATCAGGGAGAACCGCGACAGTAAGGTCGTGGTTCACAAGATAACCCTTGCTCCGGAGATAAACCCCGAGGACAAGAAGGCTTTCACCCGTGAGGTGATGAAAAAGCTCGGGCGTGATAAAGGGCTAGACCTTCACTGGGTGGGTGTCGAGCATGACAATACAGACCACAATCACATTCATGTGGTGGTCATGGGGAAGGACAAAACCGGCAAGGATGTCCGCTTTGACAAGAAGGACTATGACCGAATCAAGGACTATGGCGACCGCTATCTAGAGCGGGTGCACCCTTTCGAGCTTGAAAAGAGTCGAAGTGATAGGGAAGAGCGAGAGCGCGAACGTCTGGCAGCTCGAAGTAGGGAGAGAGAGAGCGCTCGCCAGGAACGCATTAGAGACGGCCTGGAGCTTCCCTGGATGCACAAAAAGATCATCCGTGAGCAATTGGAACCCTACGACCAATGGAAGCAAAAACAGAGGGATATAGAGCGCGGAAAAGTTCCTGCAGAAGATCGCAGCCAGCTCGGCCGTGACCCGGGCGAAACCGAAAAGCCTTATTTCCACGACACGATTGAAGCCGCCGGCAGAGAGTGGAGTAAGCGAAATACGCTCAAGGAGCTACAGGAGCTTAATCAGCACCTATGGGATAATCCTGATGAAAGGATTGAAAAGCCTGAATACAAGAAGCTTATAGCCTGGATGAAAGAGAAAGAGGAGCTAGCCGCTCGAGCACCTCGAGCGGCCAAGGACAAGGCCGACAAGGAGCCAGGGGCGGCACCCGATAAACAGAAAGACTCCTTTGACTATCAGGGCACGAAGTACAGCAAAGACAGCTCCTATGAGCAGTTGAGCGCTTTATCCAACAAGTTGCGGGATAAGAAGGCTGAGCGCCTGCCTGTTGATGAGTACCAGAAGCTGCGGGGCTGGCTGGAGAATGCCGACCGAGCCCGTTGGGCTAATGTTCTGGAGCGGGAGCTTGCCGCCACTCACAAGAAGTTTGAGCGAAGTAAGACCATGGAAGACCACAAGTCTGCCGAGGGTGGGCGTGTCCTGAACCCCATGCAGGAGCAAATGATGTCTAATCCAGTGGTCGGACTCTTCATGCAGGGCGCCGGGCTCGCCAATACTCTAGTCCGTTGGATACCCTTGACCGATAACCGTGACCGGGTCAAGGAAGCCGGAGATGCCATGGAGGAGGCGAAGCGCGACAAGCACGATGAATACGTTAAGCCTGGGCGCGATCCTGAGCATCGGGAAAAAGACAAAGAAGTAATAGACAAATTAGACAAAGCTATCGAGGAAAATAAGAGAACTCAGGACGAACAGAAGAAAAAGAAAAAAGAGAAAGAGCAAGAGAAGAAAGACAAGGACAACCCGTTCAGCCGAGACCCATGGGGACGATGGTAGATGCAGGTCAAGGACACTGGCATTATTGAGACCAATCCAAAGGACTTTCCCGTCCTGGCTGTTAACGTCCTGGACCGTCTGGGCTACCAAGTCTCTCGCGCGAGCAAGCAACTTGACCAGATATTAGCCGTGGAGCGGCTTGATGAACAAATTGGCCAGGACTGGTGGCGGCATGAATACCGAGTGGTCCTACGTTGGCGCAAAGCCAATTCTGGGGGCATGTTCGTTGAGGTAGAGCTGGAAGAGCGCAAAGGCTCAGCCACCCAAAGTGAGTGCCAGCGCCGGTGCGACAAGATTTTCCTTGAGCTTCAAAATGATGCTGAGCGGGCAGAAGCAGCCCGGGCGCAGAAAGAACCAAGCACGGTCCATGGTGCTGCCAGGTGGGGCACTGAGCAGGAGCTTGAGGCTGCCGGTTATGTTCATCGCCAGGTTGACCCGAAGAGGCTAATTATCGGACGAACTAAGGAAAACCAGTACCTTCAGGTGGCTGAGCGCTGGACTCATGCTCACGCCCTGGTTTGCGGCCGAACCGGTGTAGGGAAATCCACGGGCTTCTTTATTCCGCAGCTTGTTGAGAGGATAGCTACCTCGATGATCGTCACCGAGGCTACCCCTGGCTATGAGGCCGGGGAGCTGTACCAGCTCACTTCCGGCTGGAGGAAGCTTGCCGGTCATACAATTTACTGCTTCAACCCGTCTGATATGACTTCTCACAGAATCAACCCGATAGACCGGGTGAGACGGGCGCCGGAAGAACTTAAAGCCAATTTGGCCGAGAAGCTGGCTGACCTAATAATCATGAACGGGGAGAGCGCAGAGGCTCGTGGAGACCAGACTTGGAACCGGTCTGAGAAGCTTTTGCTCATTCCGCTCATTCTTCATGCAGCAGCGGGAGACCCTTGTTACGGGCATTTTGGCGCACTAAGGTGGCTGCTTTTGCAGGGACCAGATCGGGTGGCAAAGATTCTTGAGCGTAGTCCATCGGATGTTGCGCAAATGGAATTCGAAGGCTGGATGCGCCTTTCTGGAGAAACAAATTTCAAGTACGGTGTCTTCTCCGGGCTTATAACAAAGCTCAATCCGTGGATGACTGATCAGATGGTCACGCTAACTGAGACCACTGATATTGACCTCGACGCGCTTAAGAAGCAGCTCTTCACCTTCTATCTTGCTGTACCTAGTCGGTCGAGAGACAGCAAATTGATAGGATCTTTGATGGTCAATTTCTTGCTCGATCATATTTTGGAAATTCGGCAAGACATGAAATATCCAGTCACCATGCTGCTTGATGAGTTCACAAACTTCGGAAAAATATCCGGCATCGGTGACACTCTATCGATTATTCGCAAAAACAAAATAGGTCTGATTTTAGGCTTCCAGAATTACGCCCAGCTAGAGCAGGTCTACAGCAGGCGCGAAGCTCAGATAATTATCGACATGCCAGCAACGCAAGTTTACTTCAAGCAAAAGACCTTTCAAGAAGCGCGAGAGTTAAGCGAAGCAATTGGTCGAACAACTATAGAAGAGGCAACGGTGAGCGATAGCGGACGCGTTCAAGAGTTCGTCCAAGGACGAGCTCTTATCACGCCGGATGAATTAATCGGCCTGAAAAATGAAGTGATAGTTTTTACCGCCGATACAAAACCGCTCAGGCTGCCACTAACTGCTCCAGATGCTTACTCGCAGGCTCTCGCTTATGATCCACCGGAGCGAGAAAAACATCAGGTGACGGAATTCGTAAGAAAGCGCGGACGGGCTGCTAAACAGCAACAGTCGCAGCCTAAACAGGAACCACCTAAGCAACCTCAGCCACAGCAGAAGCCAAATGCTAATAACCAGAAGCCTCAGAAGCCGAGCCGCTTTGATAGAAAGCCTGAGCCTGAGAAGCGCGAAAAAGAAGAAAAGGAAACAACACGGAGTCCAGCACCCAACACAGAGCGGCCAGCGGCTGCTCCTGACTATGACGAGACTTAGAGGTGCCATGAAATGATTGGTGTGGGCATTATCGTTGGAGTTTTCGTCTTCCTTGCCGTGGGAGCAATGGTTGCGGAATTGGTAGTTCATCAGAAGGAAGCCGGGCTTTTCCCTGGACTTGTGGCTGGTATCTGGGCAGCTTGGCCCTTCTTTCACAAAGGCGGAGTCGACCGGTATAACTTTCTGCATCCAGTCCCCAGGCGATACAAGCAGCCTCTAAAGCACGTCTTTGCAAAAGTCAGGCAGATACTCTCAGAGCAAACTTATAACTTCGGAGACAAGTGGCATGTCTCAACTGCCGATACCATGCAACACCGCATAACGGCGAGCCTCAGATACACAGAGGAAGAAACCAAAATTGAGGGTGATGCGCGCGGGCAATTGCATACGCGAAAAGAGCGTGTACAGCGCCTTATAGAAATGGATGTCCAGTTCAAAGATGAGGGCAATGACTCAACTGTAGTTCAGTTTGATTTCAGTCCAAAGATAGAGGGAGCAGCTTTTGGCGCTTGCGATTCGATAATCTCAGGTATTACAAGCGCAGCCGAAACAGCTTTGGGTCCAGGCTCCGACGCTGGTAAGCCTGCTGACAAGACACTTCCTGCACCGCCCTGGTGGCTTTTAGGTTTGACTCTTTTGTCGCTAATGACTCTCTGGGGGCAGGTTATGAAGGCGGTGTTTAACTAATGTCTGAAGAGGAAAACATCCGTAAAGCCTATTTATACCTTGGTCTTGAGGCTGGTACCGGCTTGCCTGAGGTTTTGACCAAATACAAGCGATCCGTGATGGTTTGGCATCCAGACAGGGCGCCCAATGACCCAAAATGGAAGGATGAGGCAACTGAGGAGCTGAAAAAGTTCAACTGGGCCAAGGATATTCTCCAGTCCCACTTTGAAGGCGGGGGGCATAATCCGACTGGTCCTTGCATCTGTAAGCCTGGGAACGTTAGCGGTGCCGGCCCTGCCGGGCGCAGCAATACCGGTCCAGGGCGCCGGGCTAAAACAACCGAAGAAACGAACCGTGAGGAAGCTCAGGCAAAAGCCAAGAACGAGGAGCGGGCCAAAAGAGCTGCCTCTGAACAGCCAGTCCAGAATGAGCGAGAGCAAGCTGAGCAGCGAGCCGCCCAAGTCATGCAGGATGCCATGGCCCATGAGCGAGAATTGAGGGATAATCGCCTGAGGTGGCGCATTGCCATGGCGTTGGGTGCTGCCTATATTGGTCTCTGTTTATTCGGCTATGTTGGCACCGGTGTCAAAGCCTGGTGGCATACTTTTACTTTTAATTGGGAGAGGGACCATGCTCCCAAGCAAGAGCAACCGTCACAGTCAATCCCGGCGCCTCTCGCTCCTTCACCTGAGCTGAGTCCTTCCACAAACTTCTCTCCACCAGCTCAGCCGCAAGACCCTGATCAGATTCGCCGCGAGCAGGAAGCGAAGAAAAAGCATGACCAGGATATTTACTTCGCTAAATTAGATGTTGACCGCTACCAAAGGGCTGTGGAGCATGGGCAGACTCTTATTCCTGAGCTTGAAACCAAAATAGCAGATCCAAATGTGAGTATTACAGATCGCCGCCAGCTTGAGTCCTACCGCGATTTTCAGCAGAAAGAACTAACAAAGAATAAGGAGAATCTACGCTACGCCGAAGAACATCTGCGCTCCTTAGAAACTGAGCAATAGGCAATGAAAAAGTCGAGAAAAAGATCAAAAGAAAAAATTCCAGCAATCGAAGACATAATCGAGCCTCATCCCAACAACCTGCGAGGAGTACCGCTCAAAAACGCTTATCCTGAAAAAGCTGTCGAGTGGTACTACAAGAAGAATTGCGGTTTTGGTCCTGAGGATTTCTCATATGGTTCAAAGGTCATTGCCTGGTGGAAATGCCCTGTTGGACATATTTATGACATGCGAATTCTTGACAGAACACTGAAAGGCTCCAACTGCCCCTACTGCAACGGCAAGCGTGTATGCAAGGAAAATTCACTCTCAAGACTATTCCCCAAAATCGCTAGAGAATGGCATCCTGACAAAAATGGGGAGCTTAAACCCGACGAAGTTACTGCGGGATCTCACAAGAAAGTATGGTGGCAATGCAAGCATGGGCATAGTTGGCAGGCATCAATAAAAGCAAGAACTGGCCAAGGCTCCGGTTGTTCAGTCTGTCATGATAAGCGCTGCTTGAATCTACGCAATTATCCTAAGCTCTTGAAGCTTTTTGATCAGAAGAAAAACAAGGGAGTAAACCCAGAGCGGCTTACAATCACAACCTTCGTTTGGTGGCGCTGTCCGAACGGACCTGATCATACTTGGTATAAACCATTTCGGAAAAGTGGAGAGATTCTTCGTTGCCCCTTTTGCACCTGGAGGCTCGTATCCAAGACCAATTCTCTCTTCGCACTCTACCCAGAACTGGCAAAGGAACTGCACCCAACTAGGAATGGTAATTTGACCGCTAAAGACATACCAGCGCAGAAGTGGCTGATGGTCTGGTGGAAGTGCTCGGAAAACCCTCGCCATGTCTGGCAAGCTCTGGTCAGGAATAGGACGGTAAATAAAAGTGGTTGCCCGAAATGTTGGGTCGAGCAGCGCTCGAACGGTTATTTCAAGAAGCTAGCTGCCAAATCCGTGTCTATTGAAATCTCAAAAATTTAGGCTGACTCATTTCGGAGACCACCGCCTGCCGAGGTTGCAAGCTTTAAGCAAAGTTCAAATGAATTTCAATCAGCTTCAAAAAATCCTGCAAATCTCACAGGTGTGTGACTTCGCACGATAAATCGTGCAGTATACAAAAGTATGGTATGAGTCG
>WBZO01006780.1_pt1 | contig 10924 bp, 10 predicted proteins | sample 5204261 | NCBI WGS metagenome assembly WBZO01 (sample SAMN12412400, study PRJNA552823) | activated sludge metagenome | isolation source: activated sludge from anammox sidestream of wastewater treatment plant... | place: USA: North Carolina | collected 2017-09
AGATCTGGACCACTGGCGCCCAGTTCGCCGACATGATGTACATGCTCGTCCGCACCGACCCGGATGCGCCGAAGCACCGCGGCATCACCTACCTCCTGGTGAACATGAAGGCCCCCGGCGTCACCGTCCGCCCGCTCACCACGCTCGCCGGCACCCAGACCTTCAACGAAGTCTTCTTCGAAGATGTCCGCGTCCCGGTGAAGAACCGCATCGGCGAAGAAAACCGCGGCTGGTACGTGGGCACCACCACCCTCGACTTCGAGCGCAGCTCGATCGGGAGCGCCATCGGCGTCCGCAAGCAGCTCGAAGGGCTCATCCGCCAGGCCAAGGCCGGCGGCGAAGCCTCCTTCGCCCGCAACCCCAAGGTCAAGGCCGAGTTCGTCGACCGCTGGATCGAGTGCGAAGTCGCCAAGATGCTCAGCTACCGCGTGGTGAGCATGCAGGCCAACGGCAAAATCCCGAACCACGAGGCCAGCATGTGCAAGATGTTCAGCAGCGAGCTGAGCCAGCGCATCGCCAACCTCTCGATGCACATGTTCGGCATGCACGGCAACGTCAAGAACCGCGCCTCCATGGGCTACATGCAGGCCGTCAGCTCAACCATCGCCGGCGGAACCACCGAGGTCCAGAAGGGCATCATCGCCACCCGCGGCCTCGGCCTTCCCCGCGGATAGTTCCCATCACCGTCACTCATCGAGGGCCCGCATCCACTCTGGATGCGGGCCCTCGCACTTCCGTTCGCCCGCAAGCCCACGAGCGGCATAATTCGCGGACATGATGCTCTTGCCCCGGGCCGCTCGGTGGAGCCTGGCCGCCGCCCAGGCGCTCATTGTGTTCATCTCTCTCTACCAGTCGCTCGTCACGGCACTGGGCTACGCCCGTCGCAACCGGCCTCGCCGGGCCACGGCGCCTGCTCCCCTGCCCCATATCGGCCTGGTCGTCTGCGCGCGCAACGAAGAGGCCGTCATCGAGCGCATCGTCCGGGACCTCAACGCCCAGGAGTACCCGCGCGACCTTTTCGACGTCATCGTCGTCGCCCACAACTGCACCGACGGCACGGCGAGCGCCGCCGCCCGTGTCGGCGCCTTCGTGGTGGCGCACACCACCACCGACCCCGGCAAGGCCCGCGCGGTCGAAGCCGGGATCGGGGCTTTCGACGGCCGCCCCGACCTCATTGGCATCTTCGACGCCGATGCGCGCGCCGAGCCCAGACTGCTCGCGGCGGTCGCCCTCCGCTCCCGGGAAGACGACTGCATCCAGGCGGAGGCCGTGCCTATCGAAGACCCCGAGTGGCTCGCCGCCGGGTACGGCTTCGGGCGCAAGGCGCGGAACCTCTTCTGGTGGCGGCCGCGGGAGGCCCTCGGCCTCGGCACCACTATCTCGGGGTGTGGCTGGTTCATCCGCCCCGCCCTGCTTCACCGCTACCTCGAAGGGTCCCACACGCTTACGGAGGACCTCGAACTCACCGCCCGCCTCTACGCCGACGGCCATCGGGTCGCCTACCTCTCGGCAGTTCGGGTCGCCGTCGGCGAACCGCGCGAACTCAGTACATCGGTGCGGCAGCGGCTCCGCTGGGTCCGCGGGCACCTCGGCGTCCTCCGCTGGCACTGGCCCAGGCTTGCAGCCCGCGCCGTCCGCGGCGACCTCCGCGCCCTGGATATGGCAATCTACATTTTGGTGCCCACGCGCATGCTGACGCGGCTCGGCACGTCGGTGGCGCTGGCGTTCACGCTGTTGCGCGTCCCGTTTGCGCTACCGCTCGCGGTCACGGCCACGGCCGCCGCCGCCGAATGGTGCGTCCCTGCCTATATCGGCTGGCGCGAGCGGCTGGTTTCGCTCAATACCGCCAGTTTCAGCCTGGCGGCCCGGCACAGCGTCCTCGGCCTCCTCTGGTTCCCCATCGGCTTCTGGGCGCTGCTCACATCCCGCGTGCGCGCGTGGGACGCCACGCCCCGGCCTCGGACCGAGGGGGCCAATGTCCCGTAGACCTTCCCCATCCCCTGGCGCGCAGTTCACCTCCCCCCCGGCCGTTTTCTGCGGGGCCCTTGCGGTGCTCTGCGCGTCCTGGTTCTTCGGCATCGCCACGCGCGTCTCCATCAACAATGACATCGATCTGGTTGCCCGCGCGGGCATCTTCCGCGTCCTCACCGCGGGCGTCAGCGACCTCGTGGATACGTTCCTCATCATCGCCCTCGCGACGGCCGCCTACCTGGTGTCGCTCTGGGCGCTGCGGCGCGGCTTCCGCCACAGCCTCGCGGCTGCCATTGCGGGCACGGCACTCGCCGGCCTATCGATGCTCCCGGCAATGCCGCTGACATCCCCCGACGCAGTCCACCTGGCGGCCGATGTGCGCACCTTCTGGCTCCACGGCAGGTGGCCCGCGGATGGCGAAAACGCTCCCGCAACGATCGATGACCCGGTCGCGAACGAGGTGCGGGTGTTCCGGAACCAGCCCAGCGGCTACGGGCCGCTTGCCTACGCGATCGGCGGCGCGCCGCTGCCCTTCGTGGGTGATGGCTTCCGCGCGAACCTCATCGGCCAGAAGGTGGTGGCGGGCATCTTTCTCACGCTCACCGCTGCCGCGGCGGGCCTGGTCGCACGGCGGCTTGGCCAGGACGCGGGCCTGGTCGCGGGCATGATCGGCCTCAACCCGATGATGACCTGGCAATTCCCCGGAGACGGCCACAACGACAGCATCATGGCCTTGTTCGGCGTGGTCGCCATTGGCCTGGTGATCCAGCCCTCCTGGAAACTGCGCGGGGCGGGCGTCGCCTCCGGACTCGCCGCCGCCCTTTGCAAGTACGGTCTCCTTTTGGCCGCGCCGATCGTCGCGGCGTGGTGGTTCCCCCGGTGGCGCAACGCGCTCGCCGCGGTGGCGTCACTCGGAGGCGCGGCGGTGCTTTTCCTCTATATCATCGATGCAGGCCCGGTGAACAACGGCACCCTCGGGCCCGCCGGCGCCGTCGCCCGCACCACGCCATGGGGGGTCCTCGGGTCCATCGTCGATGCTGGCTCAGCCGGGGAGGACCGCATGGTGGTCGCCGGCTACCTGCTCTTCTTCATGACGCTCGCCGCCATCATGTTGTGGCACGCGCTCAACACACAGCTCGACCTCATCCGGGCCGTCGCTCTCGCGATGGGCCTCTTCCTGTACCTCTGCGCGCCAGGCTACCTGGCCTGGTACCTGATCTGGTTCCTCCCGTTTGCCGCCTTGTCCGGCTCGCGCTGGCTGATCCGGGGTGCGCTCGCCTTCACGATAACCGCCTTCCTGCCGATCCTGGCCCTGAACTGGGGCGCCAGCATTCGCGCAAGCTGGTCGATCGGGAACCCGGTCGAGTGGGCTGTCGTGGTCGCGTGGCTCTGCACCGCCGCGGCCGCCGCGGTGGGCGCTTCCACCGGCAGGTCACCCCGCTCTCGCAAGGCCGCCGCCGCCTCGCCCCGCTTCGCGCCACGCCAGAAACGGCGCGCGACGCACTAACCCCGGCCCTCGCCGCGCATCCCCGCCAGCACCCGGCCACTGGCAACGTCTCGTGCAAGGCGCGAGTAGCTCGCGAGGTCGCTCGACCGCAGCCGCCACAGGTCCGAAGGACGCGCATCGCTCAGCCAGAGGAAGAGGACCACCGCAACCATTCCGCTCGCGCCGTAGCTGATGGTCGTCGACCACGCCGCCCCGGCCGTCCCGTAGTGGGGGATCAGCAACACACCGGCGACGACACTGGTGGAGAGGGCGAAGACTGCCAGGACCAGCTGGATGACGGGCCGGCCGAGCTGGTTCGTGAAGTAGTTCGTGAAGAGCCCCTGGGGTGCGAACATCGCCGTGCCCAGGCAGAGAATGCGCAGCGGCGTCGCCGCAGCCCGGTAGTCCCGCCCGAACAGCAGTTCCACCGCCGCCGGCGCGACAAGGGCAGTCACAATGCCCCCGAGCGTCACCACGAGCATCGTGTGGCGGACGGCGGTCGCCGTGACCCGGGCCGCTTCGGCGCGGTCCACCCCTGCAACCCGCGCATACGAGGCCATAGCGATCGCGGAGGAGAACAGCCAGAGCGCCTCGGCCACCGCAATCGCCGACGAATAGATACCGGCGCCCTCGCGGCTGTCGAGCGACACCACCAGGATCAGGTCGATCCGGTAGTTCAGGAATCCAATGATCCCGCCCAGGCCGGTCACCAGGGTGAATCGCACGATCGCCCGCATCAACTCCGGGCTCGGCCGGTGACGCCGCAGCCACTCAATCCATGCGGCGACCACCACAACAGCGGCACCAGGGCGACGTACTGCGCGCTCGTCCATGCAGCCAGGGCCGATTCCGCCGTCCGGTGGTCAAGCGCCCAAACCCAGATGCCCAGGAACGCGAAGCCCGTAAGCACCGGCAAGTTGACCACCACGTTGTAGCGGACCAGCTGATTGTTCGCCAGGATGACCCCGGCCTGTGTGTTGCGGATGATTCCCGGCAACAGCAGCAACCCCGAGACCGTCACGATTCGCCCCAGCTCACCGTCAATCAAGGGACCTGACAGGACTGCCGCTGCGGCGACCGTTAGCCCGAACGGGACCGCCATCACCATCGCGTTGCCAACCACTTCTCCGGCATGCCGCTTGCGGTTCGCCACGAAGTAGCCGGTCGCCCCGGCGAAGCTCGAGACCCCGCCGATCGCCGTGGTTGCGACCACAGCCGAGGCGTAGACCCCGCGTTCATCTACCGACAGCGTGCGCGCGGTGAGGATGCCCACGATCCCCCAGAGCAGCATGCCAAGCACGCGGAACGAAAGCGCGATGACGCTGCCAGCGGCGATCCCCACGCGGGCATGGTAGCCGCGACCCTGCCTAGCGGCTCCGACCGTTGCGCCACCCGCACCTTCACGGCGCATCCGCCCATCCGCCCATCCGCCGTGGGCGCGGCTCGGCAAGGAGGAATCTAGGCCGCGTGTTTGCTACGATCGCCAGACCGGTTCGCCGGATCCCAGGGGCGGGCGTGGCGTAATGGTAGCGCGCGACCCTTCCAAGGTTGAGGCGCGGGTTCGATTCCCGCCGCCCGCTCCACCACTTTCCCTCACCAACAGCACGCGTACGCGCCTCAGTCCCCCGCAGGGGACCGGGGCCCCGGAGGATCGTCCATGACCAGCGCCCAGCCCGAGGAAACGCCCTTCCTCAGCTATCCCGGTGCCCGGCGCCCCGACCGCCATCGCTGGGTCGATTCGTACGGCGTCAACATTGCCGTCTGCGAATGGGGTCCGGCCGATGCACGGCCGCTCTTCCTGGTCCACGGCGGCTCCGACTTCGCCGGCACCTTCGACGTGTTCGCGCCGCTTCTTGCCGCCGCCGGCTGGCGCGTCATCTCCTGGGACCACCGCGGCCACGGGGACTCCGACCACGCCCCCCTCTACAGCTGGGACGCCGATGTCCGCGATGCACTCTCCGTGCTCGATTCCACCACTCCCGACCCGGTCCCCGTCGTGGCTCACTCGAAGGGTGGCGGCATGATGCTCCAACTCGCGGAAGCGCTCCCCATGCGTATGTCGAAAGTCGTCATCATCGACGGGCTCCCATCACCGGAGCCCCACCCGGACGTCTCCGACCACGAACAGCGCCGCTTCACCCAGCAGAACCTTGCCCAGTGGCTCGACCACCGGCGCTCCGCCGCCTCCACCTTCCGCAAACCCGGCACGATCGACGAACTGGCGAAGCGCCGCAAGCGCATGAACCCCCGCCTCTCCGACGACTGGCTCCGCTACCTCGTCACAATCGGCGCGAAGCGAGACGCCGACGGCTGGCGCTGGAAGCTCGACCCCGCGATCCGCTTCGGCGGCTTCGGCCCATGGCGCCCCGACTGGTCGCTCGAACGGCTGCGCACTCTGCGTGCGCCACTCCTCGGGCTGACCGCCACTGTCGAAGAGGAGATGGGCTGGGGCACAAACCACAAGTCCCTCTTGCCCTACCTGCCACCCGGCGCTTCGCTCGTGCCGTTCGAGGACACGGGCCACTTCATCCACATCGAACACCCCGCACGCGTCGCCGGCATGGTGCTGGAGTTCCTCGGATGACCATCTTCCTGACGCACAACCGCGTGAAACTGGCGCTCCACCACCTGCGTCCAGGCCTGGGGCGCCCGCTCCTCCACCTCCACGCCCTCGGCGAGCATTCCCCCGAACACGTCCCGGCCGACCTCGAGGCCTGGCCCGGACCGGTGTTCGCCCTCGACTTCACTGGCCACGGCGCGTCCACCGTCCCCGGTGGCGGAGGCTACACGTCCGAGGTCCTGATGGGCGACGCCGACGCCGCGCTCCAGATGCTCGGGACAGCCACGATCGTGGGCCGCGGACTCGGAGCCTACATCGCCCTCCTGATCGCGGGCGGCCGGCCCCAACAGGTGCGCGGCGCCATCCTCTGTGATGGCGCAGGGCTGGCTGGCGGCGGCGACGAGCCGGGCCCCCTCGTGGTCCGCGGTGTCCCCGGCAAGGCCACAACTCCCGACCCGTTCGCGCTCGTCGAGCTCGCCTCCGACCTGCGCCCTCCGGATTATGTCGTGCGGTTCGCCGAACTCGCGGGCGAGCACTCGGCCCTGACGCAGCCCATCGCCGTGGCGGCGAAGGCTCGTCCCGACTGGCTCCAGGCTGTCGCCACGCACCCATCGGTCGCGGTCGAACCCCTGGACGATGCACTCCGCCGCTTCGCCAGCGCCTGAACACCGGGCAAACGAAAAGCCGGGCTGGTGGGCCCGGCTCTGCCGTCTGTCGAATGGGACGCAGCTCAGGACTTGACGAGCGTCCGGAGGCAACGTGTGCAGATGTTCAGGCGGATGGACTCGCCGCCGAAGAAGATCCGCTGCTTGCTGATGTTGGGCTTGAAGGTGCGCGACTTCTTGGTCGCCTTGCGCTCCCAGCGGCCCCCGTGGGTGTGGCGGATGTGCCGCCCGAACATTGTGGTCTTCGCGCAAACGTCGCAAGCGCCGCTGGCCATGCGTCAATGCCCCTTCCGTGGCAGAATCAGAACCTCCATGCTAGCACCCGGATTCAGTAACGGCCAAACCGTCGCCGGCAGAGCCCGCCATTGACGACTCCAGCGACCCCCCGCGACCTCCTCGACGGTCCCGCCCTCCGCGCCCTCTTCATGGCCGCATCCAGCCATCTCCGCCAGTCCGCAGCCGAGATCGACGCCATTAACGTCTACCCGGTGCCCGACGGCGACACGGGCACGAACATGTCCGCCACACTCCGCGAAGCGGTCGACCGCGCCACCGAAACCGGCGACACGCCGACCGTCGCCGAGGTGCTCCACGCGATCGCCCGGGGCGCGCTCTACGGGGCCCGGGGGAACTCCGGCGTCATCCTCTCGCAGGCGCTCCGCGGTTTCGAAAGCGGCGTCGGCCCCGCCGCGCGCCTCGACGCCCGGGGCCTGGCCGACGGCCTCCAGGCCGCGGCCACCCAGGCCTACCACGCCGTGAGCAAGCCCCAGGAGGGAACCATGCTCACCGTGCTCCGCGAAGCCGCCACCGAGGCCATGCAGGCGGCGGAAACGATGCCCGACCGGGGCTCCGGCCTTGGCTGCGCCCCCGTGATGGCCCGCGCCGTGCTCGCCGCCGAGGCCGCCGAGGCCGCCACCATCGACCAGCTCCCCGCGCTCACGGAGGCCGGGGTCACCGACGCCGGCGGCGAAGGCGTCTGCGTCATCCTCGGGGGCCTGTTCGCCGCGCTCTCGGGCGAGACCCCACGCTCCGCCATCCACCGGGCTCACCGCCCCATCGCCATGGTCGAAGGCCACGGCAAGGACGAGTTCGGCTTCTGCACCGAGTTCCTCATCGAAGCCAGGGACAACCCGCTTGACCTCGATCGGGTGCGCGCCATGGCCGAAGCCGGGGGCAACCGTTCGGTCGTGGTCGTCGGCGATGAGACCCTCGCCCGCCTCCACGTCCACTGTCTCGACCCGCAACCGCTCATCGACGCCGCGAGTCAGTTCGGCACGGTCTCGCGCGTCAAGGCCGAGGACATGGGCGCCCAGCACGAGCGCTTCAAGGCGGGCGGCTCCGGCGCCGGCGCCCGCATCGCCGTCCTCGCGATGAGCCGCGGCGAAGGTTTCGATGCCGTCTTCGAAAGCCTCGGAGCAGCTGTCAGCGACCTCGGGCTCGTCGAAAAGCCCCCGGCTGGCCAGATCGCCGACGCCGCCGACGCGCTCCGCATCCCGGACGTGATCGTCCTCAGCAACCACAAGAACGTCCGCCTGGCCGCGGAACAGGCGGCATCGCTCGCGAAGTGCACGCTCCACCTGGTGCCCACCGCCTCGCTCCCCCAGGGGGTCGCCGCCGCCATGGCCTTCGACCCCGACGAATCGGCCCAGGCGAACGTCGCGGCAATGAACGAAGCCGCGGAGGGGATCTCCACCATTGAAGTGACTATCGCCGCGGCCAGCCGCACCGCCGACGGGGTCGACGTGCGCGAGGGCCAGGCGATTGCGCTGCTCGATGGCCGACTCGTCGCCGCCGAGGAGACCCCACGCCAGGCCCTGCTCGCGGGCCTTCGCCGGGCCGGACCCGCCCGCGGCTCGCTGGTCACGATCTACGGCGGCGAGGACACCCCGCCCGCCGGGCTCGAGGCCGCCCGCGCCGAGGTCGAGGCCGCCTTCGACGGCGTCGAGGTGGAGGCCCTTTCCGGCGGCCAGCCGCTGTACCCCTTCATCGCATCGGTCGAGTAGCGGAACATGCGGGAGATGAACACCACGAAGCGTCTCGTGTTCGCCTTCGCGTGTGCCCTGGCGATCGGCCTCCTCGGCGCCGCCTGCGGCGACGGCGAAAGCAGCCCCACGGTCACGCCCACCCCCTCCGAGGCGTCGATGCCCGCCGGGGGCATCCCTGTGAACCTCAGGACCATCACCGTCAGCGACACCGGCTTCTCCCCTGGCGCCCTCCAGGTGCCCATCGGTACCGAGGTGTTCTGGCAATGGACTGGCAAGCAAGAGCACCAGATCACCGGCACGTTTAAGGGCAACGACGGCGACATCCCGGTCGAGTCCCCCCGACTGAAGGGCTCGGGCACGTTTTCGTATGAGTTCAAGACGAACGGCCTCTTCGAATACCACTGCGCGGTCCACGGCGAAGCCATGCCGGGCCAGGTCATCGTCAAGTAGCGGATTCCGGCCAATGGCCCGCGTTTACGCTCCCGTGGTGGAAACGACACGGGCATTCGTGGTATGACACCCCCGGCACTCCGGGAGCGGAGCGGCCGGAGGTGAGTGATGCAACAGGGACAACTCAGCCCATGGGCCTTTGGACTATCGCCGCCGAACCGATCGTTCGTGCCGTCGTGATGCGAAACCTATACGGCATAGACTTCTTCATAACCTAGCTTCCATCTTGGAGGTTGCATGGATCATGCCATCGCTTGGCCAGCGCTAATTACCGGGATAGCCGTGGCAGTTGCATGTGCCTCAGCGCTCGTTGCTTTGCGAACGACGGGCCACCGACGGACATCGACCAGTGGGAGTTGGCAGAGGGCAGTCACATTTCTCGCGTTAGCTCTTCTGCTACTGTTTGGCATTCTCCTTGCGTTCTGGGCTCTCAACCTTCGCGGAACTCTGGGGCGTTAGGCGCCCCACTCTGTACATATACAGCCCTGCGCTCCAGCCACCGCGTGGCGGGCCTTCCGCTCCGCCTGAACGCCCGGAACTTCCCGTCGGTCCGGAGCGCGAGAATAGGGGGAGAAGCGGGCGAGACGTGAGCGAGCTACCCAGCCTGAAACGTGCGAAGCCAGTTCCGCCAGCCGCCTGGGCCTCTCCCGGCTGACGCCCAACAGCCGCCTACGCGTAGCGCTCCTCACGCCAGGGGTCGCCGTAGATGTGGTAGCCATACGTCTCCCAGAAGCCGGGCCGGTCGTGGTCCAGGAACTGGATGCCGCCCACCCACTTCGCGCTCTTCCAGAAGTACAGGTGCGGGATTACCAGCCGCAACGGCCAGCCGTGCTCCTTCGTTATCTCCTGGCCGTTATGCGTCCGCGCGAACAACACGCCCTCGCGCATGAGGTCTTCGAGCGGCACATTGGTGGTGTAGCCGCCGTAGCTGTGGAGCATCGCGTACTTCGCTTCGGGCTTGAGCTTGATCGCATCGACCAGCGCCTTGAACGGCACGCCCTGCCAGGTGTTGTCGTACTTGCTCCACGTCGTCACGCAGTGGATGTCGCTCGTATCGGTGATGTCCCCGAGGGCGTTGAACTCTTCCCAGGTGAAGGTCTTCTCCTCCTCCACCAGCCCCCACACGTGGAACCGCCACGAGTCCAGGTCGATACGCGGGATGCTGCCGTAGTGGAGCACTGGCCAGCCGGTGGTCAGGTGCTGGCCCGGGGGGAGCCGGAGCTTCCCGTCGGGGCGCATCTCTTTCGTGCTCTGCGTTGTTATCATCCCAAGTCTCCTGGCGTCATCCGTCCGCGGTAAAACCAGCGTAGCGGGTGCCATCGCACACCGACAAGGCATGTGCCTTACCGCAGCGCATCCCGCGGTTACACTGGGAGCAATGCAAGACGCCGACACCCGCCCGGCCGCTGGCCCCCGCCTCGCCATCCGCCCCCGCGATGGCTGGTTCCTGGCCCTCGCCGCGGCCATCGTCGGGCTCGACCAGCTCACGAAGTGGGTCATCCGCGGCTGGCTCGAGCGCGGTGAGGCCTACTCGCTGGTCTGGCCCCTCAAGATCGTCCACGTGACGAACAGCGGCGCAGCCTTTGGCATGTTCCAGGGCGCCGGGCCGCTGCTCGTGATCACCAGTGTCGTCGGGATGGTCGCCATCCTGGTCTACCTGTTCAACCCCGGCTTCGCCCACCCGCTCATGCGGTTCGGGCTCGCCTTCATGCTCGGCGGCGCCGTCGGCAACCTCATCGACCGGGTCTCCGAAGGCCGCGTCGTCGACTTCGTCAAAGTCCCGAACTTCCCTGCGTTCAACGTGGCC
>WBZO01006783.1_pt1 | contig 10921 bp, 11 predicted proteins | sample 5204261 | NCBI WGS metagenome assembly WBZO01 (sample SAMN12412400, study PRJNA552823) | activated sludge metagenome | isolation source: activated sludge from anammox sidestream of wastewater treatment plant... | place: USA: North Carolina | collected 2017-09
GCGGCGGCCGTTGTTGGCCAGGTCGCGATCCCGGTCGCGGCGCGGGACCGGGCACCTTGAGCCCCGCCGCCGCGAGGACGCCCGCCACTTCGGCGGCCTCGAGCTCGACCAGATCGCCACGCTTGAGCAGCGAAGGCATCGCGAGCGTTCCGTACCGCGTGCGGATGAGGCGCGTCACCGGGACGTCGAGCGCCTCGAACAGTCGCCGCACCTCGCGGTTGCGACCCTCTTTCAGCACGACGCGGTACCAATGATTGGCGCCCTCTTCCTCGCCGCCGCCATCCTCGACCTGCGTGCATTGGGCAACGCCGTCGTCGAGCGTGATTCCGTCGACCAGGCGCTGGCGCTGCTCGTCGGTGAGGCGACCGAGCACCCGGACCGCATACTCGCGCTCGACCTCGTAGCGCGGATGCATGAGGCGATTGGCAAGCTCGCCCGAATTCGTGAAGAGGAGCAGGCCTTCGGTATTGAAATCGAGTCGTCCCACGTTGATCCACTTGCCGGAACCGATCGATGGCAGGCGGGTGAATACCGTAGGCCTCCCCTCGGGGTCGTCGCGCGTGACGATCTCGCCGGCGGGCTTGTGATACATGAGCACGCGCGGGCGCGGCTCGGTGAAGCGCACCTTCACGAGCTCGCCATTGATGCGCACCTCGTCGCCGGGACCGACCTTCTGCCCCACTTCGGCGGGCTCGCGGTTCACGGTGATGCGCCCGGCGAGGATCATCTCCTCCATCGCGCGCCGTGAGCCGAAGCCGCAGGACGCCAGCACCTTGTGCAGGCGCTGCGGCTCACTGAAGACCTCGTCAGTGGAGCGTTTGATCCGGGTCGGCGGCATGCTCTCCCGGATCGCGTGGAGCGCGATGTTCGTCTGCTTCATGGGGCTCGGACCCGAGGAGTGGGGTCGCGAGTGCGAATGCCGCCTCGGCGGCCTTTGTTGGGGCATCGGGGATCTCCAGGAGGTTGGACGCGTCGAGCTCGGCGAGAGGGGGAAGTTCCGCGAGGGAGCGGAGGCCGAGGTCGTCCAGGAACAGCTTCGTCGTGGCGTACAGGGCCGGGCGGCCCGGCGTCTCACGGTGGCCCACGATTTCCACCCACTGCCGGTCCTCGAGCGACTTGATGACGTTCGTGGACACGGCAACGCCGCGGATCGCTTCGATGTCGCCGCGGGTGACGGGTTGTTGATAGGCAATGATCGCCAGCGTTTCCATCACCGCGCGCGAATAGCGCGGCGGCTTTTCGGGTGACAGGCGGTCGAGGTAATGCTGCACGGCCCGCGTTCCCTGGAAGCGCCAGCCGCTTGCGACCTGCACGAGCTCGACCTTGCGGCCACGCCAGTCCTCGGCGAGGTCGGTGAGGAGGTTGCGCACGAGATCGGGGGCAAGCGGAGGATCGAAGAGGTTCGCGAGAACCGCGGTCGTCGTGGGTTCCCCGGCGATGAGCAGCGCAGCCTCGAGAATGCTCTTCACTTCGGCGACATCGCCAATGCCGCCATCCGCAGCGCCGGGCGCAGACGTCGCATCGCCGGTTTCTGTAACGGTTGTGGTGGGGGCTGCGGTCGCGGCGCCGGTCGGATTGGACGTCGTCCCGCTCGCGACGGTGGCGGCGGACTCGGACGTCGTCTCGCTCGCGGCGGTGGCGGCGGGAATCTGCTCGTCGTGTTCGTTCGCTTTCATGGCGTCACTCGGCAACGTCGCCGGCCAGGGTGAATTCCGGTGTCCCCGCGAGCGTCACGTGGATCGGCGCGAACGCCGCAGTCTGCGCGATCGTGACGAGCTGCTCCCGCGCAAGCTCGAGCAGCGCGAGGAACGTGACGACCAGATGCGCAACGTCGGCGTGCTCGGCGAAGAGCGCCGTGAACTCGGTGTACGCGCCGCGCTCGAGGCGCTTCAGCACCCGGCTCATCTCGCTGCGCACCGAAAGCTGCTCGCGCGTCACGAGATGGCGCCGGTTCACCTTGGCGCGAGCAACGAGGCCCGCCCAGGCGGCCTTGAGGTCGTCCGGGTGCACGTCGGGCAGCCGTTGCGTCGCGACGTGGTCAAACCACACGCGGACCAGCGCGAAGTCGCGCTGCGCGAGCGGATGCGCATCGATCTCGCGCGCCGCCTGCTTCATGCGCTCGTACTCGAGGAGGCGGCGCACCAGTTCGGCGCGCGGATCTTCGGGCTCCTGCCCCGGCGGCGCCGGCGGCTTGGGCAGCAACAGCCGCGACTTGATCTCGATCAGCACCGCGGCCATCAGGAGGTATTCGGCCGCGAGCTCGAGCTGCGTGCGTCGCATCATCTCGACATACCCCAGGTACTGGCGGGTCAACTCGGCCATCGGGATGTCGAGGACGTTGATGTTCTGCCGGCGGATGAGATAGAGCAGCAGGTCGAGCGGCCCTTCGAAGGACTCGAGGAAAACCTCGAGGGCCTCGGGCGGGATGTACAGATCCTGCGGCAGCTCGGTGAGCGCCGCGCCGTAGACCCGCGCGATGGGCCTCGGATCCGGCGATGGATGCGTCAAGTCGAGGGCGGGGTCACTCATGGCGCGGCGAGGCTAGTCGTAGGCAAGGCCCATCGCCGCCCGCACGTCGCGCAGCGTCTGGCTCGCGAGCTTGCGGGCGCGATCGCAACCGTCGACGACGATCGCGCGCACGAGCTTGGGATCGTCGACGTACTTCTGCGCCCGCTCGATGATCGGCTTCTGCTCGGCGATGATGGCGTCGATCACCGGCTGCTTGCACTCGAGGCAGCCGATGCCCGCGGTGGTGCAACCTTCCATCACCCACCGGCGCGTCGCTTCGCTCGAATAGATCTTGTGCAGCGGCCATACGGGGCACTTCTCCGGGTCGCCCGGGTCGGTGCGCCGGACCCGCGCCGGATCGGTCTGCATGGTGCGGATCTTGCGGGTCACCTCGGCGGGGTCCTCGCGCATCAGCACCGCGTTGCCGTACGACTTCGACATCTTGCGCCCGTCGAGCCCCGGGACCTTGGCGTTCTCCGTGAGCAGTCCGCTCGGCTCCGGCAGGATGGTGCGGCGGGTACCCTCGAGGTACCCGGCGAGTCGCTCGCGATCGGCTGCGCCCAGCGACGATGCCGCAGCGAGCAGGTCGCGCGCGTCGGTCAGCGCTGCGGCGTCGCCCTTCTCCTGATACGCGGCACGCAGCGTCTCGTAGCGGCCGGCAAGCTTGCCGCCGAGCTTCTTCAAGGCGGCCTGCGCCTTCTCCTCGAACCCGGGCTCCCGACCGTAGATGTGATTGAAGCGGCGCGCGAGCTCGCGGGTGATCTCGATGTGCGCGAGCTGGTCCTCGCCCACCGGCACCATGTTCGCGCGGTAGACGAGGATGTCCGCCGACATCATCACCGGATAGCCAAGGAAGCCGAAATTGGTGAGGTCGCGATCGGCGAGCTTTTGTTGCTGGTCCTTGTACGTCGGCACACGCTCGAGCCAGGCCACGGGGGTCACCATGCCGAGCAGGAGCGTGAGCTCGGCGTGCTCCAGCACCCGCGACTGCACGAACAGCGTCGCGCGCGCCGGATCGACGCCCGCCGCGAGCCAGTCGATGATCATCTCCCAGGTCATCGCCGCGATGTCCTCGGGGGTCTCGTAGTGCGTCGTCAGCGCATGCCAGTCGGCGGCGAAGTACAGGCATTCGTACTCGTGCTGCAGACGCACCCAGTTTTTCAGCGCGCCATGGTAATGGCCGATGTGCATGCGCCCGGTGGGACGCATGCCCGACAACACGCGGTCAGCGAACATGTGTGGTGGTGGCGAGTGATTCTCTAGTCACGCCGGCTTCGATGGCGCCCAAGGCGCTCCGTCACGAGCCGACGATCGCGTACAGCAAGGATGTTGCAGTCCGCAAGAGCGGCCGCATGAGGTCGCTCAGGAGACCTGTGACCAACAGCGTCACGATCACGACGAAACCGAAGGGCTCGATGCGGGCGAGCACGCTCGCGGCGCGCTCCGGCAACAGTCCCACGGCGATGCGCCCGCCATCCAACGGCGGGATCGGAAGCAAGTTCAACACCATCAGCACGAGATTGATCGACACGCCAATGCGCGCCATCACGAACAAGCCCTCGCTCGCCCACGGCCCGCCCGGTCTCGCCGCCTCCGCCAAGAGCATCCACAACAGCGCCATCGCGAAGTTGGCACCCGGCCCCGCCGCAGCGACCCAGATCATGTCGCGCTTCGGGTGCCGCAAATTGGCGAAGTTCACCGGTACCGGCTTCGCCCAGCCAAACAGGTAGGGTGCTCCGGTCACGAGCAAGAGGCCGGGGACGACGAGGGTGCCAATGAGGTCGATGTGCTTGAGCGGATTCAGCGTCACCCGCCCGAGCTGCCACGCCGTCTCATCGCCGAACAAACGCGCGACGTACCCGTGCGCTGCTTCGTGGAGAACGATCGCCAGGACCACCGGCACGATCGCGAGCACTGCGGTCGCGGGCGCGGACTCCATCGAGCGCCATTCTACCTCAAGTTGGCGCTGCGCCCGGTGGCTCGGGCGCGGCAAGCTCGAGCCCGAGCCGGCGCGGGTCGCCACCACCGCGGCGCACGAGCGTCGGCGGCTCGCGCGTGAGATCGATGACCGTCGTCGGCACGTCGACGCATGGCCCCGCGTCGATGACGAGGTCGACGGCGTGCTCCAGACGCTCGTGGATCCGTTGCGGGTCGTTGAGCGGCACCGTCTCGCCGGGCAGGATGAGCGTCGACGAGAGAATGGGCTCGCCCAGCGCGCCCAGGAGCGCGCGCACCACGGGGTGCTCCGGGGCGCGGATCCCGAGCGTGCGGCGCCGATCGGTGAGCAGGCGGCGCGGCACCTCGCTCGAAGCCGGCAGCAGGAAGGTGAAGGGTCCGGGCATCCCTTGCCGCACGAGACGAAACTGCCAGTTGGCAAGACGCACGAAGCGCGCCGCGCTGGCGAGATCCGGACAGGAAAGCGTCAGGAAGTGGCGACCATGCAAGCCGCGGATCGTGCGGATCCGCGTCGCCGCTACAAGGTCACCCAACCGGCAGCCGAGCGCGTAGCTCGAGTCGGTTGGATACGCAACGACACCGCCGTCGCGCAGGATGTCTGCAGCCTGGGCGATGAGGCGCGGCTGCGGATTGACAGGATGAACGGTGAAGTACTGCGCCATGGCGAGGGCCGCATCGACCTCCCGAATATATAATCTTCGCATGGATCCGGCCGCCGGTTATAAGCCTTCGTGAATCTCCAGCAGTTGCGCTACCTCGTCGCGATCGTCGAACACGGACTGAACGTCTCCGACGCCGCGCAAGCACTCTTCACGTCGCAACCCGGCATCAGCAAGCAGGTGCGCCAGCTCGAGGAAGAGCTTGGCCTCGCGATCTTCGTGCGCCAGGGAAAGCGACTCACGGCGCTCACGCCGGCCGGCGAGGTCGTCGTCGCCACCGCGCGCCGCGCACTGCGCGAGCTGCGCAACATGAAGCGCGTCGCCGACGAGTTCCGCGCCGAGGACAGCGGAACGCTGTCGATCGCAACCACGCACACGCAGGCGCGCTACGTGCTGCCCAAGGTGCTGCGCGCATTCGCCACGCGCTATCCCAAGGTTCGCGTCGAGCTGCACCAGGGCAATCCGATGCAGGTGGCCGAACGCACCGCGCGCGGCGAAGCGGATCTGGGTATCGCGACGGAAGCGCTCGCCGACTTTCCCGAGCTCGTCGCGCTGCCGTGCTACGACTGGAATCGGGTCGTCATCGCCCCCAAGCGGCACCCGCTGCGCACGATGCAGCCGCTCACGCTCGAGGCGCTCGCGAAGTTCCCGATCGTGACCTACGACTTCAGCTTCACCGGGCGCACCGCGATCAACGCCGCCTTCGCGGCGCGCGGCCTCGAGCCGAACGTCATCCTCACCGCGCTCGACTCCGACGTGATCAAGACCTATGTCGAACTCGGCATGGGCATCGGCATCATCGCGACGATGGCCTACGATCCGCAACGCGATGCGCAGTTCGACGCCTTCGACGCGAGTCACCTGTTCGCGCCGTCGACGACGCGGCTCGGCTTGCGGCGCGGAGTCTTCCAGCGGGGCTTCGTGTACGCGTTCATCGCCCTGTTCGCGCCGCGCTACGATCGCGCCGCCATCGACGCCGCCCTCGCGGAACGCGCGCGCCCGTGACGCCGACCCGCGCCGCGGTGCGGGCCGGTCACCGCCGGACGTGGACGTTCGCGGCGCTGCTCGCGTCGCTCGCGATGCTGGGGCCGTTCGCGGTCGACATGTACCTGCCCGCCTTTGGCGCGATCCAGACCGAGTTCGGCATCGCGCCGATCGCGATGCAACAGACGCTGTCGGCGTACATGATCGCGTACGCCGTCATGATGCTGTGGCACGGCGCGCTCGCCGATGCGCTCGGCCGCCGACCGGTCGTCTTGGGTGGGCTTTGCATCTTCGCCCTCGGCACGCTGGGCTGCGCGATTGCCGGCAACATCGAGTCGCTGTGGCTTGCGCGCGTGCTGCAGGGCATCTCGGCAGGTGGTGGTGTCGTCGTCGGCCGCGCGATCATTCGCGATCGCTTCCAGGGCGCCGAAGCACAGCGGATGATGTCGCACGTGACGCTCGTCTTCGGCATCGGCCCGGCAGTCGCTCCGATCCTCGGCGGCATCCTCCTCAACATCCTGGGCTGGCGCTCGGTGTTCTGGTTCCTGTTCGCGTATACGCTCACGATGCTGGGCGTGTGCGTCCGCCACCTGCCCGAGACGCTGCCCGTCGCGATGCGCCAGCCACTGCATCCCGTCGCACTGTGGCGAAGCTACCGCACGGTGCTCGGGCGTCCCGCGTTCCTCTTCCTCGCCCTCGTCACCTCGCTGTCCTTTTGCGGTTGGTTTCTCTACATCGCATCAGCGCCCTACTTCCTGTCGGGCCTTCTCGGCGTGTCGACCCTGGGCTTCGGCTGGCTCTTCATCCCGATGATCTCCGGGATCATGGGGGGCGCGTTCGTCTCGGGACGCATCGCCGGTCGCCTGTCGACGCAGCGCACGGTGAACATCGGTCTGGGGATCATGGCGGGCGGCGCACTGCTCAACGTCGCCATCTGCCATTTCCTTCCGCCCGGGGTGCTGTGGAACATCGCGCCGATCCTCGTGTGCACGCTGGGCTGGGCGCTCGCCATGCCGAGCATCACGCTGACGATGCTCGACCTCTTCCCGGCATTGCGCGGCATGACGGCATCGCTGCAAGGCTTCGCGCAGTTCGCGCTCGGCGCCGTCGTCGCCGGCTCGATCTCGCCCCTCGTGACCCACTCGCTCCCCGGCCTCGCCTGGGCGATGCTCGCGTTCATCGCGGCGAGCAGCGTATCGTGGCTCATCTATCGCCGGCACGTTCGGCTGCGCCCGGAGATCTCCGCATGAAGTTCGTCGTCACCTTCGTCCTCCACGCGCTCCTCCTCGCGCTCCCCGTTACCGCGGCGGAGCTCCCCAAGCTAACGTTGACGGTCGGGATCCACAAGGTCACGGCCGAGGTCGCCACCACACCCGACGAGCGCGCGCGCGGACTCATGCAACGCTTCAGCCTGCAACCGGACCACGGCATGCTGTTCGTCTTCGAGCGTGCGGAGCCGCTCGCGTTCTGGATGAAGAACACGTTCATTCCGCTGTCGATCGCCTTCATCGGCACCGACGGCAAGATCATCAACGTCGAGGACATGCAGCCGCAGACCGAGACGACGCACTGGTCCAAGGGCCCGGCACGCTACGCGCTGGAAATGAAGAAGGGGTGGTTCGCCGAAAAGGGCATCGGCCCGGGAGCCTTCGTGCAGGGGCTGCCGCCGGCGCGCTGAGCGCCGTCGGTCGGCCGCGCCTTGCCCCCGATGGTGCGCCGCGACCGCGCGGGCTAGGATGCCAGTCGCGGTCGGGGGCGACCCGTTGCCCGTCGCCCGCATGGTCCCGCGTCTGCGAGGAGCCCCGCATGCTCCACCCCATCGTGCCTGGTCGTCCGGACGTCGGCGATCACGTCTACCTGCCGCCGTTCGTGGCGCCGCTTCTCGCCGCCGCGACGCACGACGAGGATCTGCGCCCAGCGCTCGCCGCGGTTGCCGGTCACTTCGGCTTCGACAGTTTCTCGTACGCCACGTCGGCGATGCCCGAGATCGACCGCGACGACGTCGTGTACGTCTATACGACGCTACCGCGAACCTGGGTCGAGCGCTACGACCGCCAAGCGTACGTCGCCATCGACCCGCGGCTGCGAGCCAACTGGGCAAGCACGTTACCGCTCGTCTGGGACCAGACGACGCTGCGCGGCCCCGGTGTCGGCGCCAACGCCTTCCTCGACGATGCGCTCGCCCACGGGATCGGCAGCGGCGTGTCGTACATGTTCCGCGCGGCGCCCGACTGCCACGTCTTCATCGCCTTCAGCGCACGCACCGCGCGCAATGACGCGCTACGCCTGCACGCGATCCGCAGAAACCTCGCCGACCTCGTGCTCTTCGGCCACTACTTCCACGCATTCTTCATGCGCGACTCGCTCGACCGCGGCACGCGCGCGCTGCCGCGGCGCACGCCGCTGTCGCGTCGGGAGACCGAGTGCGTGCGGCTCGCCGCACGCGGCATGACCACCGACGACATCGCCGTGAAACTCGACATCCGCGCGCGGACGGTCCAGTTTCACTTCGATCGGGTTCGCAGCAAGCTCGGTGCGGCGAATCGCCAGGAAGCGATCGCCATCGCCGTCCAGCGGAACCTTTTGTAGGCTACCTGTAGCTATATACAGGAAGGGGTGGTGCGGCTTCCGCGCCGGTTCACCTTGTCGCACAAGGCATTAGATCGGTGACTTGCACCCGTTCCTCCAGCCCGCGGCCGGCGCTCCCTCGTCGTCTTCCACAGTAGCCAACCCTCGGGAATCCCCCTAGCCTGCAAAGCGTCGCCCGGCCATGGCCGGCGACGTGGCCAGGGGAGGAAACGCGCGATGGACGACGATGCGTTGGGTCGCCCGGACAGCGACGACGTCACGGGGATGGCGCGGGCGCTGTCCCGAATCCTCAGCACCGACGACGCCGACACGCGCGCCGTCGCTGCCGGCACGCGCTTCGCGCGACGCTGCGGCTTTGACGGCTTCTCGTGTCTCGTCGTGCGTGCGGGCACCACCGGCACCGAGCTTGTGCACCACTGGACGACCGCGGGGTCACAGTGGAAGGCGTGGTACCGCAGCCACGTGGGCCACCGCGTGGACCCGCGGATCATGCTCACCCACGACCGGTCGATCCCGCTGTCATGGCACCACGCCGCCCCCGCGGACGATCCCGTAGCACACGCGTTCGAAGCCGAAGCCACGGCCAACGGCATCGCTTGCGGGGTGGCAATGTCGCTGCAGCAGCCCCACGGCGAGCGGGCGATCGTCGCCTGGGACTGCCAAGCGGGGCAGCCCGACGCGCTGCGCCGCGCGAGACTTCGTCGCGAACTCGCGGATCTCGCCCTCATCGGCTGCCTGCTCCACGAGGGGATCGTGCGCGAGCGGTGGCAAGCGGTCACGACGTCGATCCCGGCCACGTTGACGCGGCGCGAAGGCGAGTGCCTCACGTTTGCCGCCCGCGGCCTCACGAGCGCCGACATCGCCGTGAAGTGCGGCATCGCCGAGCGCACCGTCAACTTCCACATCGGCAACATCGTGCGCAAACTGGGCGCGCTCAATCGCGGCGAGGCGATCGCCCGGGGTGTCGCGCTCGATCTCGTGCGCCTGCAACGCTGACGCCGGTCCGCGCGGCGGCACCCGTTCACCCGTGCTCGGCGAGCCAACGGCGCAACTCGGCGAGCGAATCGACGATCGCGAGCGGCGACGCCGTGCGCAGCGTGGCGGCGGCGTGTGCGCCGTAGGTTACACCGACAGCCTGCGCCCCGGCGTTGCGGGCGAGGTCGATGTCGTGCGTGGTATCGCCGACCATCAAGGTCTCCCGCGGCGTCACGCCGAGCCGGTCCATGAGATGCAAGAGCATGTCCGGATGCGGCTTCGGAAAGCCCTCGTCGGCGCAGCGCGTGGCGTGAAAGCGTGTGACGAGCCCACTCGTCGCGAGCGCGTGGTCGAGGCCGGCGCGACCCTTGCCGGTGGCCACGGCAAGCAGATGCCCCGCGGCATCGAGCTCGTGGAGCAGCTCGGGCACGCCGGCAAACAGCGGAATGGCGTGCGCCTGGGCCCTGAAGTGATCGCGATAGCGCAGGGAAAATTCACGGTAGCGCGCCTTCGGCAGCGTCGGCGCCACGCTCTGGATCGCATCTTCATGGCCGAGGCCGATCACGTAGCGTGCCGCGTCGTCGTCGGGTACCGGCTCGCCCACATCGTGCACGGCATGCTGGATCGCGCGCGCGATGATGGCGGTCGAATCGACCAGCGTGCCGTCCCAGTCGAAGACGACGAGCGCGTAGCGACGGGGGCGCGGCGTCATGACGCCAGCTCCAGCGTGGCGAGGAACCCCGCGAGATCGTCGGGCAGCGGCGCCTCGAAGGCGACCGGCACCCCGCTTGCCGGGTGCGTGAAGCCGAGGTGGCGTGCGTGCAGGAACATCCGGCGCAGTCCCTCGCGCGCGAGCCGCTTGTTCCAATCGAAGTCGCCGTACTTCTCGTCGCCCGCGACGGGATGGCCGAGGTGCGCGAGGTGGACTCTGATCTGGTGCGTGCGACCAGTGATGAGCGTCGCCTCGAGCAGCGCCACGGGGACGTCGCGCCGTGGCCACACCGCCATGCGGTGGAAGATCGTCGCCGACGCCTGGCCCAGCCCCGGATCGACGCGCACCCGCCGTTCGCCGTCGCGCGTCGTGAAGCGGTGCAAGGCCAGTTGGACCCGGCGCACCTCGTCGCGCCACTTGCCGCGAACCAGGACGAGGTAGCGCTTGTCGACGCGGCCGTTACGAATCTGTGCGTGCAAGTCGACGAGCGCCGCGCGCTTCTTCGCGAGGAGGAGAACACCGGAGGTGTCGCGATCCA
>WBZO01006786.1_pt1 | contig 10916 bp, 11 predicted proteins | sample 5204261 | NCBI WGS metagenome assembly WBZO01 (sample SAMN12412400, study PRJNA552823) | activated sludge metagenome | isolation source: activated sludge from anammox sidestream of wastewater treatment plant... | place: USA: North Carolina | collected 2017-09
GCAAGCCGCTGATCCTCCGGCAGGGTATTTTCCAGCCGCGCGATCAGGTTCTGTTCGATCTCTTTGCAGGTCACAATCATCAACCTCCGTCCTTCAGTTCTTGGACAATCAGCCCCTACGATTTCTTTCGCCGTTTGTGGAAATTCGCCAGCATCGTCTTCTGCAGGCTTTCCTTGGCGCGGTGCATCAGCGACTCAATCGACGGTATCGTCAGGTTAAGTTGTTCGGCGATTTCCTGATAGCTCAAGCCTTCCAGCTTGTGCAGAAGATAGACAGTCCGCTGCCGTTCCGGCATGTTCGCCATCAACTCGGCCAGTTCGATGCGGGCTTCCGCGGTCTCCAACTGCCGGTCGGGGCGGTCGGTCTCCGGCGCGGGCAGCTGCTGTTCCAGCGAGACTTCGTCGGTATCGATGGAGACAATCTGCTTGAGTTTCGACAGCAGCCCGCCGCGCTTGCGGAAATTGATCGACTTGTTGACGGCCACGCGATGCAGCCAGGTCGACAGCTTGCTCTCGCCGCGCAGCGACTCGGCCTTCTGCCACAGTGTGACGAAGACATCCTGCGCCACTTCATGGGCGTCGTCAGGATTTCCCAGCAGGCGCAGGCAGAGATTATAGGTCGTAGGAGAATGGCGATCGAAGAGAGTCTTAAAAGCCGCGCGGTCCCCCTTGGCGACGGCAACAATCAACTCGCGTTCATCTATGTTGGCTTCACCTGACATCGGTGTTTTCAACATAACGTTCGTTAGACAAAGCGGAGAAGAAAAAACCGGCGGGGAAGATAGTTCGATTTCCCCCGGCAATCCCTACTCACTGGGAACAGCAGGATCGCACAACGGCCCAGCGGAGTCGACATCAGGCACGGTTGACAAGAGTTCTTGACAGAACCGCCCTCAACAGTGCATCTAAGAGGCTTGGGGAGGCATACGGTCAGGAGGCCAGTCAATTCATGCGTAATCGAAAACAAATCCTTTGCCTGTTCGTCGCGGCTACCTGTCTGGCTGCGTCTCTGATAACGACCGCGCGCGCACAAGAGGTTGAATCGACTCTGCGGCAGCAGGTTGAGCAATATCTCAAGGCGTCCGAGAGCGTCTACAACTTCACCGGTTCGGCCGCGATCGCCAAAGGCGGCAAGATCATTTATGCCGGCGGATTCGGAATGGCGGATTTCGAGGCCAAACGCAAGAATGCGCCGACCACGCGGTTTCTGATCGGTTCGGTCACCAAGCAGTTTACAGCGGCAGCGATTCTGCAGATGCAGGAGAAAGGGCTGCTGTCGGTGGACGATACGCTCAAGAAGTACTTCTCCGATTTCCCGGAGAATATCGCGAACACCGTGACGATCCGGCATTTGCTGACGCATACCTCTGGTATCGCCAACTATACGGCGAGCACGGCGTTTGCCACCTGGTTGAAGACGAATCCGTCCCTCGACGACCAGATCGCCATGATCGCCACGCTGCCACCCGATTTTGCCCCCGGCGAGCGCTACCAGTACAGTAATTCCGGCTACAAGTTGCTGGAAGGGATCATCGTCAAGATTTCCGGCATGCCGTGGGATCAGTACATGGCGAAGAACATCCTCGCGCCGGCCGGACTGAGTGCGACCGGGTTTGATCTGATGCAGGTTGAAGAGGATTTGCGGGCGGTCGGCTACACGACGCCGGACAGTATCCGTCAGCGCGCCGAGATGTGGCCTCCGGGAGTCGCCGGCGGCGCCGGGGCGCTCTACAGTACGACACTCGACCTGATCAAATGGGATGAGGCGCTGCGCACGAAGAAGCTCCTCAGCGATGCTTCACTCGCGGCCATGTACACGCCCAATCTTGATCGCTACGCCTTCGGCTGGATCATTGATTCAGTCGGCGCTTACGAGCGCATCTGGCACGACGGACAGATCGCCGGCTTTGCGGCGGCGCTGGTGCGAATTCCGTCCGAGGAACTTTGCATCGCAGTCTTGAGCAACGACGACACCGGCCCGGCCCGGAGTTTGGCGATTGCGCTGTCGGCATTGGCCGTCGGGCAACCGTACGATGTTCCGGTTAGAAAAACCCCAGTGGCGGGCAACCCCGACCGCTACCCGGAATATGTCGGCGCCTACGATCTGGGCGGCGGCCAGTACCGGTTCATCACGACCGAGAACGGCAAGTTGTTTTCGCAGCGCGCCGGCAGCCCACAATTTGAGATCCTCCCGGAAGGCGGAGACAAGTTCTTCTATCCGATGGACAACGCCACAACCGTGTTGTTCATCCGCAACGAGGCAGGCGAGGTGATGGCCCAGGAGTTTCATCAGGGCGGCGTGGACTCGAGGCACCGGAAGCTGCCACCGGACGAAGCCGAGAAGGTGATGCCGAAATTTGAGGTCGCACAGGTCGATCCGGCGATTTACGATCAGTACGTCGGCGAGTACCAATTGGCACCGATCTTTTCGATCGTGATCACGCGCGAAGGCAATCAGATCTTCGGCCAGGCGACGGGACAATCGAAGTTCGAGATGTTCCCCAGCTCGGAGACCAAGTTCTTCTTGAAGGTCGTCGAGGCGCAGATCGAATTTGTCCGGGGCGCCGACGGCAAGGTCGAGCAATTGATTCTCTACCAAAGCGGCCAGGTGATGCCGGGCAAGAAGATCAAGTAGCGGACTGCTAACGCACGCGCCGTACCAGATTGCGAATTGCCTGCGCGACGTCCTCGGCGGCCGGCGGGTCGAGATTCGCCATCACGATCACGGTGTAGCCGCCATTCAGACCGGAATCGAGGACGGCATTGATCCCCGGAGCGCCGCCGGCAACTCCCAGATCGTTGCGTGGCGGGCCGAATTTCCCGGAAGCCAGAGCTTGGGCATATTTGAGCAGGTCGGTGGCCGTCGAATATCCGCCGCCAGCGGCGCTGCCTCGCGCCGGCCGAGAGTAAATGTTCTGGCGGCGAGAGCCGTCGCGTGAGCCCTCGGTCGTATAACCTTCAGCCAGATCGCGCACCGGCACGTCAGCCTCGTACCACGCGGAATTCTCCATGCCCGCCGGTCCAAAGATGTTCGTCTTCACGAACTCGTAATAGTCTTGCCCGCTTGCCCGCTCAACAATCGCTCCCAGCAGAATGTACCCGCCGTTGGAGTAGGCGCGGCGCGATCCCGGTTCGAACTGCAGGGCTTCATTCGCGAAGAGCGGGATGAAGTCGCGGTTGTGTCGGAAGCGGTTCTTGGGCGAGTTGTCGAAGGCTTCGCCGAAGAAATCGCCGATCCCGCCCGACATCTCCACGAGATGACGAATCGTCACTTTGGCGCGGGCCTCTGCGTCCGGGTAGTCCGGTAAATATGTCCCAATGGTGTCGTCGAGCGACAGTTTGCCCTGCGCCGCCAGCATCTCGATCGCCAGCCGCGTGAAGCTCTTATTGATCGAGCCGAGATTGAACTTGGTGTCGGGACGATTGGGAACCTGGTACTCGATACTGGCCAGGCCGAATGCTTGATGGTAAAGCGGATGGAAATCGCGCGCGATCAGCACGACGCCGGAGAATTCCTGCGCAGCGGTTTTCTCTTTCAGCAGTGAATCGGCCGCCCGCACCAACTGCGCCTCACTCAGCGGCGGAAGATTAGGATCAAGCGGTTCGTCGATGCTCATCAGAGACAGCGACCGCAGTCGGGGCGGCTGCGCTTGATCGTGGAGAAATACTAACTCGAAAAACATGCCCGTCTGTGCTCGCGTGATGATCGTCGTGGTCGAGTCGGTGATCGCCGTCACCTGCTGCAATTCCAGCCCCCGGAGGTCGTTGAAGATGCTCATCATCGCGATAAGCCGGGTCTCAAGTGGCCGCTGGGCGAGCGCTTCGGGCGCAACGTTAGTCTGCAGAAACTCCCGCATCATCTTCTCATCGCCGGAATTGAATGCCTTCAGGTACTCACCCACTAACAAGCCCGCCGGCGAATCTGCCAGCGACAGGGCGGCTGCAGTCGCCGCGAACAGACTCACAGTCATTAAGCCGATGACGAGAACTTTCGACATTTTATGCTTCATCATTTCTCCCATGATTTGTGATACAGCTGAGGCGAAGTTAGGTCGTGAGCAACCGTCGGACAAGAGCTGCGGTCGAGAATTAACAGATATTAACAGTGCCGGGAGCTGTGGCAACTGACTCGACTAATAGAGCCGCGCCCGCTTATTGAGGTAGGCGAAGAGCGCGCGATCGTAGGGCGTCGCGGTGTCGATCGGCACGTAGTCGATGTTCGACATCCGGCATTCACGGGCAAAGCGCTCCAGGATCTGCCCGACGACTTTCTGATATTCCCCCTTTACCTGCCACGGCAATGTGCTGACTTGCTCGCCGGTTTCCATGTCCTTGAAGATGGCCTCGAGCGGAAACGAGAAATCGCGTTCCTTGGGGTCGAGCACGTGGAAGACGATGATCTCATGCTTCTTGTGGCGGAAGTGCTTGAGCCCGGCGATGATCTGATCGGGGTCATCAAGCAGATCGGACAGCACGATCACGAGACCGCGGCGTTTGATCCGTTCGGCCATTTCGTGCAATGTTGAGGCAACATTGGTCTTTTGCGCCGGCGCAAATTGCTCCATTTCGCGCAGAAGAACATGCAGGTGCGAGGCCGCCGAACGCGGCGGCACGTAGACATTGATTTTCTCGTCGAAGCCGACCAGCCCGACCGCGTCGCGTTGCTTCAACATCAAAAACGACAGTGCCGCCGCCAACTGCAGCGCATAGGTCAGCTTGTTCAGGCGCTGATCGGCGGCGAAGGCCATCGAACGGGAGCAGTCGACCAGCAGGTACGCCTTGAGGTTGGTCTCTTCTTCATACTGCTTAATGTAGAACCGATCCGACTTGGCGAAGACCTTCCAGTCGATGTCGCGAATCGAATCACCCGGCATATACTGGCGGTGCTCGGCGAATTCGACCGAAAAGCCGTGATAGGGCGAACGGTGGAGGCCGGCGATGAAGCCCTCGACCACCAGCCGCGCCTTGACCTCAAGGCTCTTGAGCTTGCTCAGGACCTCCGGCGCCAGATACTTGCTGTGCGATTGATCCGCCATGTAGGGATTATACGCAACCGCCGGGCGCTGCGCCCAGCGGTTTTGAGGTTTCGCGAAAACGAATTTCCATGAAGATGGAGACAGCGGCGGCTAATGGTGCGCATGCACGACTGCGTGCCCGCGGCCGCGCGCGATCAGCCAGCGATTCACCGGAAACGCCGCCGCGCCCGCCAGCACCAGCGAGGCCGCCATGCTGCTCCAGAAGAGTCCTGAGGTCAGGCCGGCATCCATCGCTCCCGGGATCAGCAGCATCAGCGCGTTGTCGATGACTTCCATAACGACAATCGAGAGCGTATCGGCGGCGAGCGCCAACACCAGGGCGGTTCTCACCGCCAGACCCGACTTGAGAAGCGGCATCAGGGTCAGTGAGTAGCCGAAAATAAAGGCCAGAATCACCGAGAGCGCGACAGTTGTCCAATCGCCCCAACCGAGCGCCGAGCCGATGACCATGCCGAGGGTTTCGCCAATGGCACAGCCGGTCAGGCAGTGAATCGTGGCGCTGAACGCCAGGCGGCTCAGCGAGCCAGCTGAAGCCATCGCGGTTGCTTGATGGTGGTGCTGCTGCATGGTGTGTTCCATATGATTCCTCCGTCGTGTTAGCCGATCTGGCGGCCTTTGAATGGCCGGTCTGCTCCTTAAGACGGAGACTTCTGCCAAGGTTACACTGATTTCGAAGTTATTTGGGGGAGCAGGTGCAATCGAGACAGCCGTGTTTGGCACAAGTTCGGCAAGTTTCTTCCAGTCTTTGCCGAAGCGCCTGCCGCGCCCGGTGGCGGCGAACTTTCAGATTATTTTGTTGGATGCCAAGTTCATCAGCAACCGAGGCGGGTTCTTGTTTTGCGAGTTCAAGCTTCTCGATCAGCTGGGCGTATTCCGGTTTCAACGAGGGGAGGAGACCGCGAAAACACTCGCACAGCGCTGCCTCGTCGGCGGGAGTGAGCTCTGCTGCTGCGCCATCAGTTGTGGCGGTATCCAGATGTTTGGCGATCGTTGCGCGGTGACGGTAGTAGTCAATGATGGCATTGTTCAACACCCGATAGAACCAGGCTACCAGCCGTTCATGAGCGTCGAATTCGGGTGCCGAGCGCAGGCTCTTGAGCAGACTGTCCTGCAGGATATCCTCGGCGACCTCGGGCTCAGCCACGCGTTTGCGGATGTAACCCAAGAGGCGCTCGCGTTGCACTAACAGGGGTTGCAGGTCAGGTGTATTCATAGCGATTGAAGGGAATACGAGCGCAAAGTGCTTCTGTGGGTCTGAATTTGCGTGACCGCGAAGATAGGGCGATCAATCTACCCGAGTGCCACGTCAAGAACCATCATCACTGCAAAGCCGACCATGACGCCCATCGTGGCTGCGTGCGAATGGCCGGAGGTCTGCGATTCCGGGACGAGTTCTTCGACGACCACAAAAATCATCGCGCCGGCCGCAAAGGCGAGCGCGTACGGCAGAATCGGTTTGGCGGCGATAACGAGCGCGGCGCCAAGTACCCCGGCGATCGGTTCGACGGCGCCGGATAGTTGGCCATACCAAAACGCCTTCCGTCGCGATACTCCGGCCCGACGCAACGGCACGGAAACGGCGAGACCCTCGGGGAAATTCTGAATGCCGATACCGAGCGCCAGTGCCACCGCGCCGGCCAATCCGGCTGACGGGAGATCGGAAGCCACCGCTCCAAAAGCCACGCCAACCGCCAGACCTTCGGGAAAATTGTGAAGCGTGATCGCGAGTACAAGCAGCGTTGCCTTCTGCCAGTGGGTGCGGATGCCTTCGGCATGAGTGCCGTCGTCGGTGATATGCAGGTGTGGCAGAATCAAGTCGACTCCGCGCAAGAACAGCGCTCCCAGCAGAAACCCGACCGCCGCCGGAACCCAGGCCGGGACCGCGCCACCCTCCGACATCTCGATCGCCGGTGCCAGCAGCGACCAGTAGCTGGCCGCAATCATGACGCCGGCGGCAAAGCCGAGCATGATGTCGAGCGCGCGCCGGCTCATCTCCTTGGTGAGAAACACGCCCGCCGCCCCGAGCGCCGTCACGCCCCAGGTGAAACAGGTCGCCAGGAATGCCTGCAGAATCGGATCAAGTCCGGAGAACCATGCCGTGATCGTCATCGCTGTACATAGAGATGATCAGCGACGTCAAAGGCAAGGCAAAAGATTGCGATGCGATCAGCCCCGCTTATTGCGGCGAGGTTGCTTACTTGCTCCCGAATTTGGCGAGAATGATTTCCGCCGGACAGAACCGGGTAAAGGCCGACTGGATCAAGTTGACGCCGACAAAGCCGGTGAGAAACAGCCAGTACTTCGATACGGTCAGTGTCAGCACGATTGACAGCAGGATCATCATGCCGGCCATGACGCGGATTTTGTTTTCCATGGTCATAGCAACAACTCCTTCTTGAATTACCAGGTTGTGCGCGCCTCCGGCAGCGCCCCACCCACAACGGAGGGGCACCGGGAAGCGCTGTCGATTCTATATCAGGACCAGCCGGTTGCTGGCGCGACCGGACCGGTCGGTCGTTCTCGGCCATTCGCTATCAGTTTGGATCGCCGTTCCCCCAAAACGATTCAAAAAAACCCGCGACAAGTTAGTATTTACTAATATCTTGGATGGTCACTAATTACCGGGAACGAACGGGTTCGGGGAGTATACTGACGGCGATGCACCGCAACCATCTGCTTCAACTCCTGCGCTCGTATCGGGCGCACGACGCGCGTGACCGCGAGTGCCGGGAACGCTTCATCGAGTTTGTCGGCAGTCACCCCGACTGCTGCGAACGCACGCTGGCGATCGGCCATGTCACCGGCTCGGCGTGGATCACGAATCCCCCCCGGACCCGCTTTCTGCTCACCTTTCACAAGAAACTGGGCTTGTGGCTGCAACTGGGCGGACACGCCGACGGCGAGACTGACCTAGTCGCGGTGGCGTTGCGCGAGGCGCGGGAGGAATCGGGATTGGCGAAGATCGCGCTGGTGTCCGAGGAGATTTTTGACCTCGACATTCATCTGATCCCCGCCGGCAATGGCGTACCGCAACACTATCACTATGACGTGCGCTTCCTGTGCGAGGCAGATAACGCCGCACCGTTGGCCATCAGCGGTGAATCGCACGATTTACGCTGGCTGAATCGTGAAGAAGTTGCTGCGCGAACGCAGGAGGAATCAATCTTGCGGATGCTGCGCAAGACTCCGGTCGCCGTCAGCGAATGATGCGCTTGAGCAGATTGGTCATCTGCTCCATATTGCGTTTGCCCACCACCCGCCATTGCGTGCCGACCTTGCGCACCGACACCACCTCGATATTGCTGACCGCCTCGTTTTGCACCGAGGCGCGCACGCGCAGCACGAAGTGTTTCAAGTCGGTCCCCTCGTCAACCGACCCGAGGATCGTTTCCTTGGCGCCCATCATCATCTCGCGCAACGGTGGCATTACGTCCAGAATCATCCGGAAGATCCCGGCGACATAGGTGACCGAATCGACGCTGCCAAGGTCTGTCAAACTCCTGACGCCGAAGTACGACGGCTTGAGCACGGTCGTGTCCATCTGGGCAATCCGCGCGCCGTAACTGCTGACGAAGTTGTATTTAAACGTGGAGATGTCCTGGGGATCGAAGGCGCCAACGAAGGCCTTCCAGTCGCCCTTGTGTTGCGCCGCCAGATACGATTCCACCGTGGCGCGCGCCGGGTCGGTTTGGGCGTGAAGATCGTTCGCAGTAGATCCCAGCAGTAGTAGGGCTGCCAGGAGAGATAGAAGCGCGCCATTGCGCTGCAGTAGTTTCTTCATTTCCATGGATTTCCCGCTCAAAAGTGTTGCTCAACTCACTCCGCCAGCCGCAGCGGCATCACCAGGCAGAGATAGTCGTCACCGTCATCCAACGAGGTTACGATCGCTGCCGCCGTTGCCGACGACAACGAGAAGCGCACTTCGTCGCCTTCAACCTGCTTGAGAATATCGATGATGTAGCCGGCATTGTAGCCGATTTCGAGATCATCGGAATCGTACTGGCAGGGAATCTTTTCCTTGGCCTCACCGCCGAGATCAACGTTCGTCGCCGACAGCTCCAGCGTGTTGTTGGTGATGCCGAACTTGACCTGGTGCGTCAGCGAATTCGACAGAATCGATACGCGGCGCAGCGTCTCGTTCAGCAGCGTTTTCGGCACGATTAGAGTCTTGTTGTTGCCGCGCGGGATGACCTGGTCGGTGTTCGGGTAGGGACCCTCGATGATACGCGTGGTTACCGTGTTGGCGCCGCACATGAACGTCAGGTTGTTTTCGCCGAAAATGACGCCGACCTCCTTGATGCTGTCGGTCGCCAGCTTGGAAAGCAAATTGAACGCCCGCGGCGGAACAATCACATCGCCATAGAGCCCCTTGAGCAGCTCGTTGTCGGCCTCGGCACGCGCCAAACGATGACCATCGGTCGCCACCATGCGCATCCGCTCACTGTTGGTTTGCCACAGAATGCCGTTCAGGGCCGGGCGAGTTTCATCAGTGGAGACCGCATAGGCCGTCCGCTGAATCAGCTTGCGCACCACATCGGTCGGAAGCTTGACTTCCTTTTTGAGGTCAATCTCTTGCAGTTTGGGAAACTCATCCGCCGACATCCCGGAAATCTTGTAGTCACCGGTGCCGAAGCGCATCTCGATGCGGTTATTATTCGATTCAATTTCGATCTCAGTCTGAGGAAGCGCGTTAATGATTTCAGCGAAGGTCTTGGCCGGAATGGCAACTGCACCCTTCTTGCTGACTTTGGTCTCCAGAGCGGTGGTGATTGAAAGCTCAAGATCGGTCGCGGAGATCTTCAATCCTTTGTTATCGGCTTCGACCAGAATGTTACCGAGGATCGGCAAAGTCGACTTGGTTGGAACAGCGCTCATTGCCGCCGCCAGAGCTGATTGAAGTTTGTCGGTTGTGACAGTAACTTTCATGTTCGCTTCCTTAACAATTCACACCACACATGATTTTACTATTAGATAAAGAATAAAAAGGTAGTCGTAATAGTACTGTGGATATGTGGCTTTGTAAAGCGATATTCTTGATATTGAAGCACTAAGCGACCTATCCACAGTGGAAAGATGGGTAATATCTACCCATCGTTTCCATCCGCTGTTCACAGTTTGGCAGACAATACCAACTTTTCAACAACATTGTTAATTCACTGTTGACCGCAAATCACATTAATCAACTTGTCAATTTGCAGTTTGAAATCGATTGACGATTTCATCATGTCCTGCACCTGCTGGCAGGCATGAATCACGGTGGAGTGATCGCGATTACCGAAATTGACGCCGATCAGCTTGAGTGAAGAATTGGTCAGCGTGCGCGACAAATACATGGCAACCTGACGGGCGATCACAATTTCTTGCGTCTTCTTCTTTGACTTGAGCAGTTCTTCCGAAATCTTGTAGTAAGCCGCGACCTCCTTTTGAATCTGCTCAATCGTCACCGGCTTGGCTTTGGAGCGGATCGTGTCCTTCAAGACATCCTGCGCCAGGGCCATGGTCAGCTCTTTACGGCGCAGCGAAGCGTAGGCCACCAAGCGGACCAGGGCACCTTCCAGTTCGCGGACGTTGGAAGTGATCGAGTCGGCGATGTAAGTCAACACATCCTGAGGGACGATGACACCATCAGAGTCAGCCTTTTTCTGCAGAATGGCAATGCGCGTTTCCAGCGTCGGCGGCTGAATATCGGCGACCAGACCCCAGCTAAAGCGCGACAACAGACGTTCCTCGAGTCCGAGAATATCCCGGGGCGCGCGGTCGGCGGTGAGGACGATCTGCTTGCCGGCCTGGTGCAGGGCGTTGAAGGTGTGAAAGAACTGCTCTTGCGTCGATTCCTTGCCGGTAAAGAACTGGATATCGTCCAGCAACAGCAGATCAACCG
>WBZO01006787.1_pt1 | contig 10916 bp, 9 predicted proteins | sample 5204261 | NCBI WGS metagenome assembly WBZO01 (sample SAMN12412400, study PRJNA552823) | activated sludge metagenome | isolation source: activated sludge from anammox sidestream of wastewater treatment plant... | place: USA: North Carolina | collected 2017-09
TCTCTTGCCGGACATCAGCGATTGAGTGGTCCCCACGCACGTGGGGGTGAACCGCCGCGCTGTCCCCGCTGCCGGGGGACGACGTAGTGGTCCCCACGCACGTGGGGGTGAACCGAGTGCGGCATGGGCGCGCGGGACGGCGTGGACGTGGTCCCCACGCACGTGGGGGTGAACCGTCACCGAGGGCATTGTTCTCGCGGGGTGGGCGGTGGTCCCCACGCACGTGGGGGTGAACCGGTATCGCGGAAGGCGCGCGCCAGGGCCGTCCCGTGGTCCCCACGCACGTGGGGGTGAACCGGGCGCGTGGTGGTGCTCGGGGTGGGTAGGCCTGTGGTCCCCACGCACGTGGGGGTGAACCGCCGCCGGACGTTGAGGGCGTAGGCGGTGTGCGGTGGTCCCCACGCACGTGGGGGTGAACCGCTGCCATACACCGCCAGGGCGTCTGCTGGGATGTGGTCCCCACGCACGTGGGGGTGAACCGCAACTGCGCGAGACGCTGCTGGGTGATGCGCCGTGGTCCCCACGCACGTGGGGGTGAACCGGCCGCGACCAGGTCAGTCCCGACCGTGGGTGAGTGGTCCCCACGCACGTGGGGGTGAACCGACGTTTTACGCGGCGCACATGAGCGACCTCAAGTGGTCCCCACGCACGTGGGGGTGAACCGTTGTCCTCGAACAGCGCCCGGAAACTGGTCGTGTGGTCCCCACGCACGTGGGGGTGAACCGTAGCCCCGCTGGGCTAACGGTAGCCCCTACGGCGTGGTCCCCACGCACGTGGGGGTGAACCAGGTCTGGCCACCGAACGGCGCCGGAATCCAGGCGTGGTCCCCACGCACGTGGGGGTGAACCGGACCTCACGACCACGACCCGCTACTGGAACGGGTGGTCCCCACGCACGTGGGGGTGAACCGCAACGCTTGTCCTGCGTCTCACAATCGTGGCTGTGGTCCCCACGCACGTGGGGGTGAACCGCGGAGCATTCTGCGAGGAATGCATTAGGAGTAGTGGTCCCCACGCACGTGGGGGTGAACCGGCGGCGCACGCGCCCAGCATCCCCTGGCTGCGGTGGTCCCCACGCACGTGGGGGTGAACCGACTCGGTTTATCAGTGACCTGGATTAGTGAAGGTGGTCCCCACGCACGTGGGGGTGAACCGGTCGTAGAACGTGCGAGCAGCGGTGTCTTCAGGTGGTCCCCACGCACGTGGGGGTGAACCGTACGATATGATTGATAGGATAGTTGCAGTATGGTGGTCCCCACGCACGTGGGGGTGAACCGCAACGGAAGGCGCGGCGCAAGCAGATCAGACAGTGGTCCCCACGCACGTGGGGGTGAACCGCATAGCGCGATCCCTACCGCTGTGCCCGCCGGGTGGTCCCCACGCACGTGGGGGTGAACCGCTCAAAGAGGAAGGCGTGCCAGCGATGGAGATGTGGTCCCCACGCACGTGGGGGTGAACCGTAATCGAGGGCGAGGGTGGTGTTGACGATGGGGTGGTCCCCACGCACGTGGGGGTGAACCGGGCGGGTCCGGTGCTGGCAGCAGCGGGAATACGGGCGCTGGTGGCGTGGTTCGGCGGACGACCGAGAGGATCCTTCTCCACACACGATTCGACGGCAAGCGCAGCTCTGCAGCGTATCTGGCCCGACACTTCGCCTGTGTATTCAATGGCCGATAACGGGGGTGGCCAGCAGCCTACGTCGCCTGGGGGCGCCTGGGAATCTGGATGCCGGCGTCAGGTAGCTCGCTCAGGTCATACACCGGTACCGTGGCAAATCGCACGGGAGCGGCGCAGCCGGCGGCGAGTTGCTCCAACACCTCCCAGGTTTGCGCGGGGATCGCCGAGTAGCCGCATTGCGGGCAGACGAACGCAGGCACGTGTTCGACGATCATCGGCCCGTTGGTGAGCAGGCTACTATGGTCAACCCGGCCGGGCACGAGCGTATCGCGACAGTCGGGGCAGGTGATTTGGACTGCGCCCGTGGGTGGCGTCATGGCATCCTCCTCCGGTAGTCGTGGGACCAGCGGCGCGGCCGTTCATCCGGCCAGTAAGCGGTCACCACGAGGAACGCGTCATCGGCTGGCGCAGTGAGCACGAGGTGCAGTGCCCGCCCGGCCACATGGCCTAGAACGAGCGTAGCAGGACTGCGTGGGTCCGAGAGGTAGTCCTCGATGATCTCCGCGTCTGGACTGAGGAGGGCGGTGACGATGCTGAGTTGGGTGATACCGCGGAGGTCGAATTTCGAGTGATGGCTCGGGGCCATCACGAAGCGCCCCTCTCGTGCCAGGACGGCGTACACCGCCAGCAGCGCGTCATTCATTGCCGTGCTCCGCGAAGGCAGGGCAAACGCGGACATCGTGGACGATCTAATACAGTCAACGCGCAGACTCAGGCCGATCAGGCAGCTTCTGGCGGGGAGGCCGCCCCGCCCGGATGCGGCCGGCCGCTTTGGCCCGCTCCACCTCCGCGAGCGGCAGGAGCCAGAAGGAGCCTGCGCGCAGCCCTCGCATCTGGCCCTTGAGGAGTCGCGTTCGTAGCGCGCCAACCGCAATACCAAGTTCTGCAGCGGCGTCCGTCACCGTCAGATAGATGCCTGGTTCTTCGATATGTAGCCCGTTTGCCATGCTCGCAGTATGCTGGTGTTAGACGATACCGTCAACAATCTGCATGCATGCCGCGAACGCGGACACTAAACGCAACCACGGCACCGCTCCGCTGTCATGCGATGCCGCCGCGGTCCTTCCCGCCGGCACGCCACCGGAGCCGCTGACCAGCTCCTCTACCTGGCGGCTGATGTGGTCGCTGTCGCCAGGCGCGGGCACAGCGTCGCAGCCACCATTGATGGCTCGGTGCTCGTGATCCTCACGCACGTGGGGGTGAACCGGCAGACGGGCAGTACGGCGCGCTATCATGGAGCGGCCGCGTGCGCTGCTGGAGCGTGCGGGCTGAACCCCTGACCGCGAGGTGCCACCATGCGCATTGCCCGTGTGCCTGCTGATACCGCCACTGTGATGGCTATCGTGGAGGGCGATGATGTCTACGAGGCCGAGGTTGATGGACAGGTTTTTGCGGACTTGCCCGCCCTCCTGGTGGCGTGCAGCGGTAACGCGGGGCGCATAGCCAAAGGGGCGCGCTTCGGCGCGCTCAACCAGACGCAACTGCTGGCGCCGGTGGCGCGCCCGCGCAAAATCATCTGCATCGGCCTGAACTACCGCAGGCATGCCGAGGAAGTCGGGCTGGAGATCCCCAAGGCTCCGCCGATTTTCGCCAAGTGGGACAACGCGATTGCCGGCCCGTATGACGATGTGGTGCTACCGCCGGGCAGCAAGTTCGTCGACTGGGAGTCGGAGCTGACGGTGGTAATTGGCCGTCGCTGCAAGGATGTGGCCGAGGCGGAGGCCGGCTCCGTGATCTTCGGCTACACCTGTGCCAACGACGTGTCCGCGCGCGACTGGCAAAACGAGACCAGCCAGTGGGGCGCGGGCAAGTGCTCGGACGGCTTCGCCCCGCTCGGTCCGTGGGTGGTGACCGTCGATGAGTTGGGCGCCAGCCCCGACGTCGCCATCCGCGGCTACCTGGACGGCGAGTTGATGCAGAACTCCCGTACCAGCGATTTCATCTACAACGTCCCCCAGCTGATCGCCTTCCTCACCAGGCTGATGACCCTGGAGCCGGGGGATCTCATCCTCACCGGCACCCCTGAGGGTGTTGGTGTCGGCCGCCGCCCCCGCCGCTCCCTCAAACCCGGCGAGTCCTACACCGTCGAGATCGAAGGCATCGGCTCCATCACCAATCGCTTTGTGGCGGGATAAGGGCGCCCCGGCTCCGTCCCCTGCACAGGGCGCGCATGGCGGACTGCGCCTGCCTCACCGTTCCGAAACGGCGCGCCGCAGGCGGGGGTCAAGGGCGTCCCGGAGGCCATCTCCCAGGAGGTTGAAGGACAGCACCAGCACAAAGATGGCGACGCCCGGGAAGAACGACAGCCACGGCGCCAGATAGATGAACTGGAAGGCATCGCGGAGCATGCCGCCCCAGGTCGGTGTTGGTGGGCGGACGCCAACGCCCAGGAAGCTGAGGCCCGCCTCGGCAAGAATGGCAAAGCCCATGGTGAGCGAGCCTGCCACGATCACCGATGCCAGCGTGTTGGGAAAGATGTGACGGAACAGCAGCCGCATGTCACTAGCGCCGATTGCGCGCGCGGCGGTGACATACTCGGCGCTCTTGAGGGTCAGTACCTGGCTGCGTACCAACCGGGCATATGACGGCGAGCTGCTAATTCCGAGCGCGAGCATGAGGCTCACAATGGAAGGCTCAAGCACCAGCACCAGGGTCAGCGCGAGGACGAGACCGGGAAAGGCAAGTACCGCATCGACGATGCGCATCAGCGCCGCGTCGATGATTCCGCCGAAGTAGCCGCTGGCCAGCCCCACGGGGATGCCAATCGTCGCCGCAAAGACGACCGCAAGTACGGAGACCTTCAGGGAAACCTGGGCGCCGTAGAGGACGCGGCTGAGGACATCGCGTCCCAGGCCATCCTGACCGAAGGGGTGGGTTGCGCTCGGTTCGCGCAGGCGTTCCAGGCCGTTGGCGGTGTTGGGATCATACGGGGCAATCAATGGCGCCGCCAGCGCAATCAGGGCGATCACGGCGACGATCACAGCGGCGACGCTCGCCATGCGGTGCTTGCGCCACATCTTCCCGGCCCACCGAGAGATCCTGGGCCTGATACGTTCGGCCGCGGCGACGAATGGACTGCCCTCCGCGCGGTGCATTCTCGCCACCTCAGCTATACCGGATGCGTGGGTCAACCACGGCGTAGAGGATATCCGTCAGCAGGTTCACGACCAGCACGACCAGCGTGAAGAAGAGCACGACACCCTGCAGCGTGGGATAGTCGCGCCCGCCGATGGACTCCACGGCCAGCCGGCCGACTCCGGGAATGGCAAACATCGATTCCACAATCACGCTGCCCGCCAGCAGGCCGCCCAGCTGCAGGCCGATCACGGTGGTGACGGGGAGGAGCGAATTCCGCAGCACGTGCACCAGCACGACGCGGCGTTCGCGCAGCCCCTTGGCCCGCGCCGTTCGGATGAAATCCTGATTCAGCACCTCCAGCGCGCTGGAGCGCGTGTACCGCATGATCGAACCGGAGAGCGCCGTGCCGAGCGCAATCGACGGCAGAATCATGTACTGGAAGGCGTTCAGCGGATCTTGCCAAATGCCGACAAAGCCGCTGGCGGGCAACCAGTTGAGTTCCACCACAAACAGCCAGATCAGCAGCATTGAGAACCAGAAGTTCGGCACCGCGACGCCGAACATGGCGATCAGCGTTACCACAACGTCGATCCAGGTGTTGCGTTTGATGGCAGCGATGGTGCCGGCGGGGATGCCAATCGCGATGGCGACCAGGAGCGCGGTAATGCCGACCTGCGTCGTGTTGGGTATGCGCTCGACCAGCTGTTTGCTGACAGACTGCCGGCTGTTCACCGAGCGGCCGAGATCGCCCTGGGCGACATCGCCGATCCAGCGAAGGTACTGGACGGGTAGCGGTTCATTGAGGCCCAGCCGCTCGCGCAGCGCCTCGACCTGAGCGGCGTCAAGATTCCGATCGGACTCGCCGATGATGGCGAAGATCGGATCGCCCGGCAGCAACCGGATCGTGCAGAACAGCACGACGGTAACCAGTACCATGACAACCGGCATCTGCAGGCAGCGCCGAATGATATAGGCGGACATGGGCGCATCCTGTGCGAATTGGAGTCAGAGAGGCGGGCGCAGAGCGCCACCGTGGACGATGCGCCCGGCCCTCCGTCGTGGACGCTACTTCTCTTTCCAGACGTAGCGGAGATCCATCGCGCTACCCACCCGCAGCCAGCGCAGGCCCTGCACCTTCTTCTTGGCCGCTGCGAGCGTGGGCGACTCCAGTAGCCAGATGCGGTGCGCACCCTCATAGTCCATCTTCTGGATCTCGGAGTAGAGCTTTTTGCGCTCGTTCTGGTCGAAGGTCCGCAGCGCTCTGGCAAACAGTGCGTCAAACTCGGAGGCGGGCACGCGGCCCGGGTTGGAGTCTGTGGCGTATTTCCCCTGCAAGAACGAGAAGGGGTCCCCCTGGGGAGCGCCGGAGTACTCGATGCCGAGCTGGTATTCGGCCTTGGTGCGGAATCGCTCGCCAAGAGCAGGAACATCGAGCGCGTCAACAACGGCCTTCAGCTTGAAGCGGGCGAGCTGCGCCTGGAACATCTCGCCTAGCTTCGGGTAGAAGCTGGTGGTTGAGGTGGCCACCCGCACCTCTGTCCCTTCAGGCACACCCGACTGTGCCAGCAATTCGCGGGCCCTCTTCTCGTCGAAGGCATACGTGGGGATACTCTCGTCGTATGCCCAGCTCAGTTTCGTCAGCGGGCGCGCGCCCACATCACCCAGGCCGGGCGCGAACGCGGCGAGCAGCTCCTCGCGATTGGTCATGTAATTGAGGGCCTTACGGAAGGCGAGTGCATCCGTTGGCTTCTTGTTGGTGACAATGCCCCAGGCCTGGGAGATGGCGCCGCGATTCGGGAAGGCGGCAAGATCCGGGCGGCCCTGGATGGCAGGCACATTCTCCGCCAGATAGACATGGTCCAGGTCGATGTTCCCCGCCTGAAGGTCGGCAACGGCCGTCGCCGTCTCCGGCACCACCCGAACCTTGACCTTGTCCAGATACGGCAACTTGTCGCCGTTTGGCGCGGGGATATTCCAGTTTGGGTTCTTCACCAGGACCGTCTCACCGGTGCGGCCGTAGGTCTCCAGGATATACGGGCCGGCACCAACCGGCTTCTCGTTGAAGCCATCGTCGCCGAGCTTCTGATGGGCCGTGGGGGAAATGACAGCGCCGGCGCCGGCCGGAGCGTTCATGATCAGGTTGTCAAGGAACACGGCATTCGGCGCGTCAAACTTGAGGACCGCCGTGAAATCATCCGGGGTATCAATCGATTTCACCGGCAACAGCCGGCGGACCGCGAACTCCGGCCCCTGCGAGCGGGTGATCGAGTACTTGATGGCCGCGGCATTCACCGGCGTGCCGTCAGAGAACTGCATGTCCTTGCGGACCTTGAACACCAGGGTCGTTTCGTCCGCTTGCTCCCAGCTCTGGACGAGGTTACCGATGAGCTTGCCCTTCTCATCCATGTCCAGCATGGGCTGCGAGTACAGGTGACTGATCAGCGGATCGTAGCCGCTCTGGGCGCGCTGCGGGTCGGCGAAGGTGAATGCCGAGGGCCGCCGGACGACGAGTTCACCACCGCGCTGAATCGTAGGCTGGTTGGCGGCCTGGGTACCGCTCGCGGCCGGCGCACCTTGCGGCAGGGCGTTGGTATTGCCACCCGAATTGGAGGTCTTGTTCCCTCCACACGCCGCCATGAAGGCCGAAACCGCAACTCCTGCCGAGACAACGCCGGCTCCTCGAAGAACCTGCCTGCGCCTTGCCGGTTGGGCCAGCAGTTTCCGCCAGTCGTCTGGACGTCCCATGAACCGATTCCCCCTCGTCTGTCGGTGCAGCGGATGACCGGCGTGCCCTCGAACGCCGGATGTCACGCATCCATCGCTGTCCCCGCGGGTGTTGTCTATCCTGTTTGTTCACTACGCGCAACCCGGATGCGTGTAATGACGGTTTGCGCTACCAATACAGACGCCCTACTATGCTTCACGGCCCGGCACGGAACTGACACCATCGCTTACAAAGGTTGGCCGCCAGATGTTTCAAGTCCGTCGCATTAAGCATGTGACCGTGATTGTGCATAATCGCGATGCCACTACCACTCGGTTTCGTCAGGTGTTCGACTTTGGGGAGGCGCATGCTGGAGTGATGGAGCGCTTCGGCCTGCTCAACGATCACTTCCCGATCGGTGACTCGTTCGTTGAAGTCCTGGAGGTCACCGACCACACCCGGCCGGGCGGCCAGTTCCTCGGGAAGTTCGGCCCGGGCTTCTACATGCTGATCTTCGAGATCGAGGACCAGCCAGCCGCGCTGGCGCATCTCACCGAGATGGGAGCCCGCGTCTCGCTGCATAGTGAGCGTGGCGAGTACCGCAACATCCACCTGCATCCCAGCACGAATCTCGGACCGCTGCTCGGTGTGGGCGACCCCGTCGGCCCCAATCCGTGGTGGCCGGGCGGACCGCACTGGCAGGAGCACAAGCGCAACACCGTCGTGCAGATGGTGCGCGAGGTTGCGCTCGTCACGGACGACCTGGACCGCATGGCCGGCCGGTACCGCCGCTACTTCGGCTTCAACCCGGAGCGGTTTGAGAAACTGGCGGACGGCGGCTACACCGCTTGGGCACCGGTGGGAGACACGGTTCTGCAGTACATCCAGCCAGGAGCAGGGAGCGATAGTGCCGCCGCCCAGCATCTCGCACGGCGCGGCCCCGGCATCTTCGAGGTGCGCGTGCAGGTCCAGCGCCTGGAAGATGCCCTCGACCGTGCTCGACAGGCTGGCGTCGGTGCGGGAGCGGTTGAAGTACTCGGTCCGGCCCGGGCCTCGCTGCTTGATCCAGAGGCGATGTTCGGCGGGCGGTGGCTGCTCGTCGAACAAGACGGACCTTGGCCCCGATTGGGCCTGCTGCCGGCGGGAGCGCGTTGATGGCGATGGTCAACACCGCTACCGGACCGGTACCTGCCACTGACCTGGGTGTGGTCCTCAGCCATGAACACACCTTTATCGGCGGCGCCGGTCTGTGGCACGCCTACCCCTGGCTGTTCGACTGGGAGGAAACCGAACGGCGGGTGTTGCATGAGTTCCGCCAGGCGGTTGCCGGCGGCATCGGGACGATCATTGACCTCTCCACGCCGGACCTGGGCCGTGATGTCGCGTTTGTCCGCCGCATCTCCGAGGCCACAGGACTGCGTGTGGTGGCCGGCACGGGGCTGTGGCGGGATATCCCCCGGCCGTTCTGGACGATGACGCCAGAGGAGATTGCCCGCATCTTTGTGCGCGAGATCAGCGAAGGTATCGAGGGTACGGGCATCCGCGCCGGGGCAATCAAGGTTGCCAACGACGTGGAGGGAATCACCGAAGCCGGCGAGCGTGTGTTGCGTGCTGCCGCGCTGGCCTCCCGCGAAACAGGTGTGCCGGTTTCGACCCACCACTGGGCGCCCAAGCAGCTGGGGCTGCGCCAGGCGGAGATCTTGCTGGAGGCCGGTGCGCCGCCTCACTTGGTCTGCATCGGCCACAGCGCCGACAGCACCGATGCGGCGTATCTGGAGTCGCTGCTGCGGCTCGGTGTGTACCTGTCAATGGACCGGTATCCCGGCCTCGCCCCGGCGCCGCTATACCGTGAGCGAAATGCGACCGTGGCCGCTCTGGTGCAGCGTGGCTGGGCCGGCCGGTTATTGCTCGGCAACGATCACGGCGTGCGTCTGGTGCGCAGGGGGACGGTCAATCCCGATCCCCCACAGCCCACGCTTTACCTGTTCTTGCAGAACAAGGCCCTTCCTGACTTGCGTACCCGCGGCGTGGATGAGGCGGCAATCCGGATGATGACCATCGAGGCACCGGCGCGCTTCCTGAGCGGCGAGACGCCGCTGCCCGCGGGTGGGTGACAGCAGCAGCGGTGCAAGCGAGGCGCGCGGTGCAGCCGCGGGCGAGGAGGTGCGGTCATGGGCGGATGGCGAATGGGTGAGGTGATCACCGGCCCGTATCTGGTAGCGCGAAACAGTGCCAGCACCGGCATTCACACGGACGAGTTCGCCCAGCGGCAGGGGTTTCAGCGGGCAGTGGTGGCCGGCCCCAATTTCCTTACCTTCGTCAGTACGCAGGTGGAGGATGTGCTGGGTGCGGCCTGGCGGGAGCGAGGCCGGCTGATGGTGCGGTTTACGTCACCCGTGTATGACCAGGAACAGGTACGCGCCGTATTCACCGTCACCGGCGAAGGAGATGCCTTCGGGGCAGACTTCGTGCTGGAAAAGGCAGACGGCGCCACGGTAGTGGCCAGCGGCAGCGTTTGCTGGACGCCGGCTGATGCGGAGCAGTCGCTGCCCGCGCCGGCCTCTTCTTCGCCCAGCGACCAGCTTCTGGACCTCAATCTTCTCAGCGACGGTGAGCGTATCCCGCGGGAAACCGTCGTGGCCAAGGCCGAGGACGTCGCCCGTTTTCGTGAGCAGAACCACGACACGCTGCCAGGTGAGTGGCGGGTGCCGGTGCCATACCTGAGCCCGTTGCTGTTCCTTCCCGCTCGCGCCTGGATGACTGAGCGGGGCGTTGGTCCCGGTATGTGGGGCCAGATTGATATCCGCCAATATCAGGCGTTGCAGCCTGATGTCTCATATCGCTATGACGGCACGGTCCGCTCGCGCCGGCGGCGTGGCCCGCTGGAAATCATCGACTTCGACTTTGCCGCCCGCGGGCAGGGTGGCGCGCTGGTCTGTGCCATCTCGCATACGCACCTCATTCCCCACCGTGATAAGCGCGGCTAGCCAGCGGGCAGCCGTCGGGAGCAGGTCATGGACTTTCGCGACTCACCCGAAGAGGCCGCATTCCGCGACGAGATTCGCTCGTTCATCGCTGAGCATCTACCCAATCGCTCGTACGCGGAGGTCATGGCTGAGAGCTACGACGAGCCAGAAGATGCGGCGGGCAGCGCCGCGCTGCAGCGGTGGCGCGATGCACTGTCGCAGCGCGGCTGGATCGCGCCGCACTGGCCTCGGGAGTACGGCGGGGCCTCGATGAGCACCATCGAGCAGTTCATCTTCAACGAGGAGATGGCAACCGTCCGGGCCCCTAACTTCGCCGGTGCCGGGCTGATGATGATTGGCCCAACGCTGGTGATGTACGGCACGCCGGAGCAGAAGGCCCAGCACTTGCCCGGGATTACCTCCGGTGAGATCACGTGGTGCCAGGGGTACTCGGAGCCCGGTTCCGGCTCCGACCTCGCCAGCCTGCAGAGC
>WBZO01006789.1_pt1 | contig 10914 bp, 8 predicted proteins | sample 5204261 | NCBI WGS metagenome assembly WBZO01 (sample SAMN12412400, study PRJNA552823) | activated sludge metagenome | isolation source: activated sludge from anammox sidestream of wastewater treatment plant... | place: USA: North Carolina | collected 2017-09
CGGCCCCGAGATGCCTTCCGACCAGCGCGACCACGGTCACGATGATCAGCGCGCGCGCCACGCCCAGCAGTGCACCCAGCGATCGGTCGGCCACGCCGAGACCGACTTTCGCCAGGGCCCGCGCGATCAGCCCGCCGAGCAGGCGCACCGACACCAGCAGCGCGAAGAAGATCAGCACCCCGACGAACAGCGGATGCAGCGACCAGCCGGTGGCCGCCAGCACCGGTCCGGTGGCCAGCGGCGCGCCCAGCAGCGCGACCACCCAGCCGGCGAGCGCGAACACCGTGCGTACCAGCCCGCGCAGCAGGCCGAGCCCGACCGAGACGAGCAGCGTGGCGATCACGAAGTAGTCCCAGCCGGTGAGCGCAGCGATGCTCGCCGACATCGCTACAGCGCGACCACGGCGGATTCGATGCCGATCGACTTCAGCCGGGCGCGCGCCTGCTCGGCGGCCTCGCGGCTGGCGAACGGCCCGACGCGCACGCGCGTGCGCTCGCCCTGTGCGGTCTTGACGCTTTCGGTGTAGACGCGCACGCCCGCCTTGCGCGCCTTGTCGGCCTGCGCGCGTGCGCTGCCCGCATTGGCGAACGCGCCGACCTGCACCGCGAACTGCGCTGCGGATTTCGGCACCGGCTCGGGCTTCGGTGCGACGGCAGCCGCTTTCGGCGCCTCGACAGGCTTCGGCGGCGACTTCGCAGCCTCGGGTTTCGCCGCTTCGGGCTTCGCTGGCTCGGCCTTCGCCGCTTCGGCCGGCGCTGCCGCCTCGGCGGCTTTCTCCGGCGCCGCCGGCTCGATCGGCGGCACCACCGCGACCTCGGCGCCGTGTGCCGGCGACTCACCCTCTTTCGGCGGCGCCGCGGCCTCGCGCGGCGCGATCTCGACCTGCACGTCGGTGATCGCCTGGCGCGGCTCGGAGTCGAGCAGCAGCGGCAGCACGATCGCGGCGACGACGCCCAGCACGAGTGCGCCGAGCAGGCGCCGGCGGGCGCGCTTCTTCTGCGTCAACGCCGGGTCGAGCGCGCCGCCGTCGGCGTCGCCCGGGTTACGCCTGGCCATGGAAGCCGGTGATCGCCGAGCGCGCCACGCACGCGGCGGCACGCGAATCGAAGCAGGAGCCCTGGATGCGGACGCTATGCGGCACGGGCGGCAAGGATGTCGGCGACGGTGAGAAAGGATCCGAAGACGACGATTCTATCATTGGCGCTCGCCCGCGCCCGCGCCGCAGCGAGCGCCGAAGACGGATCCGGATGGCACTCGATGCTCGTCTTCGCGCCCTCGCGCGCGATGCCGGCCGCTTCGAGCCGCGCGGCGATCCACTCGCCGCTGGCCGCACGCGGCCCCGGCAGGTCGACCGCGAGCCAGTGATCGACGCGGTGCTTCAGCGCGGCGATCACGCCGTCGACGTCCTTGTCGCGCATCACGCCGAAGACCGCGAAAGTGCGCCTGAACCCACCCATCGCATCGAGGTTGACTGCCAGGTGCGCGGCCGCGTGCGGATTGTGCGCGACGTCGAGGATCACCACCGGTTGCCCCGGCAGCACCTGGAAGCGGCCGGGCAGCGACACCGCAGCCAGCCCCTCGCGCACCGCCTGCTGCTGAACCGGCAGCCGCTCGCGCAGCGCCTCGAGCGCAGCCAGCACACCGGCGGCGTTCTGCAACTGATTGGCCCCGCGCAGTGCCGGGTAGGCCAGTGCGCTGCGGCGCTGCACCCGCCCGCCATAAGCCCACTGCTGACGATCGCCGGTGTGGTTGAAGTCGCGCCCGTGGAGCCAGAGGTCGGCGCCGATCGCGTTCGCGTGATCGACCAGCGCCGCCGGCGGCGACGGATCGCTGCAGATCGCCGGGCGGCCCGGGCGGAAAACGTGCGCCTTTTCCCAGCCGATGCGCTCGCGATCCTCGCCCAGGTACTCGGTGTGATCCACGTCGATGCTGGTGACGATCGCGCAGTCGGCGTCGATCAGGTTCACCGCGTCGAGCCGCCCACCCAGCCCCACCTCGAGAATCACGGCATCGAGCGGACGTTGCGCGAACAGCCGCAGCACCGCGAGCGTGGTGAATTCGAACCAGGTGAGCGCGACCGCCCCGCGCGCCGCTTCGACCGCCTCGAATTGCGCGATCAGGTCGGCATCGTCCACCGGCGCGCCAGCCACGCGCGCACGCTCGGCAAAGCGCACGAAGTGCGGCGAAGTGTAGAGGCCGACCCGATAGCCGGCGGCGAGCAGGATCGATTCGAGCATCGCGCAGGTCGAGCCCTTGCCGTTGGTGCCGCCCACGGTGATCACCGGGCAGGCGAACGACAGCGCCAGGCGCGAGGCGACTTCACGCACGCGCTCGAGCCCGAGCTCGATCGTCTTCGGATGCAGCCGCTCGATGCGGTCCAGCCAGTCGCGCAGCGCTGGCGAGTCGGCGGCGCTCATCGGCGGGTCAGGAGACCGCCTCGCTCGACTGCCTGAGCAGCAGCGCGAGCACCCGCGCGATCTCGTCGCGCATCGCCCGCCGGTCGACGATCATGTCGATCGCGCCTTTCTCCAGCAGGAACTCGGCGCGCTGGAAGCCTTCGGGCAGCTTCTCGCGCACCGTCTGCTCGATCACGCGCGGACCGGCGAAGCCGATCAGCGCCCGCGGCTCGGCGATCACCAGATCGCCCAGGAAGCAGAAACTCGCCGAGACGCCGCCCATCGTCGGATCGGTGAGCACCGAGATGTAGGGCAGCCGCTTTTCCGAGAGCTTCGTGAGCATCGCGGTGGTCTTGGCCATCTGCATCAGCGACAGCAGGCCCTCCTGCATCCGCGCCCCACCCGAGGCCGCGATCGACACGAACGGCACTTTCTGCTCGATCGCGCCCTGCACGCCGCGTGCGAAACGCTCGCCGACCACCGAACCCATCGAGCCGCCCATGAAGTCGAACTCGAAGCAGGCCACCACCGCCGGAATCGTGCGGATCGCCCCGCCCATCACCACCAGCGCATCGGTCTCGCCGGTGTCGTCGATCGCCTCCTGCAGCCTGTCCGGGTATTTGCGGCTGTCCTTGAACTTCAGCGCATCGACCGGCAGCACCTCGTGGCCGATCTCGTAGCGGCCCTCGGCGTCGAGCAGCAGGTCGAGCCGCTTGCGCGCCGACAGGCGCATGTGGTGCGTGCACTTCGGGCACACGTTCAGGTTGGCCTCGAGGTCGGCCGAATAGAGCACCGCGTCGCACGAAGGGCACTTGACCCAGACGCCCTCGGGAACCTTCTTCCCGCCGGCGGCCGAGCGCTTGACGCGCGGGGGCAGCAGCTTGTCGAGCCAGGTCATGCAGTCACCTCCGGATGTGGCGCGCCGTCGAGGGCGGCGCGAATCTCGGCCATGAACGCGCGGGCGCGTGCGGGCGCCTCGCCCGGCGGACCGTCTTCGAGCAACTGGATCGTGCGGGTGCCGATGATCACTGCGTCGGCGGCCTGCGCGACCGCGCGCGCGGTGGCGCCGTCGCGGATGCCGAAACCGACGCCCACCGGCAGCGTGGTGCGCCGGCGGATCGCGCCGACGCGGCGCACCACGTCGTCGGCGTCGATCGTGCCGCCGGTGATGCCCCGCAGCGACACGTAGTAGACGTAGCCGCTGGCGATCGCCAGCACGCGCGCGGTGCGCTCGTCGGTGGTGGTGGGCGCGAGCAGGAAGATCGGGTCGATCGCGCGCGCGCGCGCCGCGGCCGCGAACGCCTCGCACTCTTCCGGTGGATAGTCGACGACGATCACGCCGTCGACGCCGGCCTGCGCCGCCTCGTCGAGAAAGCGCTCGACGCCCATGCGCTCGACCGGATTGGCGTAGCCCATTAGCACCACCGGCGTGGCGTCGTCGCGGCCGCGAAACTCGCGCACGAACTCGAGCACCTTGCGCATGCCCACGCCGAGCGCGAGCGCGCGCTCGTTGGCGCGCTGGATCACCGGGCCGTCGGCCATCGGGTCGGAGAACGGCACGCCGAGCTCGATCGCGTCGGCGCCGCCCGCCACCAGCGCGTGCATGATCGGCACGGTGAGCCCGGGCTCGGGGAAGCCCGAGGTGACGTAGGGAATCAGGGCCTTGCGCCGCGCCGCGGAGAGCCTTCCGAAGAGGGTCGACAGGCGCGACATCAGAACCGGATCCCCGCGCGCTGCGCGACCGTGTGCATGTCCTTGTCGCCGCGCCCCGACAGGTTCACCAGGATGATGCGGTCTTGCGCGAGCGTGGGCGCAAGGCGCGCCGCATACGCCAGCGCGTGGCTCGATTCGAGCGCCGGGATGATGCCCTCGATGCGGCAGCAGTCGTGGAACGCGCGCAGCGCCTCGGCGTCGTCGACCACTTCGTAGCGGGCGCGCCCGGTGTCCTTGAGCCAGGCGTGTTCGGGGCCGACGCCGGGGTAATCGAGGCCGGCCGAGACCGAATGCGTGTCGATGATCTGCCCGTCTTCGTCCTGCAGCAGGTAGGTGCGGTTGCCGTGCAGCACGCCCGGCGTGCCCGCGGTGAGCGAGGCCGCGTGCCGGCCGGTGGCCAGCCCTTCGCCGCCCGCCTCCACGCCGACCAGCTGCACCTGCGGCAGGTCGATGTATGGGTGAAAGATGCCGATCGCGTTCGAGCCCCCGCCCACGCAGGCCACGACGAAGTCGGGCTGGCGCCCGGCGTCGACCGGCATCTGGCGCCGGCACTCGTTGCCGATCACCGACTGGAAGTCGCGCACCATCATCGGGTACGGATGCGGGCCGGCCACCGTGCCGATGATGTAGAAGGTGTCCTCGACGTTGGTGACCCAGTCGCGCATCGCCTCGTTCAGCGCATCCTTCAGCGTCTTCGAGCCGGAATCGACCGGCACCACCTCGGCGCCCAGCAGCTTCATCCGGTAGACGTTCTGCGCCTGCCGCGCGACGTCTTCCGAACCCATGTACACCACGCACTTCATGCCGTAGCGGGCCGCCACGGTCGCGGTGGCCACGCCGTGCTGGCCGGCGCCGGTCTCTGCGATCACGCGCGGCTTGCCCATCCGCCTGGCGAGCAGCGCCTGGCCGATGGTGTTGTTGATCTTGTGGGCCCCGGTGTGGTTGAGGTCTTCGCGCTTGAACCAGATCTGGGCGCCGCCCAGCATCTGCGACCAGCGCTTCGCGTGGTACACCGGGCTCGGCCTGCCGACGAAGTGCGCGAGTTCGTATTCGAACTCGGCGACGAACTCCGGGTCGGTGCGATAGCGCTCGTAGGCGATGCGCAGTTCCTCGAGCGCGTGCACGAGGGTCTCTGCAACGAAGATGCCACCATAGGGCCCGAAATGGCCCCGGGCGTCGGGCAGGTCGTACGGCTTCATCGTGAATCCTGTCGTGCCGAGTCGGCCCGCAGCACTTCGGCAACGAACCGTTCCATGCGCTCGCGCGACTTCGCGCGCGGATCGGGCTGCGGTTCGCCGGCCTGGATGCCGGTGGACACGTCGACCATCGCCGGCCGCACCTGCGCAATGGCCGCGGCAACGTTTTCGGGCGCGAGGCCTCCGGACAGCACGATCGGCATCGGCCGCTCGTGCGGCACCCGCGACCAGTCGAAGCCTTCGCCGCTGCCGCCGTATCCGGGGCTGTGCGAATCGAGCAGCAACGCCTCGGCGCTGGCGTAGCGAGCGCACGATTCTAGCAAATCGACCCCGTCACGCATGCGCACCGCGCGCCAGTAGGCCAGGCCCGCGGGGCGTTCGTTCTCGCAGGTACGCGGTTCCTCGTCGCCATGGAACTGGATCACGTCGAGCCCGACCGCGCCGGCCACGCGCCGGATCTCGCCCTGGGGTGCGTTCACGAAGAGCCCCACCGCGGCGACCCACGACGGCAGCAGCCGGCGCAGGCCGGCCGCCTGCGCAATCGCCAGCGCCCGCGGGCTCTTCGGATAGAAGACGAAGCCCACCGCGTCCACGCCGAGCGCCGCGGCGTCGCGCACGTCATCGGCGCGCACCAGGCCGCAGAACTTGATCCGTGTGCGCATCGGCGGCAGTGTATCCGCTTGCCCGCAGCCGCAACAGCAAGGAGCGACGATGAACGCGCCTGAAGCCACCCACGACCCTGCCCCGCCAGACGCGCCGTCGCCGGCCTTCCCTGCCGAGCTCTGGCAGCGCGAACTCGCCGTCGTGCGCGCACGCCGCGCCGCGCTCGGCCTGCCGTTCGACGACGGCGAGACGACCGGCCGGGTCGGCCTCGCGATCTCGGGTGGCGGCATCCGCAGCGCGACGTTCGCACTCGGCGTGCTGCAATCGCTCGCCCGTCTAGGGTGCCTGCGCCACGTCGATTACCTGTCCACGGTATCCGGGGGCGGCTACATCGGCAGCTTCCTGGGCAGTCTGTACCTGCCGGCCGCAGTACGCAACGATCAGGCAGCTGCCGCGTCATCGCCGGCAGCAGCGCCCACCATGCGGCTCGCGCCTTCGGCCGCGCAGACGACGGACTGCGTCGAGCGGACGCTCGCCGATGCCAGTGCGCCGCCGATCCGCTGGTTGCGCGAGTACGGCCGCTACATCGCGCCACGCGGCGCCGGCGACTACCTCTACGCCATCGGTATCTACCTGCGCAACTGGATCTCGCTGCACTACGTGCTGGCGGTGACGCTGCTCGCCGTCTTCCTTGCCGGGAACCTGCTGCGAACCGTTTTGTGGCAACGGTTCGCAGCAGTGCGCGCCTTCGAGGCAAGCCTGCTTCCCGGATCGTCGGCAGGCATCTGGTGGAGCCCGTGGCTCGCACTGCCGCTCGCGGGATTCGCACTGGCGGTGGTGCCGCTCGGCTGGGCCTACTGGCTCACGCAGACGCGTCAGGACTCCACGCACGCAATGCGCAACCCGGCGCTGCTCGCCACTTTGCTCGTCGCGCTCGCGGCCGCTGCGGTGCTGCGCTGGTCGCCGACGTCGCTCGGGCTGCCTGCGCTGGCGCCCGGCACGATTACGACGATCGCCGCCTGGTTGCTCTTTGGCACTGCGATCGCTACCGCAGTCTGGTTCGCTGCGCGCATCGGCAGCGGCAACGACGCCGTGGCACGCAATCACCTGTCGCGCTGGCTCGCCTCCGCGCTTGCGATCGTGCTCACCCTCGCCGCTTTCGCACTGGTCGACAGCCTCGGACAGACGCTGTACCGGTTCGCCAGTATCGACCACGCCCGATGGTGGGCCTTGCTGGCACCCTTCGGCTCGGCGGTCGTGGTGCTGGTGCAGCGTTTCGCACCGCTGGTCGGGCGTTTCGGCGTCAGGGAAGGCGGAGTGCGACTGTCGGCAGCATCGGCACTGTCGATGCTCGGGGTCGTGCTGTTCGCACTCCTCATGGCCGGATGGTCGGCGGTGGCGCACGCGCTGCTCTGGAGCGGTCCGTGTGACGACTGCGACACCGGTGTGCCCGCGCCGCAGGCCGCGCAGGTGGCGGCGGCGCTCGCCGCAATGGCGGTGATCGCGCTTCTCACCGGCCGCACGATTCCTTTCCTGAACCTCTCGACGCTGGCGCAGTTCTACGCGGCACGGATCACCCGCGCCTATCTCGGAGCGAGCAACGCGCGCCGCACCGGATACCGCACCGACATCGGGGCCGGGATGACGTCGTCGGGCGCGTCATCGGGCGCCTCAGCGGCGGTCGACGTCACCCGTGCGTCGGGATCGGACGACATTCCCTGGCAGGCGTATCGCCCCGACCTGTACGGCGGCCCGCTGCACTTCGTGAACGTCACGCTCAACGAGACCGTGACCGGTGTCGCGCAGCTCACACAGCGCGAACGCAAGGGCATGTCGATGGCGATCGGTCCGCACGGTCTGAGCGTCGGCCGTCACCACCATGCGCTGTGGGACGGCTCCGACGCGCGCCTCGTCCCGATCGCGCTGCCCCCGCAGCGCTTCGCGGTCTTCCCGGCGCACGCGCAAGCCGACCGCGGCATCGCCGGCCTCGAAGTCGAGCCCCTCGGCGTCGGGCAATGGATCGCGGTATCGGGCGCCGCCTTCACGACCGGACTCGGCTCGCGCACGCGGACCGGATTATCGATGCTGCTCGCGCTGTCGAACGTGCGCCTTGGCTACTGGTGGGATAGCGGCGTCGATCCGCGTCGCCGGCGCAAGCGCTCGGCCCGCGGACCGCTCGACCGGGCGTTCGCGTCGCTCGCCGCTGTCGCGCCGGTCCAGGCCTATCTCGCGAGTGAAACCTTCGCGCGCTTCCACGGCGTTCACCGACGACGCTGGTACCTGTCGGACGGCGGCCACTTCGAGAACACCGCGGTCTACGAACTGCTGCGCCGTCGGGTGCCGTTCATCGTCATTTGTGACAACGGCCAGGACCACGACTATGCCTTCGAGGACGCGGGCAATCTGGTGCGCAAGGCGCGCATCGATTGGGACGCGGAAATCCGCTTTCTGTCGGGCGACGAGATTGTCGAATTGCTGGGCGCCGGGTCGCCGCTGCTCGGGAGCATCGGCACACCCGCACAATTGCAGCGGCGAGTGCGCGGACCCGCGGACGGGGAAACGCCTCCACGGCTGCTTGGCCAGGCCTATTCGGAGCGCCACGCGACCCTGGCCTGGGCGCGTTACCACGGCGACGCAAAGGCGCGTTCGCTGCTGCTCTTCGTCAAACCGACGCTGGTCGGAGACGAGCCGCTCGACGTGCAGGACTATTTCGCCCGCCACCCCGACTTCCCGCAGGAAAGTACGCTCGACCAGTCGTTCGACGAAGCGCAGTGGGAAAGCTACCGACGCCTGGGCGAACACATCGGCCAGCGCCTGTTCGGCGTCGCAGCCGCCGCGGGACGCTGGGCGCCGCGCGAGATGTGCGCACCCGGGCCGGGGTTCACGCGGGGACGATCGTAGTGTGAACACGCCCTCTAGCGCACCGCCTCGAGCAGGTAAGTCCTGACCTCGCCGATTCCCTTCATCGGAACCGGCGCCAGTTCGCGTGTCACGAAGCGTCCGCGCAACCGCTGCCACGCGGCCTCCGAGATGTGCACGCCCGAGGCGCTGCCGCTCGCTTCGAGCCGGCTCGCAAGGTTCACCGTCTCGCCCCAGCAGTCGAACGCCGGCTTGCGCGTGCCGATCACGCCGGCGATCACCGGACCGACGTGCAGGCCGATTCGCACGTTCAGCGGCAGTCCGGTCTCGCGCGACTCTTCGGCCACCCGTGCCTGCAGCGCCAGTGCGAAACTGGCGGCACGCTCGGCGTGATCCACCGCGCCGCCCACGCAGCGCACGCCATCGGTCCCGGCGTCGCCATTCACAGCGCTCCCTGACCCGATTCCGCTCACCGCCATGTATGCGTCGCCTATCGTCTTGATTCGCTCGACGCCATGGGCGCTCGCGAGCCGGTCGAAGTCCGAGAACAGCCGGTCGAGCAGTTGCACCAGTCGTGGCGCAGGCAGCCGATTCGACAGCGCGGTGAAACCGACGAGGTCAGCGAACACGATGCTCACCTCGCGATGCGCATCGGCGATCGGCGATTCGCCACGCTGGATGCGCTCGACGATCTCGCCCGGCAGCATGCTGTGCAGCAGATCCTCGATTCTCGCCTTGGCCGCCGCCACTTCGTTGAACAGGCGGAACTCGCGGCGGTTCTCGCTCTCGCGCGTCCATGCCCCGTACAGCCCGAGCACCAGCGCGGCGCTCACCGCAATCACGCTGGCGGCCGACAGACCGGGCTCGGCACGTCCCGTGACGGCGACCACGACCAGGAATGTCATCCACGCCACCAGCGAGAACACCGCGAAGTGCCTGAATCGCAGCCGGATGATGAAGATCGTCGAGAGCATCAGCAGAACGATGCCGAGCCCGGCACGCGCCATCCCGGCTTCGAGCCGGACGTAGATGATCGCGAGCGTGATCGCAACCAGGCACGCCACCAGCGTCGCTGCCGGTTCATAGATGCGCTCCACCCAGGGACGCCGGAGCGCCCAGGCGAACAGCAGCATCGCCGGCACGAGGACGAACAGCCGCAGCACCACCGTCACCCGCGCGCCGGCCGGATCGAGCATCCAGTCCGCCAGCGCGAAGAGCACGATCAGCAGCGCGCCAGCCAGCAGCGCAGTTCCGGTGTGGTACCGGAAGCGCAGGCAATAGAAGTTGCGAAATGCCCGCTCCTCGGCGGCATCGGCGAAGCGCAGGCCGATCCTGTCGCGCAGTACCGCGAACGACACCACCTTGCTCACGCGAGGCCGCCAAGCGGGTCGTCACCCCACGACGGTACTGCAAAACGGCCGTCGTACTGCGCACCGTCGAGATACAGGCCGTCGGGTGCGAAAGTGGCCGGCGCGTGGCGGCGGTCGCGTCCGGCGAGCAACTGCGCGATCCACTCCGGCGGATGGCGGCCCTCGCCGATCGCAAGCAATGCACCCATCAGGTTGCGGATCATGTGATGCAGGAACGCATTGGCGGTGAAGGTGAAGACGACGAGCGGGCCCCGCTCCTCGAGCGACAGCTCCTCGAGCCTGCGCACCGGCGAAGCCGCCTGGCACTCGGCTGAGCGAAACGCGGAGAAATCGTGCTCGCCCACCACCAGTGCCGCGGCCGCGCGCATGCGCCCCACGTCGGGGTCGCGGAAGGTCCAGCCGGCACGGCGCGCAAGCAGCGGATGGCGCACCGCCGAACGGTACAGCAGGTAGCGGTAGCGCCGGCGCAGCGCGCCGTAGCGCGCGTGGAAGCCGTCGTCCACCGGCGTGGCGCTGCGCACCGCCATCCCTTCGGGCAGGTGCGAGTTCACCCCGCGCACCCAGGCCGACAGCGGCCGTGCGGCGTCGCTGTCGAAGTGCACCACCTGGCGCAGGGCGTGCACGCCGGCGTCGGTGCGGCCGGCGCAGATCGTGCCGACCGCGTGCCCGGCAATCGCTTCGAGCGCGCGCTCGAGAACGTCCTGCGCCGCTTGTCCGCCGGGCTGGGTCTGCCAGCCGTTGAAGCGGTTGCCGTCGTAGGCGAGCGTGAGCGCGAAT
>WBZO01000342.1_pt3 | contig 10913 bp, 6 predicted proteins | sample 5204261 | NCBI WGS metagenome assembly WBZO01 (sample SAMN12412400, study PRJNA552823) | activated sludge metagenome | isolation source: activated sludge from anammox sidestream of wastewater treatment plant... | place: USA: North Carolina | collected 2017-09
CGGCACGCCAACGGCCAAATCATCAATCCCATCGCGATTAAAATCACCAGCGGCCAGCGCAAAGCCGAATTCATCTTCGGATTCACAGCCGCCCTCTATTCCCGGAGAGTTTTGATTCCAATGTTGATCGCCGCATGCGTTCCAGTCGTGCAGCCCCCATGTTTGCCCCGGGGCGGAGTTTCCGTAGAGAATGGCGACCGATCCGCTCCTTGGGCCGGGGTCACCGTTGTTCGTTTCACCTGGGATGCCTATCGCCAAATCGTCAATAGTGTCGCCGTTGAAGTCGCCAACAACGAGCGCGGCGCCAAGCTTATCATCATCTTCTCTCCCCCCTGACAATTTGCCTGGAGCGACACATCCCACGCATTCCCGCTGATCCCACAATTGATTACCAAGTCGCGCGTAGCCATGTAATCCCTGGTTGGAGCCGTATATGACCTCCACCGCGCCGGCGCGGTCATTCTCGCCCGGCGCGCCAATCGCCAGGTCAAAATAACCATCTTTGTTGAAGTCGCCTGCGGCAAGCGCCGCGCCGAATTTATCGCCGAATTCCACTTTGTCACGAATTGTGTCAGCCCCCTGCATCCATAACTGGTTGCCAGCCGTTTGCAGCCCGTTTGCGCCGCCATAAATGACGGCCACAGCTCCACCGTAGTCTTCTCCCGGCACGCCAATCGCAAGATCATCCTTACCATCTCCGTTGAAATCGCCTGCGGCTAAGCTGGAACCGAAGCCATCCCCTATTTCTGCCTGACCAGCCAGGCCGTCCTGCCCCTGCATAAAAAACTGATTGCCCGGGCCTGTGTTGGCGGCCAGTCCGTTAGCGGCGCCGTAGATGACACTGACAGCGCCCTTGCCTAGTGGAAGATCATCGTAGTCTGTGCCTTCATCAATGCTTGCGCCTTCCGCATCTTCTCCAGGCGAACCAATGGCTAAATCCCGAAAGCCGTCACCATTGAAATCTCCGCTGATTACCGCGCGTCCGAATTCGTCTCCCCTGTGCCGCCAGGAAAAGCCCTGTCCCGTAGGAACAAAAAGTTGTGATTCCGCGGAGCCTTGCAACCCGTCCACCTCTTGCTGCCAGAGTTGGTTATTGGAGGCGGTCAATCCCTGCTGTCGAACCTGGGCATGGCCGATAGTGAGACTGAGAGGGAAAACCATGCTGAAAGTTATAACGATAACTACTCCAAGTCGTGCGATCGTTGTTAGATTTTTCATCGTGACACCCTTTCCTTCAGTTGATATGTTTCAAATTCCCATTGAGCGCAGCCGAGGGCTTGCAGGTGAAATCTGCTTGCCCAAGTCATTTCAGGCTGGCTCCTTTCAGACGGGCGTAATATGCGATTTATGAGCGGACGAATGAATAGAGTGATCCCCTCATTTCGGCATAGGTATGCATACTCATTTTTGTAGGTATGAATCGCGGTGGCGTAGCTGAGGTGAGAGAGCGTGGGCTTAGGCCAGTTCCGCTTTGTGTTCCAGAGCGAACTTGAGCAGCGCGTGGCTGCCGCGCAATTCCAGCTTGGCGCAAATATTCGTCCGGTGGTTATCAACCGTCCGCTGGCTGACGCCGAGCGCGGCGGCTATCTCACGGCTGGTCTTGTTCTCGGAGATCAACTTGAGGACGCGGCGCTCGGCCGGCGTCAGTTGGTTCAGGCTGGGCTTGCTGCGCGCCAGGTCGGCGACGCGAGCGGCCCGCGTGAGCAGGTAAGTGGACAGGGTCGGGCTGATGAAGTTCTGTCCGGCGGCGACCGACTTGATGCTGCTGACGATGTCCTGGCTGGCGCTGTCTTTGAGCACGTAGCCCTTCGCCCCCAGATTGAGCGCTTCGTTAAACAACTCCTCGTCCTTGTGCATCGTCAGGAAGATGATCTTCACATCGTAGCCGCGCTGGCGGATGGCCTCCGCCGTGGCGAATCCGTCCATCTCAGGCATGTCAATATCGAGGACGACGACGTCGGGGCGCGCCTTTTCGATCAGTTCAAGCGCCGCGCGTCCGTCTTCGGCCTCGCCTATCACTTCAAGACGCGGCGCCGACTCGACCATTCGGCGCAGCCCTTGTCTGACGATTGGATGGTCGTCAACGATCAGTACTTTGATGTCCATATTCACTCGCCTTTCTCCGGAAGCTCAATCGTAACGACGATAGTCGCGCCTGCGCCCTGAGCCGAATGGATGGCATGCCTGCCGCCGAGGATGCGCACGCGCTCGGCGATTCCGGTCAATCCGAATCCGCGCCCTGACGAATCCGGCGCAAAGCCCTTGCCGTTGTCGCTGACGACCAGCCGGAGCGCGCGCCCGTCATTGTTGATCTGAATTGTAGCCTCGCTGGCGTCCGCATGTTTGACGATGTTATTAACGCATTCCTGCACGATGCGGTACAGGTTGATCTGCGCGTCCGGCGGCAACGCCTGGTCGAGCCCTTCAATTTCATAATTGAACCGGATGGCGGAAGAGGCCGCCACGTTCTTGATCATCGCCTGCAAAGCTCTGGTAAGGCCGAGCCTGTCCAGATGATAAGGCCGCAGGTTCCGCGCGATTTCTCTGACCTCTTCGATAGCTTGTGAGGAGAACTCCGATATCTCTTTGAGGCCCAGGCGCGCGCCCTCAAGACCATCGTCGCACAATGACAAGGACGCCTGATTCTTGATGATCAACAAACGCTGCCCTAAACCATCGTGCAATTCCGCCGCGATGCGCTGGCGCTCGGCCTCCTGTGATTCGATCAGCCGATGCGAGAACTCTTCCTGCATCGCGTGCGCCCGGCGCAACTGAGCGACGCGGCGGCGATAGAAAAGAGCGGCCAGCCCTGACACGCCGAGCGCCGCAAGCGTCATAAACCACCACGTGCGGTAAAACGGCGGCAGGACTACAAGCCGCAATCGCGCGCCGGTCTCGTTCCAGACGCCGTCGCTGTTCGCGGCCAGCACGACGAATGTGTAGGCGCCCGGCGGCAGGTAATCGTAATACGCCGAGCGCCGAGAGCCGGCCTCCACCCAATCCCGATTCAAACCTTCAAGTTTGTACTTAAAGCGAATGTGCTCAGGCTTGATGAAACTGAGCGCAGTGTAGCGAATCTCAAGATTCTGTTGTCCCGGCTTAACGACCACGTCGGCGCCGATGTCTATGGCGACGCGGTCCAGCAGACACTCTTCGATAATCACTGGCGGCGGATGCGGATTGGAGGAAATCTTTTCGGGATCAATCACCGCGACGCCGTATTGCGTCGGGAACCACAGTTTCCCGTCACGAGTTCTGACGCCGGACGGCTGCGCGCCGCCGTTGCATTCAGGGTTGATCAGGCCGTCGCTCTTGCCGTAAACGATCGAAGTGACCGTTTTGATTTTGCCGTCGGCGAAGTCATTGAGCTGTTGTTTGCTGACGCGATAGATGCCGAGGTTGCAACTCATCCAGAAATTGCCACGCCCGTCTTCCAGAATTTGAAACACGCCGTTATTGAAAAGCCCGTCGGCGGTCGTGTAGTTCGTCAGTTTGCCGTCTTTGTACCGGCTCAGTCCGCCGTCATAAGTCCCGATCCAGATAACGCCATCACGATCTTCATAAAGAGCGCGCACCTGGCCCTTCACCATCAGGCCCGGCTTGTCGAATGCGGTCAACTCGCCTCCTGCGATCCGCGTCAATCCTCCCTGACCGCCAACCCAGATTGTCCCGATGCGGTCTTCGATGACCGTTTTCACGTCGGCGCCGGCGAGCCCGTCTTTCACGGTGTAGAGCCTGTGTCCGCCGTTGTTCACCTTTACCAATCCGATGTTTGTGCCGAACCACGAATTGCCGGCGCGGTCGTGCAAAATCGCCTGCACGAAGTGATGAGGCAGTTTGAGCCTCTCGGTGAAATTCGTCAGCTTGCCGTCTTTCAGCCAAACCACGCCGCCTACTGAACCGATCCATAAACTGCCATCCCGGTCTTCCGCGAATGACATCACCAGATGGCCGGGTAAACCATCGGCCTGCGTCGTGAAGGGACTGAAACGGCCATTGGCGTATCTGGTCAGGCCGCGCTCCCAGGTTCCCATCCACACAACGCCCGCGCGGTCTTCATAGATCGGGTAGACGTTATTGGCGGCCAGGCCGTCTTTGTCGGTGTAAACAGTAATCACTTCCCGCGTCAGACGGAACAGGCCATCGCCCCAGGTTGCGATCCATAGAGTTCCTTCGCGATCTTCGACGATGTCAAAAATCGGGCGGCGAAAATTACCGACGGCGCTGAATCGGTTATCTTTGAACAAGCACAAACCGCTATTCGTGCCTATCCACAGGTTGCCCTGCCGATCCTCGCGGATTGACGTGACGATTCGATTCGGCAACCCGTCTTTTTCAGTGAACAGCGTCTGCTCGCCGCCGCGTAACCTGACCAGTCCGATTCCCGTGCCGATCCATAAATTGCCCGAAAGGTCTTCGCTCATGGCGTAAACGCCGTCCAAAGGCGTCAGATTCGGAATCTCCAGCGTGGTCATAACGCTATCCCTGAGCCGGTGTAAACCATTCTGGTCGCCATACCAGAGAGCGCCGGAACGGTCACGATAATCCGTTGCGCGGTAAGCGCCGTATATCCTCGGAACAGAAACCGTGAATCGTCCCTGGCTCCGCCGGACTATGCCAACGCTGGTCGAGATCAGCAGGCCGCCGTCGGCGTCGTCCTGAATCGCATTGATGCTGTTATAGGGCAATCCGTCTTTGGTCGTGAAATTGGTAAATTGCCCGGCCAAATATCTGATTAGCCCGTCGTTCTCCGTTCCGATCCACAAGGCCCCCTCTCGATCTTCAAAGAGGGCGGTCATCCGGTTGCCGGGGATGCCCTTCGTGTTGGCCACGTTGAAAACCGTAAAGCGCACGCCGTCGAACCGAACCAATCCGTCGAGCGTGGTGAGCCAGAGATACCCGTCCCTGGTTTGAAGGATGGCGAAGATCGAGTTGTGAGGCAGCCCGTTATCCGTGTTCCAGTTGTCGAAACGGTATTGGGCGGAAGCCGGCGCCGTGACCAGCAGACAAAGCAGGCATATTCGAGTGAGGGCAAGTCCCGTACGGCCTCGCGCCCAGGATGTGGAAACCGGCGTTGTGACCGTTTGCTGCTGCATGGGGATTCTTAATCGGAGTATGAGCCGCAGGTAAAGTTACTTTCGACTACCCGCTTATAAATCAGATGATAGATTGCGGCAAGCCGCGAGCGGTCCATTGTTGTCTCTGAGACGTGTCTACGGCGCGATTATATTTGAAACCTTCCGCCGAACTTCGTCACTCACGTCATCGGAACAGAAATCAAGCTAACCTTGGAAAGGAATGGTAAACACTATGAAACAATTTCAAATTCGTTTGATGGTTCTCTCGATTTTACTTTGCTCGACGGCGTTTGCGGCTTTAGCGCAGGATTTTCGCAAAAGCTACGAAGTCGGTCAGGGCGGTTCGATCAACGTCCGCAACGTCTCCGGCGACGTGGTGGTGACCGGCTATGAGGGCGAGACGGTTCTGGTAGTCGGAATCAAAGAGGGGCGCGACCGCGATCGCGTCTGGGTCGAAGACAACAGCGCGGGAAACAACGTGGACGTGCGGGTTCGTTATCCCGAACATTGCGATTGCAACGCCAGCATCAGGTTTGAAGTGAAAGTCCCGCGCGGCAATTACAAATTCGACGCGATTTCGAGCGTCAGCGGCGATGTCGAAGTGACGGGCGTCAACGGCGACCTGCGCGCGAAATCGGTCAGCGGCAACGTCACGGTCAAAGGCGTCACCGGCGCGGTCAACGCCACTTCGGTCAGCGGTAACGTCCTCGTAGGCGAAAACAACGGCGCGGTCAGCGGCAAATCAACCAGCGGCAATGTCGAAGTCGAAATCGTGCAACTCGGCGGAGTGGGCGACATGGAATTCGCCTCGGTCAGCGGCAACGTGAGAGTCAAGCTCCCGGCAAACCTCGACGCCGACGTGCGAATGTCCACGCTGAGCGGAGGGCTGAAGACCGATTTCCCGCTGAACATTGAAGAGCCGGAACATGGCCCCGGACGCCGCGCGACAGGTCGAATCGGCGGCGGATCGCGCAACCTGAAGCTCTCGACAACTTCGGGCAGCGTCAGTCTGTTGAGGATGTAAAAGCGTGAAGACAGGATTCACAGGATTGATCAGGATGGAACAACCGTCCTTCCAATCCTGAACAATCCCGTGAATCCTGTCTGAACTTGTTCTCGCCCGCCTGTAAATGATCTCGCAAATGCTCCCGCGAATTTGGTCAAACCATTGATCTGAACATCCGGGGAATGTAATATCCCGCCATCGCTGCACTCGTAAGCAACATTCAAACTGAAAACCACAACAGGCATCGAGCTTCAAAATCGAGCTGAGGAGATTTGCATGACCCACAAGACCACTCGAAGAAATTTCGTCAAAACCGGCGTGGCCGCCGCGGGCGCTACGGCCATTTATCACACAAACGTTCACGCGCGAATCCTGGGCGCGAATGACCGCATCAACATCGGCTGCATCGGCCTCGGCGGACGCGGCAGGAGCGTCATGCGCTGGGCGATTGAAACCGGCAAGAATTCCCGCCCCGCGCAGGTCGTCGCGGTCTGCGACGTTTATCGCAAACGGATGAACGCAGCCAAAGAGTTGAGCCAGGCTGAATTCGCCACGCTCGATTACCGCGAGGTGATCGCCCGCAAGGACATTGACGCCGTGATCATCGCCACGCCCGACCATTGGCACGCGCCCATCGCCATCGAAGCGATGAAGGCTGGCAAGGACGTTTATTGCGAAAAGCCGATGACGCGCACCGTCGAAGAGGCGAAGAAGTTTTACGAGACGGCCAAAGCGACGAACCGCGTCGTGCAGATCGGTTCGCAGACGACTTCGAGCGATCAATGGTGGAAGGCTCGCAAGGCGATTGAGGACGGAATGATCGGGCAGTTGATAATGAGCCAGGGATCGTATCACCGCAACTCAATCGAGGGCGAATGGAACTGGCCGATTGATCAGAACGCCGGGCCGAACGCCAAAGGCGATGATTTCATTGACTGGAATATGTGGCTGGGCGGCGCGCCGAAACGCGCGTACAACGCCGACCGCTTCTTCCGCTTCCGCAAATACTGGGATTATTCGGGCGGCATCGCCACCGATCTTTTCTACCACGTGGTCGCGCCGCTCAACATCTGCTGGGGCGAGGCGCAGTTCCCGCATAAGGTCATGGCTTCGGGCGGCATTTATGTTTTCAAGGATGGCCGCGAAGTGCCCGACACCTTCCACCTGATCGCCGAATTTCCGAAAGGCCATTCGCTGGTGCTCAGCTCTTCGATGGCCAACTCGACGCACATTCCGGGACTGATTCGCGGACACGAGGGCACGATTATGATGGTGCCGCAGGGTCAGTTCGAGGGACGCGTTGATCACATCACCGTCACGCCGGAACGCATCTCGAAAAAAGCCTTCACCGATAAGTGGGGCAAGGATGTCGTCGAAATCATGACCGAGAAGCGCGAAGACCACATGGAGAACTTCCTGGGTTGCGTGAAATCGCGCGCCAAGACCGTGCTCGACCCGCTGACCGCGTACAAGGCGATGACCACGATCGCCATGTCAGTGCAATCGTACCGCGAAGGCAAGGCGCTCTATTTCAACGAAGCCACGCAGCGCGTCACCGACAAGCCGTCTGAGGCGATGCAGGCAAGGTCATAACACGAACAAGAAAATGGAGAAGGTGGGGCAATTTGCCAAATTGCCCCACCTTTGTTTTACCCGCGTCCCATCTCGATTGAAAGAACGGTGAAACGATGAAACTCACCACATTGCTTCTATCTCTGCTCGCTTCTCAATCAATCGCCTTCGCGCAATCCGACTGGCCGAACACCGGCAATGACAAAGGCGCGACGCGGTATTCGACGCTCAGACAGATCAACCGCGGCAACGTCAAAAATCTGAAAGTCGCCTGGACGTACAACACGGGCGACGCCGAGCCGGACAAAAAGACCACAATTGAATGTACGCCGATTGTCGTGAACGGCGTGATGTACGTCACGACGGTGAAGGCCAGGATCGTCGCGCTCGACGCCGCCACAGGCCGCGAGATTTGGAGATACGATCCGTTCGCCAGTCTGCCGCCGTCGAAGATTTACACGTCGGGCGGCGGCGTCAATCGCGGCGTGGCTTACTGGGAAGGCGCGGCGGCGCGGCCAGTGGCCGGCGGTTCATCGTTGCGAGCGGCTGACAAGCCTGCCCGCATTCTGACCGCGACGCACGACGGGCGATTGATTTCACTTGACGCGCGCACGGGCAAGCCTGACGCGGCTTTCGGCAGGAATGGCGCAGTTGATCTGCGCGAAGGGATGGATCGTGACCTGAGCGAATTGACTTACGGCGCGACCGCTCCGCCTGCTGTCTTTGAAGACATCGTTATCGTCGGCGTTTCAGTCGGCGAAGGCCCCGCGCCATCGGCTCCCGGCGATGTTCGCGCTTTCGACGTTCGCACTGGCAAAGAGTTGTGGCGATTTCACACCGTCCCGCGTCCCGGTGAATTCGGTCACGAAACCTGGGCGAAGGATTCCTGGCGTGATCGCGGCGGCGCAAATCCATGGAGCGGCGTGACGATTGATGCGCGACGCGGATGGGCATTCGTAGCCACCGGTTCAGCCGCATTCGATTTTTATGGTGGAGATCGTCACGGCGACAATCTCTTCGCCAATTCGGTCATCGCGCTCGACGCGCGCACGGGCAAGCGCATCTGGCATTATCAAATCATCAAACACGACATCTGGGATTACGATCTGCCTTATCCGCCGATCCTCATCACCGTCAAGCGCAATGGCAGAAAAATTGACGCCGTCGCGCAAGGCACGAAGACAGGTTACTTGTTTTTGTTTGATCGCGTCACAGGCAAGCCGCTGTTTGAAGTGATCGAACGCCCCACGCCCGCGTCGAACATTCCCGGCGAGAAAGCCGCCGCGACGCAACGCATTCCGGTCAAACCTCCCGCGCTCGTTCCCCAGGGCTTCAACGAAGAGATGGCCACCGACATCTCTAAAGAGTCGCGCGAGTACGCGCTCAACCAGATGAAACAGATGCGCTACGGCCCGGCCTTCACGCCGCTGGACGTAAAGAAAACGATCATTCTGCCCGGACTTTTCGGCGGGTTCAGTTGGGCGGGCGCGTCGTTCGATCCCGAAACGGGAATGCTTTACGCCAATACCAACAACATCCCGCGCGTGATGAACCTGATTCCGACGCCCGGCAAACCCTGGCCCTATCGCATCAGCGGCTATGACCGTTTCGTTGACCAGGAGGGCTACCCGGCGGTCAAACCGCCCTGGGGATTGTTGAACGCGATTGATGTGAGTCGCGGCGAGATTGGTTGGAAGACAACGCTGGGCGAATACGCCGAACTGACCGCGCGCGGCGTCCCACCGACAGGCACGGAGAGCCTGGGCGGAACAATCGTCACCGCCGGAGGTTTGATCTTCGTCGGCGGATCGAAAGACGAGAAGTTCCGTGCGTTCGACAAGAAGAATGGAAAAGTGTTGTGGGAATACAAACTGCCTGCGGGCGGTTACGCCACGCCGAGCACGTATGCGGTCAACGGGAAGCAGTTCGTCGTGATCGCGGCGGGCGGCGGAGGGAAGCTGGCGACGAAGTCTGGGGATGCGTTTGTGGCGTTTTCCCTCCCATAGCTCTGTGAGAACCGGGGTGATTTTGTTGGGAGCTATTGGTCCGCTTAGCTTACTTTTTCGGCCCATTGATCGAGCAGACTGGAGATTCGACTAATCGAATCCGTGTAACCAAATTCATCCGCCACGACTGCGGCGCTCACGAACCCTGGTGATGTATCTTCTAGCGCACGAGGTATGCGCCACACCTCGTATCGTATGAGGCCGACACGTGCTGAGCGTGGAAGCTTCGCTAATCGGTTACGCCACCAAATATCGTGATCGCCATCACCATGAAAAATTTGGGACTCGTCAAAAGTCCACGCAATATCGGAGGGCGGTTCTAGCAACTCAGTGATTTTGGGGACCAGATAGCTACGAACCACGTTGTCTAGATCGTGTAACGCGTGATGCCGCGATGGCGGAGGGGGTTTTATGATAACCTCAAGAGCAACAGGTGTACGCAACGGAATGAGTAGCTTTTCGTGCTGACGCCGAAAAGCCCGTATACGCTGATCTATTTCGACTCGATAGAGATCAGAGCTTCCAGGATTTTGAGGAAGTTCCCCAATCAGAATTCGGAGGGGAGTAGTTTTGAAAATATCTTCCCACCGCAAAGCTAAGTCATCCCACATTTCCTGATGTTCGGTGTAACGAAGATCCCATGCTCTGAAAAAGTAAGCCAAGTCGCGTGGATGAAGTTTCGCATGTCCTAGGAACTGACGTTGCGCACTACGCTTAGATGTGTCTAGCAGCATATCGAATGCCTTATCGCCAACTCGCGGCCGAAGAAGTCGTTCGTCGGTGATCAGATCCCTGTAAAGAGCAAACTCATCCTCTTCGTCAATGTCATCCCACTCTTCACCACCATCTTGGGCAAGCACATACAGGGCGAGGCGCAGGTCGTCGTGAAAGTCACCCAGGCTTTGTATTTTTATGAAAATGTTTGGAACCTCAGTTCCGTGCTCGCAGGAGACAGAAAGCGCATGAATCTGAGTATCATCGAAGTAGAGAAGCCCCTTCCGAGAGGTCGCCAATTGGGTGAGGGGGCGTCCAAGGAGATCAAGAATATTCTTGGCGAGAGTGTGAGCGTGAGCTGGTGTCCGGTCAGTGGTAGATAGTCGCAACTGCATCACCACTGGGCCGCGATATGATTGTCTGCGACGAGTCTCTAGCGTTTGGAGAACTTGCCGTTGAAGATTCAACTGGTCCTCGACGGGCATGGCTTTCTTGCTACGTGGCTCGACATTCTGGATATTCACCAATAATCGCCGC
>WBZO01006791.1_pt1 | contig 10912 bp, 8 predicted proteins | sample 5204261 | NCBI WGS metagenome assembly WBZO01 (sample SAMN12412400, study PRJNA552823) | activated sludge metagenome | isolation source: activated sludge from anammox sidestream of wastewater treatment plant... | place: USA: North Carolina | collected 2017-09
CGTGACCCGTGCCCGTTCCCGATCGAAGCGAGAGAGAACGGGCGCGGGAGCGGGTTGCGAGCGCGTGAGCGGGCGCGCGCGCGGGTCACCCCCGGTTCCCCGTCCCCTGTTCTCCCATTCGCCGGTCACCCCAACGTCAGCGTATGCGCGGGCACCCAGATTTGCCGGCCGTCCGGGAACGCGACCTGCACCTGGCCACCCTGCGACGTCATCACGGTGCCAGGGTAGCGATTGCCGTCGGACCACTGCACGAACACGCGGCGGCCCGGCGTGTACATGCCGAGGCTGCCGTCGATCGCTCCGCCCACCGCATTGCCGAACGAGGCGAGCGCGCTCCCGAGCTGGTTGAAGCCCTGATCGAGCTGGCGATCGAAGTTCTGCTGCTGCTGCGGCGTACCGAACGGGTTCGCGCCCGGATACGGCTGCGCGTAGGGCTGCGCGTACGGCTGGGCCTGCGGGTAGGGCGGCTGCGGCTGGCCCCAGGCCTGCGGTCCAGGCGCCGCGGGCGCGGGCGGCCCCGCGGGAGCCGCAGCGGTGCCGGGCGCGCCGAGCGTCACCGGCTTCGGGGCACCGCCGGCGCGGATGCGCGCCGACTCGTTCTGCACGAGGAGCCCGTACTGCATGTACTGCGGGTTGGTGGGGATGCGGGCATTCCAGTGGCCGCCGATCTGCGTCCACTGCGCCGGCGTGATCTTGTAGTGTGCAAGCATCCCCTCGTAGCCGAGGACGGCGGCGGCGCCGCTCATCGCGACGTAGTCCTCGAAGCTCACCGTCGGCGCGGGGCTCTTCTTCGCGAGCTCCGCCTGGTAGAGCGGCATGAACCGCGTCGCGACGGCGCCCATCAAGGACATGTCCGCCATGCGCGCGGTCCATCCGGCCTTGGCGGCCTCCCAGTCCTGACGCGAGACACCCTTCTGGGCGACGATCTCGGCTTGCTTGTCCGGATCCTGCGTGTCGGAGACGTCGGCGGACAGCTCGGCATAGCGCTCGAGCGAGATTCCGTTGATCGGCGCGTAGGGATCCATGCGCGCGCGATGGTAGCGCAAATGCGTGCATGCGGCGTAGGCGTGGCTAAGCTCGAGCGAGCGATGTATCGAACGGGGGGAGTCACGCTTCGATGCCCCGAGTGTCGGACGGCGCTGGTCGTCGCCGGTGGGGCGTTCCCGATCCACGGCTGCACCGCGTGCGGGGGCGCATGGCTCGGCCACGAGGTCGCCATCCGGGTGATGCAGGGACACCCCGACGCCCCCGAGCGGGACGTCGTCGCGGCCGCGAAGTCGATCGCGCGCTCGTCCTCCGTGTCGCCGAGGCCGTCCGGCGCGCTCCGCGCGTGCCCGCACTGCGACGCGCCGATGTCGCCGCTCCCGTCCGGCGACGTGATGCTCGACTCGTGCCCCGCACACGGCACCTGGTTCGACCGCGACGAGGTCGTGAAGGTCACGAAGTCGGCTCGAGCGGCGCGCGAGCAGGACGAACGGAAGAAGCGCGGCGAGGACGTGCCGAGCGCGAGCGAGATCGCCGACGGCTTCCTCTCGGTCGCGACCGGCCTCGTGACGCTGCCTCTCCGCGCGCTCTGGAATTCGCTCAACGGCTACTGCGACGTCTGCAAGCAGAGCGGCGGCTCCCATTACGGCGACTGTCCGGAGCTCGTGAAGCACGATCGCGTCCGCGGGTGGAACGTCGGCTGGAACGACGACGATCGGTGACGCTCAGCTCGACGCGAGCTCTGCGCGTACGTCCGCGAGCGCCTCGTCGAACCAGCGCCGCACCGTCTCGGGGAACGGCCACATCCAGCCGTAGTCCGGTCCGGTGAAGCGCCCGATGATCTGCGCGCGGAGGTCCTCGGCCCGGGCGAGCCCGTAGACCTCGGCGGTCGCGCGGATCGTCTCGACGTACGCCTCCCACTCGATGCGTGCGCGGCCGTAAGCGAGCAGCACCGGGAAGAAGGGCACGAGGTACACGAACGTCATCGCCACGTCGCCCATGCGTCTGCGCTGCCGGAGGTGGACGCGCTCGTGGCGAAGGAGGACGTACTTGTCGTCGTCGCTCATGATGTCCCACGAGTCGGGCACCCAGAGCGTGCCGAAGAGGACGGTGTGATAGCGCGTCATGTAGACGCGCTGACCGCCGAGGGTGACGATCTTCAGCGCGACGTCGATCGCGCGCTGCAGGCGGCTCGTCCGCTTCTTCGCGATGCGAAAAGTCGGGAACTCGGCCTCGATCTCGGCGAGCAGCGCGATCAGGCGGTCTGACACTTCGGACAATGATAGGTCGAGCGCCCGGGCGGCGCACCCTGACGGATCGCCTCGATGGGCGTGCCGCAGACGAAGCACGGGCGGCCGCGGCGGCCGTAGGCCCAGAACCGGCCGCTGCGGAGCCCCGGACGCGTCACGCGCGGGCCGCCGCCGAGGTTCATGCGCATGAGCGCGCTCGCGCGGCGGACGATCGCGCGGGCCTTCGCATCGCCGAGCGTCGCCGTCTCCGCGAGCGGGCTCACCCTTTCGAGGAACAGCGTCTCGGACTTGTAGATGTTGCCGATGCCCGCGACCGCCCGCTGCACGAGGAGCGCTTCGCCGACGCGCATCGGGCCGAGCGCGAGGAGGCGACGGACCGCCTCGTCCTCGTCGTGATCGGCGTCGACGAGATCCGGTCCGAGGCGCACGAGATCGGGCGCGCGACGCTCCGCGCCGGCGCCGAGCAGGCGAAGGACGGGGATGCGCGAGCCGACGACCGCGGCGCCGTCGACCGCGAGGCGGAGCTGCGGGCGTGTCCTTCGCGGCAGGTAGAACGACGACCGCGGACGCTCGAAGCGAATGCGGCCGAGCATGCGCAGGTGCACGTGGAGCGCGCGTCCGTCGTCGAAGCGGACGAGGAGGTTCTTGCCGCGCGCGTCGACGGCGACGATCTTCCGGCCGACGATGCTCGCCGCGACAGCGTCGTCGATCGGGTGCGCCTCGAACGCACGCACCTCGCGACCGAGGATCCGCCGCGAGAGGCGCGCCGCGAGGTGGTGGATCGAGTCGCCTTCAGGCATCGAGCTCGGCGAGATCGCCCTCGATCTCCTCCGCCTCCTCGTCGTCGGCCGGCCACATGTCGGCCCTCGCGAAGCCGTCGTGGGTGAGCTCCGGGCGCCGGCGCGCGCCGAGCCTCTGTGACGCGCCCTCGGAAGCCAGACGGACGAGCGCGCCCTGGCGAACGGCGAATCCGTGCTCGGCGAAGGCGCGCGCGTGCGCGCTCTCCGGCGCGGGCACGCCGTCGATCGTCGCGAGGACCATGGATCGGTGCGTCTGACGGCCGATCGTGGCGAGGGCCTTCGCGAGCTCGCCTACGCGCAGCGCGGCCTCCGCCTCGTCCGTCGGGAGGAAGGTGACGAGGTGCTGCCCGCCGCGCGCGAGCCATGCCAAGAGCTCGCCGTCCGAGAGGATCACGCGGGCGCCGGGCGCGCGCTGCGCCGCGCGTCCCTGCGTGTCCGGCCAGGGGATGAGCGATCCGTAGGGACTGGCGGGATCGGTCGCGGCGAGCACGACGACCCGCGGTGCGTCGTCCTCGTCGGGCCTCGCCCGGAGGCGCTCCTCCGCGCCCGGCAGCGCGAACTGCATCGCGCCGCGGCCCGCGACGAAGTACCCGCGACGGAGGCGGCCCTGCTCCTCCATCGCGCGGTAGACGTCGTAGACGTACGAGAAGCCGCCCGGCAGCCCCTCGACGCCCGCGGCTTCGCGGAGCACGACGCCGTATCGCTCGAGCAGCGTGCGCGCGGTGGCCGTCCGGCGCTCGGTCTCCGTGGGCTCCTTCTCCCAGCGTGCGCGGCGGAGCGACCACCGCCCCTCGCTGCCCGGCGGACCGACGCGCGAGGTGCGCGGCGCGCGCGCGGCGCGGCGGCCCTCGCGGCTCTTCGCACCCGACCGCGCGAGGCTGCGGAGCGGCTCGAGCGTGTCGTTCGTGACCTCCCCGCTCCACACGAGATCCCAGAGCGCCTCGAGCGTGTCGTGCGAGAAGGTGCCGAGCGTGCGCGTGATCTCGGGGAAGAAGAGCGCGCCGCGTCGCTCGAGCAGCGCTCGGATGTCGGCATGGAGCTGCGACGCGGGGAGCGCATCTGCCGGTGCCGGGCGCACGAGGAGCGCTTCGCGGTCGGCGAGGTGGAGCGCGATGCGCCCGTCGTGGGAGCCGATCGGCTCGACGCCGCCCCAGACGACCTCGCCCGTCGCGAGGAGCTGATCGAGATGATGCGGCTGGTACCCGGGCACGCGCGCCGGCAACACCTCCGCCTCGAGCACCGACGCCGGGATCGGACAGCCCTCGAGCTGACCGATCACCTTGTGCAGCAGATCGAGCGGTCGCATGCGCGAGGTCTCCGCGACGCCGGCGCCCTGCCACTCGACGAGGAACCGCGCGAAGGCCGCGGCGCTCACCGGCTCGATCGCCTTGCGGAGCCTCGCGAGCGTCTTCTGCTTGAGCGCGCGGAGGACCTCGACGTCGCAGTACTCGATCGGGGCGCTCGCGCGACCACGGCCGCCCGCCGGGAGCGGCAGGAACGCGCCGGCCGCGACCTTCCCCAGACCGACGAGGCGCTCGAGCACCGTCTCGATGCTCGACTCGGACAGGCCCCAGCGCGCGGCGATCTCCGCCGCCGTGAAGGGACCGTGCGTCCGCGCGTGGCGCGCGACGAGGGATTGCAGCGCGTCGGTCGTCGGACCGAGGAACGCCTCGGGCAGCCCGCGCTCGAGCACGACTCCGAGCGCGTCGCGGTAGCGCGCCGCGTCCTCGACCGCGACCAGCCGCTCCTTGCCGGCGATGCGCACCCGGACGATGCGGCGATCGCGGAGGAGCGCCTCGATCCACGCCGGCTCGGCGCCGCGGGCGCGCACGTCCTCGGCCGACGTGTCGCCGAGCCAGAGGAGCAGATCGTGGACGGCGTCGGCGTGCTTGAGCGGTCGATCGCGGCGCTGGAGCTTCACCGTGTGCTCGGCGACCACCTCGGGGTCGAGCAGCTTCCGGAGCTCGACCTCGCCGAGCAGCTCGCGGAGCTGCGCGTGATCGATGGTGAGCGCCTGCGCGCGGCGCTCCGCGGCGGGCGCGTCCTCGTCGTAGATGAAGTTGCCGATGAACGAGAAGAGGAGCGACGCGGCGAAGGGCGAGGGCGTCGTGGTGTCGACGGTGGACACCTTGATCCTCCGCGACTCGATCCCCCGGAGCACAAGGACGAGCGCCGGAAGGTCGAACGCGTCGCGGAGGCACTCGCGGTACGTCTCGAGCACGATCGGGAAGCTCGGGTACTGCGAGGCGACCGAGAGCAGATCGCTCGAGCGCTTGCGCTGCGCCCACAGCGGCGTGCGCTTGCCCACGCTCTGCCGCGGGAGGAGGAGCGCGCGCGCAGCGGCCTCGCGGAAGCGCGCGGCGAAGAGTGACGAGCCGCCGAGCTCGCGCGTCACGAGGTCCTCGATCTCCTCGCTCGAGGGGAAGAGCAGGTCCACCGGCGGAGGGCTCTCCCCGCCGGGTACGCGGAAGATCATCCCGTCGTCCGACCACACCGCCTCGATGTCGCCGGCGCGCGCCTCGCGCAGGCGGCGCAGCGCGGCCATCGCCCACGGCGCGTGCACGCGGCTGCCGAACGGAGTGAGGACGCAGATGCGGAGATCGCCGAGCTCGTCGGGCACGCGCTCGACGACGATCGCCCTCTCGCTCGGGACGACCGCGGTGCTCTTCTTCTGCTCGTGGAGATAGGCGACGAGATCGTTGGCCGCGTTCTCGTCGAGGTGGTGCTCCTCGCGGACCATGGCGATCGCCTCGCGCGGGCTCCTCTCGGCGACCGCGCGTGCGAGCTTGCCGATGCGCGTGCCGAACGAGAGCGTGCGCCCGGCGCGGTCGCCGTGCCAGAAGGGCATCTTGCCCGGGATGCCGGCGGCCGGCGTGACGAGGACGCGGTCGCGCGTGATCTGCTCGGCGCGCCACGACGAGGCGCCGAGCAGGAATACCTCGCCCTCGCGCAGCTCGAACACCATCTCCTCGTCGAGCTCGCCGACGCGTCGCGAGGGCTTGCCCTTCGTCGAACCCTGGGCGACCTGCCCGTCGGAGGCGGCGTCATCCATCAGGAAGACCCCATACAGCCCGCGATCGGGGATCGTGCCGCCGTTGAGGATCGCGAGGCGCTGCGCTCCGGCGCGCGGCGTGATCACGCCGCGCAGGCGATCCCACGTGATGCGCGGACGGAGATCGGCGAACTCGTCGCTGGGATAGCGCCCGGCGAGCATGTCGAGCACGCCGTCGAAGCTCGCGCGCGGCAGCTCGGCGAAGGGCGCCGCGCGCCGCACGAGCGACCAGAGCGCCTCGACGTCGGTCTCGATCGCCTCGTCGCCGTGCTTCTTCCTGGTCTTGCGCTTGGTCTTGCTCGCGAGCGGCGCGAGCCCGATCGCGGCGATGGCGACGATCTGCTGGGCGAGCACGTCGAGCGGGTTCTTTGCATAGTACGTCTCCTCGACGTCGCCCGCCTCGATTCCCGCCGAGGCCGCGGCGCAGGCGAGGAGATCGTGCTTGTGCTTCGGCACGAGCACGCCCGAAGGTACGCCGCCGACGTGGTGGCTCGCGCGGCCGATGCGCTGGATGCCGGACGCGACCGACGGCGGCGCCTCGACCTGCACGACCTGATCGACCGCGCCCATGTCGAGCCCGAGCTCGAGCGACGACGTCGCGACGATCGCCGGCAGATCGCCCGCCTTCAGCCGCTCCTCGATCGCGCGCCGCTTCTCCTTCGCGACCGAGCCGTGGTGGGCGAGCGCGATCTCCTCGCCGGCGGTCTCGTTGAGCGCCGTCGCGAGCCGCTCCGCGAGGCGGCGGCTGTTCACGAAGATCATCGTCGACCGCGCCGCGCGCACGCGCTCGACGAGGCGCGCATGCACCTGCGGCCAGATCGAGCGGCCGTCGTCGCCTCGATCCTCGTCGAGATCGTCGAGGGGGCCCGCGCCGGCGGCCAGCTCCGAGGGCGAGAGCGGGGGAGGGACCTCGACGGTGATCGACAGCGCCTTCTTCGCGCTCGCGTCGACGATCTCCACGGGACGCGGCGTGAGCTTCTTCTTCTCGGCCTCGAAGCCTCCGAGCAGGCGCGCGATCTCGTCGAGCGGGCGTTGCGTCGCGGAGAGGCCGATCCGCTGCAAGGGCCTCGCCTCCTCGCCGGTCCCACGGCGCAGCGCCTCGAGGCGCTCGAGCGAGAGGAAGAGGTGCGCGCCGCGCTTGCTCGCGGCCATCTGGTGGATCTCGTCGACGATGACCGTGTCGACCGACGCGAGGATCTCGCGCTGCTGCGAGGTGAGCAGGAGGTAGAGCGACTCGGGCGTGGTGATGAGGACGTCCGGCGGCGTACGCAGCATGCGCGTGCGCTCCTGCGCCGGCGTGTCTCCGGTGCGGACCGCGACGTCGAGGCGGCGGAGCGAGGAGCCGAGGCGCACCGCGGCCTCGGTGATGCCCGCGATCGGCGCGCGCAGGTTGCGCTCGACGTCCACCGCCAGCGCCTTCAGCGGCGAGACATAGAGGACGCGGAGCCGCTTCTTCGGATCGGGCTCGGGCGCGCGCGCGAGCCGATCGATCGCCGAGAGGAACGCGGCGAGCGTCTTGCCCGATCCGGTCGGCGCGAGCAGGAGCGTGGTCTTGCCCTGGGCGATGTGCGGCCACGCGAGGCTCTGCACGAGCGTCGGCTCTCCGAGGGCCGCGCGGAACCACGCGCCGACCGCGGGATGGAACGCGGCAAGGGCGGGCTCGACGGTCGTGGCGCGCGCCTTCGCCGGCATGGCATCAATCTCGCGCGCGGCCCGGCAAATGCAAGCGGCAGCGCTCGACCGACTGACAGGGGGATGTCAGGTTTCGGCGTCGAGGTTCAGGGCTGCCCGAGCACGTCGCCCTCGGCGACGCCGCGTCCGAGGAACCAGTCGCCCGCCGTGATCGCCTTCTTGCCCTCGAGCTGCACCTTGAGCAGCTCGACCGCGCGCTCCCCGCACGCGACGACGACGCGTGCCTTGTCGGCGAGCACGACCGTTCCGGGCGCCCGAGGCCCCTGGCCGGAAGGGAGATCGGTGACGCGCGTGGCGTGCACCTTGAGCGTCTTGCCGCGCACGGTGGTGAACGCGCCCGGCCATGGCGTCATCCCGCGCACGTGATCGTGGACGGCCCGCGCCGGCTTTCCGAAGTCGATGCGCCCGTGCTGCTTCTCGAGGATCGGCGCGAGGGTCGCCTTCGAATGATCCTGTGGGATGGGCGTGACGCCGCCGGCGACGTATCTCGGGAGGCCCTTGCGGACGGCCAGCGCACCGAGCGCGGAGAGCCGCTCGGACAGCTCGCCCGCGGTCTCGTCCGGCTCGATGGGCGTCGCGAGCTGCTCGAGCATCGCGCCCGTGTCCATGCCCTCGTCCATCTGCATGAGCGTGATGCCGGTCTCGGGCTCTCCATTCACGATCGCCCACGTGATCGGCGCGGCGCCCCGGTACTTCGGGAGGAGCGACGCGTGGACGTTGACGCACCCGAGGCGGGGCGCGAGAAGGACGTCCTTCGGGAGGATCCGGCCGTAGGCGACGACGAGCGCCACGTCGGCGTTCTGATCGCGGAGCCACTGCGCGAAATCGCCGGTCTTCAGCTTGGTCGGCTGCGCGACGGCGAGGCCGAGCTCGAGGGCGCGCTTCTTGACCGGCGGCGCGGTCAGCTCGAGACCGCGCCCCTGCGGCTTGTCCGGCTGGCACACCACGCCGACGACCTCGGCGATCTCCGTGAGCGCATCGAGGCACGGGACCGCGAACTGCGGCGTGCCCATGAAGACCGCACGGAAGGTCATCCGCCGATCTCGATCTCGACCTTCGGGGCGCTGATCTCGTGCTCGCTGCCCTCCATGACGCCCACCAGCGGGGTCACGACCTTCACCGTGTACTTGCCCTTGGGCAGCGGGCCCGCCGCCTTGCGCGGGAAGCCCCGCTCGACGGGCCAGCCGCGGACCTTGTCGGGCGCCCACGCCATCTTCACCGCCTCCCACGGGACGCGCTGCCGCGCGCTGCCGTTCGGCGCGATCGTCACCTTGGCGACCTTCGGCTCGGCGGGCGGGGGAGGCGTGTGACCCTTCGGCGGGCTCGGCGGCTGCCCGGCCGGCATGTCGACGCGCTTGTTCTTCTTGTCGTAGACCTCGACGTCGAAGCGCGGCATGGGGTCGATGCGGAAGCTCAGCGTGATCGGGTCCTTCGTCTTGTTCACGAACGAGACGAGGAGATCGGCCTTGCCGCCCGGCGCGAGCTTGGTCGGGCTCGAGACGACGCTCACCTCGACCTTGCCCTTGAGCTCGACGTTCGGGACGGTGTCGGGCTTCGCGTTCGGGACCTCGCACGCGCTCTTGAGGAGCGCGTCGTCGAGGCTCGCGATGTCGAAGCCGGCGCAGTCGTCCTTCTTGGGCGCGCCTTCCTTGTCGCCGTTCTCCTTGTCGCCCGAGCCCTCCCCCTTGTCGGCCGAGTCGCCGTTCTTCCCCTCCTTGGCGTCGGCCTCTGCGGTCGTCTTGTCGGACGCGTCTTCGGCGGGCTTCTTCCCGCCGCCGCACGCGACGAGCGCGACCAGGCAAAGCGAGGGGAGACGGGTCGCGAAGCGGGACGAGAACGAGCTCAATCGATGCATGCTTGCCATTTCTCCGGGGTGTCGGCCTTCATCGCGCAGCGGTACTCCTTCTTGGAGATCTCCGCCTCGCATTGATCGTGCACGCGGCGGTACGCCGGCTCGCCCTTGCGGAGCGCGACCTTCATCTCGCGCGCTGCCTTCGCCTCGGTGGGCGACAGCCCCTCGAGCGAGGGATCGCCGGCGACGGTCATGTCGAGATACTTGTCGAGCATCTCGGTGCAGTCCTCACGCGTGACCTTGCCGTTGCATGCGCTCGCGAAGAGAGCGAGCTGCAGCGGAAAGAGCACGTGCTTCATGGCGGGCGAGAGCATACGTCAGGGCTTCCGGGACGGGAACCTCGGTGCGACGTCGGCCCGGCCGGTGTAGAGTTCGCGGCCATGAGCCGCGCGATGAACTTCAACGCCGGGCCCGCCGCTCTCCCCCTCGCCGCGCTCGAGCGCGCCCGTGAGGAGCTCCTCGACTTCGAGGGCTCGGGCATGAGCGTGATGGAGCACTCGCACCGCGGCAAGGTCTACGAGAAGGTCCATCACGAAGCGACCGCGCTCCTCGCGAAGCTGCTCGGCGTGTCGACCGAGGAGTACGACGTCCTCTTCCTCCAGGGCGGGGCGTCGATGGCCTTCGCGACGATCCCGATGAACTTCCTCGAGCACGGCAAGACGGCCGACTACGTCGTGACCGGTGCCTGGGGCGAGAAGGCCGTCGCCGAGGCCCGCGTCGTCGGGACGCTCACCGGCGGGCGCGTCAACGTGGCGGCCTCGACGGAAGACGGCAAGACGTACACGCGCGTCCCGAAGCAGGAAGAGCTGCGTCTCACGAGCGATGCGTCCTATCTCCACTGCACGAGCAACGAGACGATCCACGGTGTCGAGTACGCGCTCGACGCGTCGACGCCGTTCCCGAAGGGCGATGCGCCGCTCGTCTGCGACATGTCGAGCGACATCCTCGGCCGGCGGATCGACGCCGCGCAGTTCGACCTGATCTATGCCGGTGCCCAGAAGAACATCGGACCGAGCGGCGTCACCATCTTCGTGGTGAAGAAGGAGATGGTCGCCCGGGGCCGCAAGGACATCCCGACGATCTTCCAGCTCCGCACCCACGCGGCGAACCAGTCGCTCTACAACACGCCCCCGACGTTCGGCATCTACCTCGTCCGCAACACGCTCTCTTGGCTCGAGGCGCAGGGCGGCGTCGCGGCGATGGAGGAGCGGAACCGCGAGAAGGCGGCCGCGATCTACGACGCGATCGACGGGTCGGGCGGCTTCTACCGCTGCCCCGTCGA
>WBZO01006792.1_pt1 | contig 10911 bp, 6 predicted proteins | sample 5204261 | NCBI WGS metagenome assembly WBZO01 (sample SAMN12412400, study PRJNA552823) | activated sludge metagenome | isolation source: activated sludge from anammox sidestream of wastewater treatment plant... | place: USA: North Carolina | collected 2017-09
ATCCTGCTGCGTGTACATGCCGCGGCCGTGAAGCGCCGTCGCCCCACGATGCATCTCCGCGATCACCCGGTCGGCGATCTTTTGCGGATCGGCGGCCACGACCAGGGCCATAATCTGTTGGCGGCGGCGCTTGCGACGGTTCAGGCGTGTCGAGGTAGCCTTGGCGATGGAGGCCTTCCCTTCGTCAGATGCCGGCCATAACGTGCCCAGGAAATCCTCAATGTCATATTTGGGGAGCACTTCGCCACTGGCCTCGTGGAGGTCGATAGTGATAAAGGCGATCAGCAACACGATGATGAGGAACACAATCCCCGCCGCCAGGATAATCTCGCCGGGGATCGGGCCAACATCGGCGCGCGAGGCGAACTCGGCCGCCGATTGCGCGTCAGTGGGGTGGATATAGAGCTTCATCAGGATGGCGGCGTAGAGGACGATGAAGATGGCCAGATAGTTATTGCGCAGACGACGGCCGATGGCTTCCAGTCGCGAGATGGGGAATTCCGGCTGCAGGAGCGTCTCGGCCAGAGTCTCGCTCCATTCGGCGTGAGGGGCGAAGGGCGGAACCAGCATGGCGGCGAAGAAGTCGGTCTCCATCAGGCGCGCGCGCATGCTCCACAATTCGTAATAGCGGTAGCGTCGCGCCTCAACAAGGAGAAAGAGCGTGATCAGCAGCATGATCAGCACGAAGACACCCCAATGATTCTCGGGCGCGGCGAAAGCGAAAGTGATGGCTGCGGCCACCGATACCACAGCCCAGTTGGTTGTCGCGTCCAGCCGGCCGCGCCATACATTGGAACGCTGAACCTCGGCCCGGTAGTAATGAACCATCGCCGTATTGAACTCCGACGACTTCATTTTGTAGCCGCGGAAAGTCCACACCGGCTCGTTGACCGAATTGGAAACGCTTTCGTCCTGAGGCGGGTTGAGAGGTGCGTCGTTCATATCAGCCTTGTTATACAGGTGAAAGTTCAAGTTATCAGATTATGGCGTCGCCCAGTCAATACGCAAAATTTCGGGCGCAACCAGCGTGGTCAGTCGCCCTTGCCAAGCCACCGGCGATTTGTCTTCGACGCATCTCGCCCGATCAATGAATCGCCCCGCCTTGCCGGGCGATCTCTCTCACCAGGGCCTCGGCCAGGGCCAGCAAGGTCCCGTCATCCTGGGGCAAATCTCCATAGGGCACGTTCACCCGGCCGTCGCGCGTGGGCACAGAAAGCGCGACGATGTGCTCCGGAGCGTCCTTATCGATGTGGTAGTCTCGCTCGGCTCGAATCCCGCGGTCTTTAAGCGTGGCATAAAGACGATCGACATAAGGGCCGCCCTCGATGAACAGGTCGTTGATTTCGGTCGCGTCCTGAAAGCGATCCCAGGTGGTGTGGATGAAGGTGATCCGCCGCCAGCGCAGGCTGACAATGGGTTGCGCCAGTCGTTGCAAGCCTTCCAATTGTATCTTGTAGTAGATGTCGTCGGCGTGAGGATGGTCCGGCTGGTCGGGCAGCAGATCGCGCCGGCGAGCCAGTTCATGTCCGGCGTGCCGGGCATAGTAGTGGATGGCCCACTTCTCCTCGCCAAAGTTACTGCCGAAATAGAACGCCAGATACTCGGCGTTCAAGCCTTTGGGCGCGAATCGCTGGGGGATACGATACCAATGCTCACGACGGATGATATCGAAATCCGACGGCCGCGGCACATAGGCAACCAGGACAGGATCTTCCGGGTACATGATGATTAGTTTACCCCAAGATTTGTTTACGCGTAACGGGCTATTCACAGATCAGGTCTTTTCAACGGCCAAAAGAGATGGGATCCCGGTCGCCATGCTCCTTCGAAATGGTTGGCGGCGCCCCGGTCATTTCCGGCGTTGACTTTCTGACTATAATCTGTCTCATGCCCGAATTACCCGAAGTTGAAACCTTTGTCCGCGCTCTGCGCGCGCCGCTGCTCGGACGGACGATCACCGGCATACGCAATGATTGGTCGCGGCAGATCGCCGTCCTTTCGCCGGACGCATTTCGCGCCCGCATCATTGGTCATCGTATCGAGGCGATCGATCGGCGCGGCAAATATCTGGTGTTCACCCTGAGCGACGACGAGACACTCATCATCCACCTCAAGATGACCGGTCACCTGTCGGTCGTCCCGGCAGAAACCGCAAACGACCGCTACGCGCATACCGTGTTTGAACTGGACGACGGCCGCGAGTTACGCTTTCGCGATCCGCGCAAGTTCGGCCGCGTCTATTTGGTGCATGACCCGGCTGACGTGCTCGGCCCGCTCGGCCCGGAGCCTCTGGAAGAGGGCTTCACAGCCGCAGATCTGGCCGACCGGCTACGACGGCACAAAAGAGCCATCAAACCCTTGCTGCTGGATCAGACGTTCATCGCCGGGATTGGCAACATCTACGCCGATGAAGCGCTGTTCCGCGCCGGCATCCTGCCTACACGACCCAGCGACACCCTGACCCCGGCCGAAATCGAGGCGCTTCATGCCGCCATCCAGGCCGTGCTGGCCTTGGGCATCGAGCGCGAGGGGGCCAGCATCAGTACTTACGTAAAGGCTGACGGGCAGAAAGGGGATATGCAAAACGCGGTGGCTGTCTTTCGCCGCACGGGGCAAGCATGCTACACCTGCGGCCGGCCGATCGAGCGGATCGTCCTGGGCGGCCGCAGCACGCATTTTTGTCCAACGTGCCAGCAATAAAAAAGGGCGGCTATCTCTTGCCGCCCCTTTTTTATCTAGCGCCGTGCCCGTTTTTTCGGTTGCGGTTTCTTGCCGGCCCGCGCCGGCTGGGCCGCTTGCCCGTTGCCAGCGACGGCGGCCGCCATGCCGCCCGGGCGTCCGTGGCAATTCTTGTATTTCTTGCCGCTGCCGCACGGGCAGGGGTCATTACGGCCGACATCGGGCGTGTCCTTGCGCACTTCTGTCCCCTTGCCCTTCTCGCGCTTGACGACCTGGTAGCCGCTATCCTGAGAGGTGGTTTTGTAGGCCACTTGTTGCTGCTGTTGCTGGATAAACGCCTGATGATTATAGATATCACGGAAGAACCGCTCCGCGACTTCGCGGTCGATGTTGGCACGCATATCGCTGAACATCTCGTATGAGCGTTTCTTGTATTCGATCTTGGGGTCGCGCTGCCCAAACGCCTGCAGGCCGATCTCACGCCGCAGGTCATCCATCGCCGTCAGGTAATCGCGCCACTCCCGGTCGATCGCCTGCAGCAACAGCAATCGCTCGTAGTTACGGTACTCTTCCTCGCCGATAAATTCCCGCCATTTCGCTTGTTGCTTGTCAATATACCCTTCCAGCGCCTCGACCATCTGCTCTGGTTCCAGCGACGACAGGGCATCCAGCAGCAAGTCGCGGATGACCACGTCCACGCGCTCGCGGAAGCGGGCTTGCCTCTCGACCGCGTTCTTGATCGACAGGCCGTCGAGGTTGAACAAGGAAAACGCACGGTTGATCTCCGCCTCGACTTCGGCCAGGACATTTTCGTGGTCGGCCTCTTCGATATGGTCGGCCAGGAACTCGTTGAAGAATACCTGAACCATCAGCACGTAATCGCCGCGCAGGCGCTCGCGCGTCTGTATCTGGCCGCTTTTCTGGCTGACCAACGCGGCCAGGTTGGGCACAGGCGGCATCAACGGCAGGAATCGTCCCATCGCCTGGAGCAGTTGCAGCAGGTTCGTACCCTGCCGCTCCTGTTCGTGAGCCAGCGAAGCCAAACGGTCCACCAATCGATCAGGCGACAGGCTCTCCAGGTGGTCGCGGTCCAACTCCGCCATCAGCGGCAACAGACCGCCCAGGCGCCGCACCACGGCCGGCACATTGACCGTGTTGGTCGCGTCGGTAGCGAAATCCTGAACAATGCGCTCGACTTCGCTGCGAATGTAGGCGGGGTAGTGCTCCACGTAATGTTCGATCAATTCTTCGATGATCTGATCGAACGCCGCGTCAACCTTTTTGTCCATGTCGAAATCCTCGCCCATGAGGATTTCACGCCGCTCGTTATAGATAGCCTGACGCTGCAAATTCATCACGTCGTCATACTCGACGACGTTCTTGCGCATGTCGAAGTTATAGCCTTCGATGCGCTCCTGTGAACTTTCGATCAGCCTATCGAGGACGCCGCTTTCGATGGGCATGTCCTCGGGGATGTTAGTTCGGGACATGAACCCTTTCAGGCGCTCCCCGCCGAACCGCCGCATCAAGTCATCCTCCAGCGACAGAAAGAAGCGCGACGAGCCGGGATCGCCCTGGCGGGCAGCACGACCACGCAACTGGTTATCGATGCGCCGCGACTCGTGGCGCTCGGACCCAACGACATGCAAGCCGCCCAGTTGCCAGATCTCTTCCTTGTCGCGCTGGGCCTGCCCGCGAAGCTCCTGGATACGGGCGATATGGGCCGCATTCAGGCCGGGGATAGTCGTCGCGAGTTGTTGCGCCTCATCCATCCGGTCGCCCAACACAGCCCGGATGAGCGCGGCTCGAGCGTTATAATGATGCTCGAAGACCTGGTCGGCCAGGAATTGCGACACCAGCTTCTCGTCTTCCTGGATATTCTGATATCGCACCAACTCGTTCCAGCGGCGCATGATATCGTCAACCAGAGCCACATCCTTATCCAGCCCTTCGACATAGACGCGCGCTTCGGCCAATTGCCCGGCCCGAACCTGGCGCAGGACCTCCAGCAGATCATTATAGTCGATGCCGTAAGGCTCCTGCAGGACGCGCGCCAGATAGCCGACGACCTGCATCTGGTCGATCTCGGTCATGGCTGCGGCAAAACGCTCGCGCGTCTCCAGCAGCGCGTCGACCAGGTCCTCCGTCAGTTTGCTGTGCTGGCGGGCGTAATCGCGGGCGGCCGGTTCGCCCTCGCTTATCAGTCTCGCCGCCAATTGAGCCAGCATCGGGCGGGTGAACATCTCTTCTTCCATCGACTCGGCCGCCAACCCTTCGGCGTTGCCGCCCAGAAGGATGTCGGTGCCACGACCGGCCATATTGGTCGAAATGGTCACCGCACGCTTGCGACCCGCCTGGGCCACGATCAGCGCCTCGGACTGGTGAATCTTGGCATTGAGGACGGTGTGCGGTATTTTCTCGCGCTCCAGGTAACGATGGATCGTCTCGGAATGTTCGACCGACGTCGTGCCAACGAGGATCGGCCGCCCCGTTGAGTGGACGGTCTTGATCTCGTTGAGAATGGCCTTATCCTTGGCCTCGATCGTGCCGTACACCTGGTCGGGGAAGTCGACGCGCTTGTAGTAGGCCGGTTTGCCGGTTTGAGGATCGACATAGAAGATCGATTCCGCCCCGTCGACTTTTTCGCGTTTCGTCTCCAGTCCCATCGCGCCGGTATCGATGATATATTCGACGTTGGTCGGCAACGGGGTCACGCCCAACTCATAGATCTTGTCGAACTCTTCGGCGTCCGTCAGGGCGGTACCGGTCATACCGGCCAGCTTGTCGTAGATGCGGAAGTAGTTCTGCAGCGTAATGGTGGCCACAGTCACCGTCTCGCGCTTGACGTTGACCCCTTCCTTGGCTTCGATCGCTTCATGAAGACCTTCGGAATAGCGCCGGCCGGGCATGAGGCGGCCGGTGAAGTCATCGACGATGATGACTTCATCGCCCTGAACGACATAGTCCACATCTCGCTTGAAGAGGTATTGAGCGCGCAGAGCGTTATCGAGGTAGTAGGTTAGCTGGAAGAACTGCGGATCATAGAGACTGTCGCCCGCATCGGGATTGATCTCCTCGATACGACGCTCGATCTCGGCGATGCCCATATCGGTCAGGCTGATGGTGCGGCTCTTCTCATCAATATCGTAGTGCCCGTTCGGCTCCTCTTCCTCTTCGGCCGTATTCGGTCGCAGCCGGCGCACGTACTCGGCAAAACGCAAATATTCCTTGCCCGATTGGGCTGCCGGGCCGGAGATGATCAGCGGCGTTCGCGCTTCATCGATGAGGACGTTGTCAACCTCGTCGATGATGGCGTAATAGAGCTTGCGCTGAACCAGTTGATCGCGCTGGATGGCCATATTATCGCGCAGATAATCGAAGCCGAACTCGCTGCTGATACCGTAGGTGATGTCGGCCTCATAGGCCTGCAGCCGCGTGCACGGCCGCCAATGGACCAGTCGCTCATCTTCCAGTTCGGCGCCGGGATGGACATACTCCGGGTCGAAAAGCGCCGAGAATTGCTGCGGGCCGATGACGCCAACGGACAGGCCCAACATATGGAAGATCTTGCCCATCCAGCCACCGTCACGACGGGCCAGATATTCGTTGACCGTGACCAGGTGCGCGCCTTCGCCGGCGAGCGCGTTGAGGTAAAGCGGCAAGGTGGCGACAAGCGTCTTGCCCTCGCCGGTGCGCATCTCGACCACTTCACCCTGATGTAGCAAGACGCCTCCCATGAGCTGTACGTCATAGTGGCGCAGGCCGATGGCTCGGCGCGAGGCCTCGCGTACGAGCGCGAAAGCCTCGGGAAGAACAGCGTCGAGGCTTTCACCGGCGGCGACCCGCTCTTTCAGTACGGTGGTGCGCTCGCGAAAGGCCTCATCGGGCAACTGTTTCAGTTCCGGCTCGAACGCGGCGATAGCCGCTACGGTCGGCCGCAAATTATTGATAATCTTTTTGTTCGGATCACCAACGATGCTGGATACGATTTTCTTAAACATGGCGTCTACTATTATAGGAAATCCCCAGCGAATTACAGGATTCCCTAGTTAATCATTAAGTTGTCAGGGTGATGCCGGCGCCGAACCTGCCTCGTTATTCGTTGAACAGCTCGCCGACGCTGCGTCCCTCATGAGAGCGGATAATCACTTCGCCCAGCAATTCAGCCACACTCAGGATGGTCATATTCGGCAGCCGGTTTTCCGGAGGAATGGTCAGCGTGTCGGTTGTGATGATCTCGCTGAGATTCAGCCCACTCAATCGTTCGATGGCCGGCGGCGAGAGCACTGCGTGGGTGAAGGCCAGATAGACGTTCTTCGCGCCGTGGGCCCGCACAATCTCGACGGCCTGGGCCACCGACCCGGCAGTATCGACCAGGTCGTCGACAATGAGCACATCCCGACCGTCCACGCTACCAATCAGCGTTAGCGCCTCGCGCCCCGCCTCGTTGCCGATACGTCGTTTCTCGACGAAGGCCAGCGGAAAGCCCAGCGACTCGGCATAATTGCGGCCGCCTTTGGCATAACCCAGATCGGTCGTCACAACGGTTGCATTGAGCTGTTTCTGTCTGATGTAATCGCAGATGATCCGGTGGGCCGTCAACGCATCGCCGGGGATTTTGTAAAAGCCCTGGATCTGGCCGGCGTGCAGATCGACGGTGATCCAGCGGTCGGCCCCGGCCGCCTCGATCATGTCAGCCAACAGGCGGGACGTGATGGGCACGCGCGGCTGGTCCTTTTTATCGCTCTGGGAATAAGCCATGTAGGGAATAACCACGGTGATCCGTCCGGCCGAGTCACGCTTGAAGCAATCGATGGCGATCAGCATCTCCATGATATTATCGTTCACCGGCCGATCGTGGGTCTGGATGAGATACACATCCTGGCCGCGCACGCTGCTATTCAGACGAATAAAGATGTTTTCGTTGGGAAAAGTGGTGATATCCCACCGATTGAGGCGTATACCGATGTAATCGGACACTCGACGGGCCAGTTCAGGGCAAGCCGAACCGGCATATAATTTGATATTGCCGTACATGAATGCTCCAGACTCGAATCGACTAAGCGGACCCAGGATCGGCATCCGCGATTGAAAATAACCGGTCGGCGGCCGTGTAGGGGTCCAGCCGTCGCTCGACAACAGCGGTGATCAGCGCCGCGAATTCTCCCACCGGGACGCGGGCCTTCAATTCATCAATATATCGGTCGCGCAACACATGCTCGATCTCTCTCCGGCTACGCGTTCGCTCGCGCAATGCCCAGCCGCCATTGGCCTTGAGCCAATCGCGATGCCGGTCGATGGCGGCGGCCAATTCCTCAACGCCGGCGCCGGTCGTGGCCGTCGTCTGCAGGACGGGGACGCTCCAGCCATCGTCATCCGGAGCCGAGGCTTCAGACGCGCGCTCTGGCGCCCGATGACCTCGGTCACGATGCGTCGGATCGACGGGCGGCGGCATGGACGGGCGCAGCATCATCTCCAGAATCCTGACCGCACGGTGCGCCCCCGGCTGGTCGGACTTGTTCACGACCAGGATATCGGCGATCTCCAGGATGCCGGCCTTGATGGACTGAACATCGTCACCCATTCCCGGGGCCTCGAGGACGACGACGGTATGGGCGGCCGCGGCGATATCGACTTCCGCCTGCCCCGCGCCGACTGTCTCGACCAGGATCACCTCATAGCCGGCGGCGTCGAGCACCTTGACGACGGACGCCGTGGTGCGCGCCAGGCCGCCCAGATTGCCGCGAGACGCCATCGACCGCACGAAGATGCCGCTGTCACCGGCGAGATCGCGCATCCGCACCCGATCGCCCAGCAACGCGCCGCCAGTGAAGGGGCTGCTGGGATCAACGGCCACGATACCCACACGACGGCCGCGCCGCCGGAAAGCCTTGGCCAGCTCGTTCACCAGGCTGCTTTTGCCCGCGCCGGGCGAGCCGGTGATGCCGACGATATGGGCCTGACCGGTTCGGGGATAAAGCTCGCGGATGATAGCTTGCGCGGCCGCGGCATCGCTCTCCACCCGGGTGATGAGCCGCGCGACAGCACGCACGTTCCCTTCGCGCGCGGCGGCGATCCAATCAGCGTTAATCTTTTCCGAAAGCACTGCGGGCTATTATAGCGATGGGCCTCCCCTTTTACGAACGGGGGGCGCCTGTGAAAAATGAGATCAAAATGAGTCAACTTCCTTGCCCACGCGGCAACAGCGCCTTTATACTGAATGATAGAGGGTTTGGCAGTATCTAGGCCCTCGCTTCGATATCGAGCCACGTACTGCCATGAATATGACATCGTTTCCTCGCCTTCTCGTTCGATCGCATCGCGCGCAATCGTTCCACATCGCCTTGCTATGGTTGCTCATCGGCCTGATGGTGCCCTCCGCCTATGGCGCGCGAAACATCCAACCCCAGCCCGGCCCTGTGCCCTTGTCCTCCGCAGGAAAAATTTTTGGGCAGGCGCGAGTCGAGGTCAGCTCCCTCAATGTGCGCACCGGGCCGCATATCAGTTATACGGCCGTCGCCTATCTGATGGAAGGCGAGCGAGTCACCCTGACCGGCCGCAACCGGCCGGGGACATGGGTGCAGATTCGGCTATACAATGGCTACCGAGGCTGGATCAATGCCGCCTACCTGCGAACCAACATCCCGATCGACGCCTTGCCCGTCGTCGACGTCTCCTTGCTGGGCATCACAGGCTTCGTCACCAACGATCCCGTGCCGGTTTACACCGGGCCGGGCCTGGTTTTCCCGCTCGCCGGCCGCGCACTGCCGGGCGAAGTGCTGACGTTTAGCGGTCGCGACGCCTCGGCACGGTGGCTGTACGTCCGGCTACCCGACGGACAAACCGGGTGGGCTGCCGCCGATAGCTCATTCCTGCCCTGGGGAGCGCTCGCCGACCTGCCAATCCTATACCCGTTCCATGATACTTCAGCGGTCGATCTGTCGCCGTTTTTCCTGGCCTATTCCGGCCCGGGATTCCTTTATGCTCCGCTCGCGACCATCACGATAGGTCAATCGGTGGACATCACCGGACGGACTGCTGACAGTCGCTGGATCCAGGTACGCCTGCCGGATGGGCGGGAAGGTTGGCTCGCCGCGGAGATCCTCCATATCGAGGGCGCGACAGCCGATATTCCGATCGTCGACAGCGGCGTTGCCCCGCCTCAAGTCGCGAGCTGGATGCCCTCCGTCGCGACGACGAACGCGGCCGGCGGCCGCCCCATGATCGGCAAGACAACCGCCACTCCCACAGAGAAGCCGGAGGAAACGACCGTCGCCGCGACGACGCCCCTAGCGACATCCCCGGCGCCGGCAACAGTCATCCCTACGGGAACCGCAACGCCCGAAGCGCCCGGCGCAGGGGAATCGACCGAGGAAGTCCCCGCAACGCCCCGGCCCCCCATACCCGTCATATACGTCTATGCCGCGCCGGACGAGACCTCCGCGCCGATCTTGCGCGTCGTCCCGGGGCAGCGCGTGGTTCTTATTGGGCGAACGAGTGACGCGACCTGGCTCAAAATATGGCTTGAGGGTGATCTGGAAGGTTGGCTGCGCGCCGACACGCTGAAACTGGATGTCGATGTTCAGGTGTTGCCCGTGCTCGAGTTCTGAGGCGATGTTTCGCCTAGGCAGCTCCGAAAAATTATTATCCTCATTGGATCTCTTTCTTTAGTTCTTTTTTAGTAGTCCGTAGTAGGCCCTGGGGAAACGTGGATAACGCTTGGGCACCCCTATATGCGGGGGTATGCCGCTGTTTTCTCCCGCATATCGCCGCTATCTGGGGGTATGCGGGGCCAGCCGATGTGGAGAACTTGCGGAAGTTGCAAGAACAACCTTTTTCTCCACTGGCGTGATGCCCGCGCGCTTTTCCCCCGATTCCACGGCTGACCCCCATATATAGGCTCTTTTGCCGGATAAACACCTAAATAGGGACTTGCGTGCCAAAACGTCAAGGCCGAACTTATGTCGAGATTTCCCCAAACCGGTAATGTTTTCCACAACAAACAGCCGGTTATCCACAGATATTTATGTTTAATTATCTAGATCGATCGCCATCCGGAGCCGATTGAGAGCGGCTATTCTGGCGGCATGATCCTGTTCGGCGTTCAGAATGGTTGGGGGTGCGGCCCGCAAGGTGCATTGATCCGGGGGCAACGGACAGCGCTCGCAGGTCTCATGGATGAAAGTGTGGGGAATCGCGGGGTCGTCCAGGAAGCGAATCAGCTTGCGCGCT
>WBZO01004129.1_pt2 | contig 10907 bp, 13 predicted proteins | sample 5204261 | NCBI WGS metagenome assembly WBZO01 (sample SAMN12412400, study PRJNA552823) | activated sludge metagenome | isolation source: activated sludge from anammox sidestream of wastewater treatment plant... | place: USA: North Carolina | collected 2017-09
TCTTCAGAGCTAAAAACGAAATCCATAAAATCGCCGAGCGTATCGCTTTCGTCTTTATTTTTAGCAAACATATCTTTAGCACGAGAAAGTATATTTCTAAAATCCACTTGCTTATGATTATCATCGTTTACTGCAAATGGTGAAAAGTTTGTGTTTTCCTCAATCTTAAAGAATTTTTTATCTATATTAAAAGTTTCTTCGATATAGTCATCATTAAATTTAACTCCGATATTATGTAGCTGGTTCAACAAATTAGCTTTTCCAGTATAAACTTCGATATCGTCTTTTTCGTAGAAACGAATTTCGCAAGGCACCCCATTAATGAAATTCAATTCGTGTTGCCATTTAAGAAGCACGTTGATATAATAAGTAATAAATTCAGTATAGCTTTCTATTCTATCAATTTTATTAGAAATAGCCATAGTATCGTTTCCGAGTTTGCCGGGCGTGGAAGTGCTTGCGGCTTCGTGTCCGAGCAGTAAAGTATTAATTTCACTTTTGCAAAACTTAATTAAAGCGTTATAGATATCTGCTGAAGTACTACTGGCACCGGGCACGAGAGCTATATCCGTACCTTCTGGGTGAACGATGATTTTTTTACCTCGCATAGCTTCTATTTGTTCGTAAAAATAGCTTACGAATTGTTCTGGCGCCATTTGGAACATCGAAGCGGCGGCTTGTGTAAATGAACCTTTGACTGCTGGCGAGCCGTAATCTTCAGCAAACATCGTCCAGAAGTCAGCAATATTATTTTTAATAAAAACATATTTATAACAATTAAGTAATAGCCCGGTGCCGTATGGATTTTGGTAAGTGGCGTCATACACGGGCATAAGTAATCTGTAGTTATCGATAACGATGCCATCGTCATAAGGATTACGGCTATCTATCAATCGCAACTGGCGATTTAAATCAAACTTAACACTATCGTGTGGGATTTCGATTACCTTGTCAATAGAGATTATCGAATCGTCATACTTCCAAATAACATTTAAAGGTTGAAAACCGTAGAATATAGCATAAAGAATTTTTTTAGTAATTCCATTACGCATAAGATTATCAATAGTATTATAAGCGAGTTCGATTTCTTCTTCCATAGCATCATTTTTTACGATTTCCCATTCAAGCGAGCCGACTCCTTCGAAGATAGTATTCATCGCACCTCGTACAGTAGTGTCGGCAACTGTTTCGGTAAACACTTTTGATAATCCGTGTCGTTGTAAAAGTTTACTCGGATTAGGGAGCAATTTAAAAAACCTATTATTGAAGTCGTCTAAGGTTTTTAATTTTTCAGTAAGCAACAAATTTTCTTTTTTGTTTGCAAGATTAAAAAAACGATTTGTCATTATATCACCTTTATATTGATTTTAATTTATTTCTAAATGAATTATCAGCACTCGAGCCGAGACCAAGATTTGGGAATGCTGATGTAGAATTTATCCAATACTTATTGCCGTGCGTAAAAATAGCATATCTCATAGCGTCGAGTAAGTGGTCGTTAAACTTAACGGGTTCGTCATATACGCGTCCGTTTTTATCTTCTTTCCATTTATATGCTTTTAACTCTTTATGCAAGTTAGTGCTATTGTTATGAGCAATAATTTTGAATCTTTTAACGAAGTCAATACCTGGTTTTACGCTTTTTTCAGCGGCGTGAATATTATAACCAGCCCGATAAATCTCTTCAATTCTTTGCGGTTCGGCGGCGTCGGCATAAATAAAGCTATGCCCTATGTTAAATCTTTTCAATTCTTCGATGAGGTCTGAGTTAGTCATCTCACTACGATATAAAAGCTCTTCGATAAAAATCTCTTTATCTTCACGTTGAATTTTAATGAGTGCTGTTTTGTTGTTATAACCGAAATCGAGTCCGTAAATAGATTCAGACTTTAAGTCATAATATTGAACTTGGAAAGTAGGATAAATCAAATTCGTAGCGTGAGCAACTTCGCCCAGCCCATAAATCAGCCAATAATTATTGTCTTCTTCTTTCAGTCTTTCAATCTCTTCGATTTGTTCTTTCGGTAAGAAATCATAATTATCGAGGTAAGTAGATTTAATGAATTTCACGTCATCACGCGTAAGCACATAATCATAAATCCAATGGAACTCCTCCGAAGGATTATAATCAATAAAAATTTTTCCACGCGTACGCATAAGTAGTTGCTTCCATTCATCGTAAGTAAGTAGGTTAGCTTCGTTAATAAACAAATCATCACGCGACGTGCCTCGAAGTTTATCACCATTATCTGCTGAAAAGAATTCGAGCTGACTTTTTTTATTAAACTTATACACGAGGTCGGTTTTATTGAACTGCTTATCGTTAAAGATATTAAGGCTCTGCATAATATTTTCAAAATCCTTTTTAGCACCTTTTTTAATATGCGGCAGAGTATGGCTGACAACAGAAATCTCGTGTGTGTCGCAAGCACGAAGCCCTACGAAGCACAAAATTTGCATAATAGAATAAGTTTTCCCTGAACGAGTACCACCCTGATTGACGATTATCTTATATTTATCATCAAGGTATGCCTCCCAATTAGCAAGGAACACAGGCGAGACATCCATTTTAATATTAGAGCTTGCTTTCATATTCCTTCAAAATAGTTGATTGACTGCCGTGAACAACAATTTTAATATCTGGTATAATTTGATTACCGCCGGAAGTAACATCATTAGAAGTAATATTCGTAGGCTCGCCTCGGCTTTTACGCTCCATATCCGCAATTTGTGGAAGTAGAGTTCCAGATTTATAAACAAGAGAAAGCAATTGATTGAGCGTCATACTCTCGAAGCCTGATTCTTTTAGTTTTTTCTTATCTAATTCAGATTTATTCGGTTTATTTTTTAATTTCTCAATTTCTTGGAACTCTTGAATAAATTTTATTACAGGTACATATAGCGATTGCATCGTATTTTTAGCAAAATCAGCGTGCCGTGATGCCATTTCTTTAACTTGATTTTTCACTTCATCTTGATATAGCTCATCAATATATTTTTGATAAGCTACAATCCTATCAACCCAGCTCCATTTAGCAGACCAATTAAATATCACTTTATATTTACTATTATATTTATCACCGGGTCCAACTAATTCCTTAGCGACACGTGATAGCGACCTTGTCGCTCCCATATCTCTATAAATTTTAAAAGCTTCCCAGCTTTGTAGAGTTTCACTATCTTGCCTTTCCCATTCAGGATATACGAGTTCAACTTTATAATTATACCTTTGTGTTGCGAGTCTGCTTTTTTCAGCTTTTGAGAGATATTTTTCGTCATCATAGAACTCTTTATTTTTTTTACCGTATGGCATAATTTAGACCTCCAGTATACTGTAGTCAAATGCAACACCGTTTTTAATAATACTTAAATCAATTTTATTATCTTGACAATATTTAATATATCTTTTTAAAATAGCGTCGCAAAATGCTGGCGACAATTCCATTACATAACATTTTCTATCTAACTGCTCAGCAGCCATAAGTGTCGAGCCAGAACCACCAAAAAGTTCCATAACAATTTCACCGGGCTGAGAACTATTTTTAATAGCCCGCGCCGGTACTGCAACTGGTTTTTGTGTCGGGTGAATATAATTACCGTTATGCTCTCTATCAATATGCCAAGCTGTTACTTCGTTATTGGGACCGAACCACCTAGCACCTTCACCGTTGCCATTAACAGAGCCCTTGCCACCATATAAACATTGCTCACATATACGTTTATATCTGACCCAACTCAATGGAGCGACTTGTTTAACCCATTGAATTGGAACTTTATCGAAAGGAATGTCGTTAATATCGAAAGCATCAGTTAAATCTTTGTAGTATGTAGTAGCATGCCAAATATAATAGTGCGCCCATTCGATGAGGTGTTGTTTAGCTTGCGAAATAAAATCAACAAGAAACTTTTTATAATCATTGTCGCTCATATCATCGTTCCAATCTGTGCAATATAATTGAGTCCAATCTTTACCAGTATCACTTCGCTGTAAATTAATCTCTGCATATTTCACATTGTAGGGCGGGTCAGTGTGTAGCATGTGTGCTTTTTTGCCGTTCATAAGTTTAGCAACATCATTAGTTGTGGAATCCCCACACATCAATCTATGACCATTAAACTCATATATATCACCAAGAATAGTATGAGGCTGTTCTGGTGGCAATTCATCATAATCGTCTTCAATAATGTCTTCGTTATTTATAGTATCGTTATTATTTACATCAATATCATCAAAACTCAAATTAAAAGCAGAATTTAAAAACTCTTCATTGTATGGCAATGTAAATTTCAAATCCTCTACATCAAATTCTAACTTCAGGTTTTGCAGGATACCGAACAGCTTCTCTTCGTTTGCTTTAAATTTAGTCTCATTAGTTTCGAGTGTAATAAGCTGAGCCTCCGCAAGAGAAATTTCACCGTGGTCATAGCATAAAATATGTTTTTTGCCAATCACATCACAAGCATCGAGCCTATGATTACCGTTTATAACCTCATAGAAGCCAGTATTTAATTTCCTGACGTGAATATTCTCAATCTGTCCGTTACGTTTCATATTATTAACGAGTTTATCGGAAATGAACTCATCTTCTTCTTTATAATTCCATTCGGCTTTTATAAGAATATCGCGTGGAAAAATCTTATAGTTAGAAAAAATTTTTGCATCTTCGTTCGGAATATCGTCATACTTTTTATTTTTACCTTTTGCGTGTATGTCAATAATTTGTGCTTGTAAATCTTGTAAATTCATTAAAACAACCTATAAAAATTATAAAATTCATTAAAACAAACACAAAAATCAAAAAAAAGAATGCTAATTTACTTGTTGAAATCGCATGTAAAATCGCATGCAATTTCGACATGCGAAATCACTTGCAGAAATTACATGTAAAATCGCAAAGTAAAATAGCACTATGCACTAATTAAGTTTGAGAAAAAATTTAGGTGCGAAATGGAAATAGATATTTTTGGCGACATTGGTAGTTTCTTTTTTTCTGATTCAGACTCAGACAATACTGCTAAATCAATACGTAAGAAATTAGCAAATTTAAAAGAGGGTGAGGAGCTAACGGTATATTTGAACTCGCCAGGTGGCTACGTTACCGAAGGCATAGCAATTTATAATTTACTTGCCGAGAAGAAACCCACAATAAAAATTATTGGCGAAGCAAGTTCTATTGCAAGTGTGATAGCTTGTGCTGGTGCGAAGGTGCTGATAGCTGAAACAGCCGTAATGCTCTTTCATAAACCGTGGAGCTTTTTTAGTGGAGACGAAGATGATTTAGAGAAAGTAAATAAAAATCTTAAAGTATTAAAGGAATCCATTATCACGGCATATCAAAGTAAAACTGGAATGAGTAAAAAAGCCCTCGACGAGCTGATGCAAGAAGACACATATCACAATGCAAAGAAATGTTTAGAAATGGGATTTGCTGATGAAGTATATACCCCAAGCGATGATGATAAAGCCAAAATCGAGGCTTCGAATAAACTCATAGCAAAGCAACTTAGACAATATTACAATTCAACAAAAAATTATAACTTGTTAAACGAATCAAAGGGAATTTCTGAAATGGATAACACCACTAATGCAGAAATGGAAAAACTCCGTGAAATAGTAAATAGCACGGGTAACGAATTAGCTGTCTTAAAATCAAAATTTGAGACACAATCGCAATCATTTAGCGAGCTACAAGCCAAATATGTTCAAGCAAATGAGCAGTTAGCTAAGCTTACAGAAGAGAATATCGCACTTGCAAACACAAATCAAAACCTTATTGAACGAGAAATCGAACAATCCGTAGAAATGGATTTGATTAAATTGCAAGACAAAATCAAGCCCGTAGAAAATTGTAAAGAAAACAACTTCGCATTAAAGCAGGAGTTAATGTGGCTTAAGTCAAAAGATGACGACAAGTCTGCAATTATCAACGGCAAAACTCCGTATGAACGTAAGATAGAGGAGCTAACGGCACGCGTCTCATTGAACTCTCTGAGCGAGCAAATCAATGTATCTCAGCCGGCATCCAGCAACGACATCAGCAACATCAATATTGACAAACAAGATGACAGACTTGTGTTGCATAACGCGGCAGTAGATTACATGGAAAAAAATAAAGTTGAATATTATGAAGCTATACAAATATTATTAGAAGGGAGGGCATAACAATGGCTTTAAACGTAAAAAGAATTAACGAAATTCAGCTAACACCAGACCCGTTATTAACTGAATTTGCACAAAGATATGAGAACCCAGATTTCATAAGTACATTTCTATTGCCGACTACAATGGTGCGTAAAGATACGGGTAAAATCCCTATTTATGGAAATGAGAATATGAGAATCCACGACTCTAAACGAGCATTACGCGCACCTGTGAAAGAAATGCCGATAGACAACTTTTCGTTCAAAGAATTTAAGCTCGACAATTACGGCTTAGAAGCAACGATGGATTATAAAGAAATCGAACACACAGCAGACTTCCTCGATTTAGAAAATTACTCTATCAATACCGTTATGCAATCTATATTACTTGCACGCGAATACGACGCAGTAAAACTTGTAACCGACTCTAATACCTATTCAAGTTCTCATCATATCGGCTTGACTTCTGGCGATTATTTTAACGACGCGGCATCAGACCCATTAGCCATCATAAGAGATGGAATGGAGACTGTACGAGCAAAAATCAACAAAAAACCGAATGTTATAGTATTAAGCCAAAGTACATTTAACGCATTGCAGGCACATCCAAAGATTACAGACCTAATCAAACACACTCAAATAGGAGTTGTAACGGAGGATTTGATAGCAACGATATTGTCCACAAGTGATAATAAGGTAACCGTAAAAGTAGGAACAGGAGTTTACGAAGACCCCGCAACAGGTACTAACGTAGATTTATGGGGCGATGTAGTTGTTATGGCATACAACAAGCAATTCAGCCGAGTTAATTCAATATATGATGTATCATTTGGTAAATCATTGGTACAAAACGGCTATCCCGTAGCAACACGCTCGCAAGATAGGAATGGAATATTGCACTATGCGGCAGTATTGCATAGCTATAAAAATTATATTACACAAAAAGACGCTGGCTTTTTAATTACAGAAACTATTGGTAAAGTAAGCGGCGGTTGATAGGAGTTTTATTATGGATAAGAATAATTATAAAGTACGTATAAAATCTGGCTCATTAATTCAAAAAGGTAAAAAATACACTATTGGTGATATTATTGAGCTAAATCAATACGACTTTAAAAAGCATAAAGATAGGATTGAGCTTATAAGAGAGCCATCTCCTATCAATGAAACTACCGAAGAATCTCGAGCAACAGAGCAAATTGTAATTATAGAAGAGAAAGCAGAACTACAAAAAGATGTAGCAAAGTCTTCAGATAATAAAAAGAAAAAAGTAAGTAAAACAATAAAATAAAGGGTATATTAAAATGATTCAAACAGCAAATCCAGTAACGAGATTGCCTATAAAATTTGCCGAAAACGTAGAGCGCGGCAAGTTTGTAAATTTTGCTGGTAAAAAATGTGCGGCCGGACAAAGTGCCGTCGGTGTTACCGAATTAGCTTGGAACAACGGCGACGAGGGAACAGTTGTAACAACACAAACAGCAATAGTTAAAGTCAAAGCTAAACTTAATGCAGGAGCTTTAATCACTTCCGATGCATCTGGCGACGGAGTCCTCGCAACAGAAGGCGATGTAGTAAATGGTGTATTATTAAAAGGTTGTGAAGCAAACACTTTGTCGGAAGTGTATCTTACTAAATATGTAGTGCCTCCAACTTCTGACCACAACATAGTACTCCCTGCATCTGCAAAAATCGAAGATAATAGATTTGTGCAAATTGCGGGTGGCGAAGTTAAACACGCTGGAGCAAACGGCGTTGCAATTGGTGTAGTTGTGGAAGGCGTAGAGCAAGGCGCTGACGCTACTATATCAACTTGTGGAGTTGTACAAGTAGTTGTTGGCTCTGGTGGAGTTACAGAAAATACATATGTAACTTCTGACGCGAGCGGAAAGGCAGTAGCAGTAGCAAACTTATCAGCAACAGCAACATTAACAAATGCCGTGATTCCAGCTGGTGCGACCCCAGTAACATCCGACGGCGCACAGCCAACACTAACAATTACACAACCAACAATTACATTAGCTGGCGGTGTGCCACCTGTTAAGATATTAGGTGTTGCACTTGAAACTAAATCAGAGAATGCTTTAGTAAAAATTAAATTATTGTAAGATAAATGAGTACCATAGACATTACATATATAGAAGCTCGAATACCAGAAGAAGTACTTATCGCTTTATTTCCAGATGGCGAAGGCTCTTATGATATTACTAAAATTGAAAATTCAATTATAGATGCTGATGCTATTGTGGATAATGCACTATCACGAGTATATGTATTCCCTTATGAAAAAGAGAACCCTGCAACTGGCAACAAAGCATATTCTATTATCAAGTCTATGAAATTTATAATCGCGAAGAAAATCATCTATTCATACAAATATGACGATGAGGATATGCGAGAAGTTAATGCAGATTACAATTCAGTACTTGACAAACTACAATTAATAATCGAAGGCAAAGAGGTGCTTACTGGATTAAAGAAACTTGTAAGCACCACACCTTTGGCGATTAAAGTAAGCACAGGCAAACAAATTTTCACTAAACAGGGACTCGAAAGCTATGATAATTGAGATAAGAAATAAGATAAAATCAATGCTTGAAGAGGCATATCAATCCCAAAATATTAATCCTTATATCAACATCACGGGCTTCCCCGATGGCAAAGAAGCATTAGAAAACATTCAAAAGAATGCAAAGATGTATGATAGCGGTGCGATATTTATTACTTGGACAGCTGAACGCCCCGGTGAAAAAATCAGCGAGATATACCGCGATTTTGTTGATGTATTTACATTATTTATTTTCAGCAACAGCAAATTTGATGATAGCGAAGTAATAAAATTATATCAAATTGCAAGGAACGTATTATCCACAAAATTTTATTTATATCACGGCGAGATGTCGCCTGTTAGGACAGATAAAACAGGGCTTTTTATGGCTGTTCTACAAATTGGAATTAGTAATATTTATCAAAATATAAACCACGTAATATTTAAAGGCGAGACAAAAAATGACATTTGACGTAGGAACTTGGTGGTTAGTAGCAGGGATATTCGCTTTATTACTTAGCATAACAAGTGTGCTAATATCAGCAATATCGAAATATGTAATAATGACTCCTTTGAAAGAATTAAAAATTACTATCGAAAAGCTTACTGACCAATTGCACTCATTTTCAATATTTATTGAAGTGCAAAAAAAAACTAACTATATAAATGAAAAAAGTACTAACGACATACTTAAAGATATAGAAAAACAATGGCAAATAATAGATTTGCACGAAAAAGAAATTAATCTAATTAAAGGAAAATTATGAAATACAACATAAAAGATATTCTCCAATACGCATATAAAAACGTTGCGTGGATCGTTGGAGTAGCAGTTCCATTATACATATTGGGATTTCAAAAAGAACTTGTGAACTCATTGTTACTTGTAACTACCGTGATATGCTATCTTACTGGACTTAGCGGATTGATACTTTATGCGTTCACTACAATAAAATATACAAGATATATAGCAGAAGGTGATAATAAAAAGCTCGACCCAACAGAGCGTTATGCTCTCGTAGGACTTGCAGGTAAAATATTTATGGGCGTTATGACAGCAGGAGCAGTGATATGGGCTATTATATATCTATCGCAATTCTCTGGCTCGGTTTAATTGTAAGTGCAAGGTCGCAAGAAAGCTACGTTTTAGAAGCGGCTGAATCCGCAATCATTAATTCCCGCGCCATACTAAAAAGTAGCGTCGGCATAAAAGAAACGGGCTGTAACAACTGCGGAAAAGATATTGATAGAATACTCGCACCACTAAATTTAAGACGTGTAGCATGGTGCCAAGCATTACAATATTATTGCTTTTGGGCTACAGGTGAGACCGTACCAATAAAGAAAACTGCGGGTAGCCAAGATTGTTTTAACGACGCTCGACGGCGAGGACGCAAAGTGCCGTATCACGCTGAAATTGACGCTTTGCTGATATACAGAACCGTTAATAGCTGGACGGGACACTCCGCAAGAATAATAAAATTAGGAGATATGGGCTGGGTACGGACAATAGAAGGCAATACTGGAAATGGACTTAACACGAGAGACGGCGATGGAGTATATAAACGCAAACGACATCTTTATAATCCAGTAGGCAAATTAAGAGTAATGGGTACAATAATTTTTGAAGTAAAAGAATGAACAGATTAATATTAATATCGCTATTAACTCTTATAGTAAGTTGCACCTCTTATAAATATCGAGACCGTGAGACATTTATAAGAGATACAATTTATATTAAAGTGCCAGATACCATACGAGGTTATGGAGTGCCACAGGTGATTACTGACACGGCTATTATCTATACAAAAGTAAGAAATATGGATACGGTAGTGTATATAAAATACTTACCCGTAGAAAAAAGAATTGAGTACGTAGTAATCCCCGACACTGTAAGATTTCACGTGCGTGATACGATAGTAAAATACAATCAAACGGAGAAAATCGTAGAGACACCATTGTTAAGTAAATTAGGTTTAGTGCTACTCGGAATAGCACTAACGATAATTATAATATATTTTATTGAACAAAGAACAAAAAAAATTCAATGAGAGTAATATCCGTATGAAAAAGCTCCTCACATATAACATATCTGGCAATACTCAGCAGTTAGCAGACCTCGTTGCAGGTGATAACGTTACTATCGAAGAAGTGTCTAGCGATATTGTTATTAGTGCAAGTGGAGGCTCTGATGTAAATTATGTACATCAACAATCAC
>WBZO01006794.1_pt1 | contig 10907 bp, 9 predicted proteins | sample 5204261 | NCBI WGS metagenome assembly WBZO01 (sample SAMN12412400, study PRJNA552823) | activated sludge metagenome | isolation source: activated sludge from anammox sidestream of wastewater treatment plant... | place: USA: North Carolina | collected 2017-09
CCCAATAGAAGTATTGGGGATCGCCGCTGCGAAAGGCGAAGACCGCGTCGGGCAGAGGCTGGCCGTCGCCACGGTCCAGCGAGTGAACGCGGACCACCACCACGCCGTCCCCGCGGCGCTCTACGTCCCAGGAATTTGCTTGCAGCCAGCTAGGGTCGGGCATGGGGCAGGCGAGGAGGCGGGCAAAGGGGCCGTTGGGGGGAGGTCGGCCGGTAGGGTATTCTTACCTATTGCGCGGGCCGGTTCCAGGCCAATTTCTCGGTTTCTCCCTTTTCCAAGCTTAGCAGCGCCCCTTTGGTCCGCGTGCCTCCTGGGGCCGAAAACCCTCCCAACCGACCATGCGATCCCACCACCCGGTGGCAAGGAATGACCAGCGGTACGGGGTTGCGGGCCATGCAGTTGCCCACGGCCCTGGCCGCCCCAGGCGAACCAGCCAGGGCCGCCAATTCGGCATAGGTCCGGGTCTTGCCGTGCGGGATCCGCCGGCACAGGGCGTACACCCGCCGCTGGAATTCCGTCGCGGGCACGAAATCCACGGCAATGTCGCGGAAACTGACGGGGCGGCCCGCCGCGTAAGCCCTGAGCCGGGCGATGAACCGGCGGCCCCAAGCGTCAGGCCGGGCCCCATCTTCAAGGCGGCTGTCCAGGGCTTCGGCGGCGGCTTGGGCCGTGGGGTGCCCCAGCGTGAGGCATTGCACCGAGCGTCCCGCGCATCGGGCGGCCATCCAGCCCAACGGGGTGTGGAATATGAAGAGCCGGCTGGGACCTGCGGATTTGGGCATACGCGCCTCCTTGGAGACGAATTCTACAGGCCGCGTCCCGTTGTTCCAGGACATTTCCGCCAGCAAGGCTGCACGGCGGGGCGAATGATCGCCTCGGGCGCAAGACGACCGCCGTCCGCGAGCGAAAACGCCCCCGCCCCCACCCGCTCGACGGATCTGCTGCACGGCCGGCCCGGCCGGGCTTTGACAGTCGGGGGCGGGCGTCCCTATACTACAAGAACTCTCGCGGTTGTCTACCGACGGGTAGTGCGGCCCCCCGCAGCACGCGGCGGTGGGCGTCGGGTCAACTCAGAAGGGACCTCCTGGGATGAATCCCTATAGCGCGCTTTGCGACGACTTTTACGTCAATCTGAACCTGAGCACGGAGATGGACCTCCCGGCCAACCGCGAGACGATCCTGCACTTCTTTGAGCGGGTCCGCAAGACCTACCCCACGATGCGGAATTTCTACAGCCGCGAGCGCGGGGACTTCGTGCTCGAGGAAGACAAGGAGAAGGGGACCTATCGCTGGTGTACGATCGAATCGCGCCGCATCTGCTCGGGCTACGTGAACCCCGACGAGATCGGCGACGCCCTCAGCCAGCACCGCATGGTCCTCGACCTGGCGCCGTACCACCTGTCGGTCAGCCCGCTGGACTGCGAGGCCCTCGATCTCCTCTTCGGCTTCGACTTCACCTACCGGGGCAACCACAACCAGCTCGTGGCCGAAGCCCTGGGCATCAGCCCGGCCCTGGAGCGGGTGGCCGAGCTGCCTGGGGCCACCGTGATCAACCACGAGCCGTCGTTGACCATCGCCCTGGACGAAGAGTGCCGGCAGCAGTGCCGGGTGAGCGTCGAGACCCGCACCAACGCCTACCACATCCGCACGGGCGATTACCCCGAGGACCAACTGAGCGTCTACGTGACCGCGCGCCAATATGGGAGCCTGGGCACGGAAGAGACTTACGCCGGAACGCTCGACGAGTTGGCGCGGATTTGTCACGCGATCGTCGACAACCACGTCATCGACGGCGTGCTCCGGCCGCTCGCCCGAGCCATCGCCATGAAGTGATCGCCCGTTGACATGCCAAAACGAACGACGTGGATCCTCGCGCTTGCGCTCGCGGCCGCGGCGGCGATGGGAGGCGATGCCGCGGCAGGGCAAGACCCGGCGGAGCATCCCTTTGCCCGCCGCCAGAAGGCCCCGGCCTTTCCCGACGGCGCGACGTGGATCAACACGGCCGGCCCGCTTCAGCTCTCCGACTTCCGCGGCAAGTTCGTCCTGCTCGACTTCTGGACCTACTGCTGCATCAACTGCATGCACGTGTTGCCGGAGCTCCACAAGCTGGAACAGGCGTTTCCCAAGGACCTCGTGGTGATCGGCGTCCACTCGGCCAAGTTCGACGAGGAGAAGGACACGCGGAACATCACCGAGGCCGTGCTCCGCTACAAGATTGAGCACCCGGTGGTCAACGACGCCAACCGCGAGATCTGGGAGCGCTACGGCGTGCAGTCGTGGCCCACCCTGGTGCTCATCGACCCGGAGGGCAACGCCGTGTGGGGCCACAGCGGGGAGACCACGGCCGACGCGGTCAGCCCGATCATCAAGGCGGCGATCCCCTATTACCGCAAGAAGGGCGTGCTGGACGAGACGCCGCTGCGGTTCGACCTGGCCGACGAGAAGCGCGAGAGAACGCCCCTCTTGTTCCCCGGCAAGGTCCTGGCCGACGAGCCGGGCCGGCGCCTCTTCGTCGCCGACAGCGGCCACAACCGCATCGTGGTCGCAGACCTGGACGGCAAGTTGCTCGACGCGATCGGCTCGGGCAGGGCAGGCCGCGCCGACGGCGACTACGCCACGGCCCAGTTCAACGACCCGCAGGGCATGGCCCTCCACAAGGACGCCCTCTACGTGGCCGACAACCGCAACCACCTGGTCCGCAAGGTGGACCTGGCCGCCCGAAAGGTGACGACCGTGGCCGGCGTGGGCCAACAGCGCCGCGAGCCGCCCGTGATGCGGACCTCCGACCCGCTCAAGACGGCCCTGGCCAGCCCCTGGGACTTGTGGGTCCACAAGGACGACCTGTACATCGCCATGGCCGGGCCGCACCAGATTTGGCGGTTGAAGCTCGATGGCCGCGGCATCGGGCCCTACGCGGGCAACGCGCGCGAGGACATCGTGGACGGCCCGCTGCTGCCCCGCGCCCCGTATCTTCCGGGCTATGCGTCGTTCGCCCAGCCCAGCGGGTTGGCCTCCGACGGCACCTGGCTCTACGTGGCCGACAGCGAGGGGAGCTCCATTCGCGCGGTCCCCTTCAACCCGCGGGGCGAAGTGAAGACGGTGGTGGGCACCGCGCACCTCGCCGGGGGCCGGCTCTTTGCCTTTGGCGACGTGGACGGCCCCAACAAGACCGCGCGGCTCCAGCACCCGCTGGGAATCGTGTTCTACGACGGGACCCTCTACGTGGCCGACACCTACAACAACAAGATCAAGTCGGTCGATCCCGCGTCGGGCGAGACGCGGACGCTCGTGGGAAGCGGCAAGCCGGGCCGCGCCGACTCTCCCCCGCAGTTTGACGAACCGGCTGGCATCACGGCCGCGGCGGGCAAGCTCTTCGTGGCCGACACCAACAACCACGCCCTGCGCGCGGTCGACCTCCGCAGCGGCAACAAGGTGACCACGCTGGCCATTGCGGGGCTCAAGCCGCCCGAGCCGCCCGAGCCGCCCCCCGCGGAGGACGCGGTTGGCCCGGCCCAACGCATGGCCCCGGCGGCCGTCAAGCCCGAGAACGGGGCGATCCGGCTGGCCGTGACGCTGAAGCTGCCCGAGGGCTTCAAGATCAACACGCTGGCGCCGATGGCCTATACGGTCCGGGCGGCAGACGAGAAGACCGCAGCAGGGCCGATCCGCCGCGACGCCCTGAACAAGCGCACCCGGCTCGACAGTCCGGCGGCCCGTTTCGAGATCGCGCTCCCGGTCGACGTCCAGGCGGGCCAGGACGCGCTGGAGGTGACGGTGCAGTATTACTACTGCAAAGAGGGGAAGGAGGGCATCTGCAAGGCCGGCACGGCCCGTTGGAACGTGCCCGTCGTCGTCAAGGCCGACGCCCCCTCGGCCGTGGTTCCGCTCTCGCGCGAAGTCGAGTAGACTGGACAGCCGCTCGCCCAGCAACTACTCGCTTGACCCCGGCCCGTCCAGCGGTCCATGGCCAGCTACCAGCACGCCGCGCCGAGGAACACGGCCTTCGCCGCCATGGCACAAGGATTTTGCGCCCCCTGGGCCGGGTTCCGCTTCATGGCCCGGCGCCCCGGCCTGTGGCGATACGGCGTGATGCCGACGGCGCTCAACCTGCTTATCACGCTTCTGGTGCTCGCGGTCCTCATCGCTACGGCCGTCGCGTTCGTGGTGTACCTGCACCCGCGATTCCCTGAGGGAGCGTGGGGCACCGTCTGGGAGGTCCTCAGCGCGCTGGGTATCCTGCTGGTGGCGGTGGGCCTGGCCGTGTCGGTGTGGGTGCTCGCGGGCGGCATCCTCAGCGGATACTTCTACGGCAAACTGGCCGAGGCCGTGGAGTTGGAGTTCGGAATGCGCCCGGAGGAAATCCACGAGATCCCGTTCCGTGCGCAAGTGGTGGACACGCTCTTGGACTTCGGCTGGCTGGCGTTGGCCAACAGCGGGCTTCTGCTCTTGAACTGCCTGCCCGGCGTCGGATCGGTCCTGGCCGCGGTCCTGGGCGTGTACGTCAACAGCTACGTGTTCGGCCGGGACTTCCTCGACTATCCCCTGGCGCTTCGCGGCATGAGGCGCAGCGAGAAGCACGCCTTTTGCCGGGGGCACCGCTGGCAAACGCTGGGGCTGGGCGCCGCCGCGCTGCCGCTGGGACTGGTGCCCGTCGTCGGGGCGATTGGGCAGACCGCGGCCGTAGCCGGGGCCGTCCTTTTGCACCGCGAACTGGCCGAGGGCGGGGCCCGGGTTCAATCGGGCATCGTTGCAGGTCCGCCGGCGATTTCTTGAACGCCCTTGGAAGAATGGCGGTGGCGACGTCACCCCCGCGCCCTTCGTCCATACTCTCTATGGGAATTGTGGCATTACCACCCGCCGATGCTTCAGACCAGCCCCATCCTACGGCCGCCTGGAGTGGATGGTAGCCGAGCCTAGGTCGCGGGGACTTCACTCGGTGGGGGGGCGCGCATACGATTTGCGGGCGCCGTGCGAGGATGCAGGCGTGCCGGCCATTTCCAGGTCTCTTTCGAAAGAGCTATGCCCAAGCCCATCCTTTCCGACGCCCTGCTCGACCACTGGATTCGCGACGGTTACCTCATCGTTCCCAAGCTGCTCGACGCCGAAGAGACCGAGCTGCTCATCCGCGCGGCCAGGTCGGACCCGGCCATCCAGAAACACGCCTACGGCTCCAAGGACTCGCAGGGCCGCGAGAGCAAGCTGGCCCTGTGGAACCACCCGGGCGACGACATCTTCGGCATGGTCGCGCGGAGCCGCCGCATCGTGGACGCCATGGAGGAGCTGTTGGGGGGTGAGGTCTACCACTACCACTCGAAGCTGATGCTCAAGGAGCCGCGCGTGGGCGGGGCCTGGGAATGGCACCAGGACTACGGCTACTGGTATCAGAACGGTTGTCTGCTTCCCTTCATGGCGAGCTGCATGATTGCCCTGGACCGGGCAACCAAGGAGAACGGCTGCCTCCAGGTCCTGCGGGGCTCGCACCAAATGGGCCGCGTGGAGCACGGGCGGTTCGGCGAGCAGACCGGCGCCGATCCGGAGCGGGTCGATGCTGCTCTGAAGCGGTTCGAGCTGGTCCATTGCGAGTTGGAGCCCGGCTCGGCGATCCTCTTCCACTGCAACCTGCTGCACTGCTCGGCCCCCAACACCAGCCCCAACCCGCGGTGGACTCTGATCTGCTGCTACAACGCCGCGCGGAACGATCCCTACAAGGACTCGCACCATCCGCGCTACACCCCTTTGTGCAAGGTGTCCGACTCGGCGATCAAAGAGTACGGGGCCAGGCTGAGCGCCGCGGACAAGGAGTTCCTCGATCCAAAGCGCGACCGGACCACGGGGGCGGGGAAGGGGGCGTGAGGGGCGTGGGGAGTAGAGAGTGGGGAGTAGGGCGTGGGGTGTGGGGTGTAAAACTCCCTACGCACCACGCTCACTTGCGCCCCTCGACCTTCTCCAAGGCACGTTGGGCAGCAGTGCGGACTTCGGGCTCCTTGTCCTGCGTGGCGGCCACGAGCGAGGCGGCGAACGGCCGGGCGTCGCGGCCCATCGCGCCCAGGGCCTCGGCCGCCGCCTCGCGGACCCACTTGTCGTCGGGCGCCTCGGCCCGTTGCAGGGCCTGGGCCAAAGCGGGGATCGCCTCGGCCGCGTCGCGGCCCATCTTGCCCAAGGCCCGGGCCGCGGCCGAGCTTTCGTAAGGGCTCTTGTCCTGGAGCCGCTTGACGAGCTGCTTCACCTCGTCCGAGGCTTCTTTGAGCGATTCCTCGACGATCGCCTCGAGGTTGATCTGGCGCAGGGCCAGCTCGGCCGCCTGGCGGATCGAGTTGTCCGGCTCGGCCTGCTCGACCTTGGTGATGGCCGGCACCGCCGCCTTGGCCTTGGGGCCGATCCGTCCCAGCGCCGCGATTGCCCGCCGCCTGGTCAGACGCTCTTCGTGCTCCGCCAGCGGGATAAGGGCGTCGACGGCCGGCGCCGCGCCGGGGCCGATCGCCGCCAGGGCGTCCAAGGCGTACCACCGCACCCGGGGATTGGGGTCGGCCGCGGCCTTGGCCAGGGGCTCGACTGCCTCCTGGCACTGGGGGCCCATCTCGCGGAGCACAAACGCCGCGCCCGCGCGGACATTGAGCTTGTCCGACGTCAGGGCCTGGCTCAGCGGGCCCACGGCAGGCGGTCCGAGCTCGGCCAGGGCCTGCACGGCGGGAGGGCTGATGTTGAACACGTTGCCGTCGTCGCGGGCCTCGGCGATCGCGTCCAGGCCGGCGGCGACCGCGTCCGGCCCGGACGCCACAAGGGCCTCGGCCGCCTGGCGCCTTGCGACCTTGTCGGTCCCGTGGGCGAGCTGCTCGACCCACTGCTCGACCGTCGGCTCCGAGACCGCCGGGGCCTGGTCCATGCGGTCGCGCACGTAGCGGCCTCCGACCACGGCGCCGATCAGCCCCAGCAGAAAGAGCACCAGGCCCGTCAGCCCGTAGACAAGGGCCCGTGAGCCGCCGCTCTCGTCGGGCGGTCCCGTTTCCTCAGACACTGTGGGCTGCGGAGCGGCCGGCGCGCGGCGGGCACGGGTGTCGATCACCGGCAGGGGGTTGGTGGGCTGGACGGGCGGGGCCTGGGCCGCCGGGGCCTGGGGCAGGGCGCCGCCGCGAGCGTTGCCCTGGCCGGCCACCCGGAATATGCCCGTGCAACTAGGGCAGACCACCTCCTGCCCGGCCAGCGATCCGTCGTGCTCCAGCGCCGCACGGCAATGGGGGCAATTGGCTTGGTGCATCGGCCCGGCTTTCGGTCCCGGCGAAAGGGCGATCAGATACTCTCAGTCTAATTCGGGGAAGAAGCCGCGGCCAGGGCCGTCCTCGTGGGGCAGGTTTTCAACCTGCCATGAACTCGCAATTCCGCACACATTGGACCGGCAGGTTGGAAACCTGCCCCGCGACGGCCTGGGCAAATTGACCCTGGCCGAGCGGTGTGCCATACTACCGGGCATACCGGCCGGCGGCCCGTGGCCGCCCCTGCCCCCGCCCCCAACGAGAAACCCTCCTGGAGAAACGCCTATGACCCACCGCATGGATCGACGACAGTTCGTGGCCGCCTCGGCGGCGGCCGGCTTGGGACTCTACTGCGCGGCCGGCCGCGCTCGGGCCGACGAGTTCAAAACAAAGCTCCACAAGGCGCTCATCGGCAACCCCGCGGACGGGACCTTCGAGAGCTGGAAGGCCGCCGGCTTCGAGGGCATGGAGGCGACCAACTGGAAGGCCACGCCCGAGGAGGCCGCCGCCGGCCGCAAGATGGCCGAGAAGCACGGCATGAGGATCCACTCCGTCTTGCGCGGCTGGACCAACTTCAACAAACCCGAGAGCGTCAAGGCCGACGTGGAGAGCATGGAGACCTCGCTCAAGGCGGCGCAAGGCTACGGGGCCGACGCCGTGCTCCTGGTCCCTTGCCTCACCCGCGTAACGCCCATCCCCGAGGCGTGGGAGTTTGACATCGAGTTCGACGAGAAGACGGGGCACGTCAAGCGAGTGGTCGCCGGCGACAACGCCAAGTACGCCGAGTACATCAAGGCGCAGAACCAGGCCACCGACGCCTCGCGCAAGGCGGTGGAGAAGCTCATCCCCACGGCGGAGAAGACGGGGGTGGTCATCGCCCTGGAGAACGTGTGGAACAACCTTTGGGTCAAGCCCGCGCTGTTCGCCAACTTCGTGGCCTCGTTCAACAGCCCGTGGGTCAAGGCCTATTTCGACATCGGCAACCACGTGAAGTACGCCCCGCCGCAGGAGTGGATCAAGGCCCTGGGCAAGTTGATCGTCAAGTGCCACGTCAAGGACTTCCTGCTCAATCCCGACGGCCACGGCGGCAAGTTCGTCCACCCCCGCGACGGGAGCATCGACTGGCCCGCCGTGCGCAAAGAGCTGGACAACGTCGGTTACAACGGCTGGATGACGATCGAGGACGGCGGCCTCTCGCTGGAGGAGTTCAGCAAGCGGCTCGACCTGATCATCGCCGGCAAGTAGTGCGTCGAACCCTCCGCGCGCCCGGCAAGACTCGCAGACTTCCGAAGTCTTGAGGACTTCGGAAGTCTGTGGGAAAATGCCGTGGCGCCCCCTCCCGCCACGTTCCCTCCCGCCCCCCTCGACCCGCCAAGGAGCCTGCCATGTCTCGCCGCACGTTGTTTGCGTATGCGCTGGCCGCACTTGCCGCGCTGGCCTGGACCGCACCCGCCCTGGCCGAAGCGCCCACCCCGGAGAAGAAGGTGATCCGCGCCGGCATCATTGGCCTGACCACCTCGCACGTCGAGGCCTTCAGCGGCCTGATCAACGACCCCAAGGCCACCGGCGACCTGGCCGACGTGGAGATCGTGGCCGGCTTTGTGGGTGGGCAGGAGGACAACCCGTCGAGCTGGGGTCGCCGCGCCACCTACGTTCCCGCGTTGGAGAAACGGGGCGTGAAGATCTACGACTCGATCCCCGAGATGCTCAAGCACGTGGACGTCGTGCTCCTGGAGGAGGTCGATGGCCGGCCGCACCTCCAGTGGGCCAAGCCCGTGATCGAGGCCGGAAAGCCCCTTTTCATCGACAAGCCCCTGGCCGGCAACCTGGCCGACTGCATCGAGATCATGCTGTTGGCCAAGGAGAAGAACGTGCCCTGTTTCTCCAGCTCTTCGCTCCGCTTCAGCAAGGGCTTCCTGGAGGCGCGCTCGGGCGAGTCGCGCTTCGGCCAGATCAAGAAATGTACGGCCTGGGGCCCCATGAGCAAGGAGCCGCACCACCCTGACCTCTACTGGTACGGCATCCACGGCGTGGAGACCCTCTTCACGATCATGGGCCCGGGCTGCGAGACCGTCACCCGCGAGGCCGAAGGCAAGGTCGTGGGCGTGTGGAAGGACGGGCGCGTGGGCACGTTCGAGGCCAGCGACGGCAAGACCCGCAAGGGCTACGGGGCCGAGGTCGAGGGGACCAAGGCCAGCGGCGACGCTGGCACGTACGACGGCTACAAGGGGCTGGTGCTCGAAATCTGCAAGTTCTTCAAGACCCGTAAGCCGCCCGTCTCGATGGAGGAGACGCTCGAAATCTACACCTTCATGTCGGCGGCCGATGAGAGCAAGGCCCAGGGAGGCAAGCCGGTGAAAATGCAGGACGTGTACCGTAAGGCCCTGGAAGAAGTCAACTCGCGCCGGAAGTAGGCGTCAACCGAACGAAGGACATTGCCATGCGTGCCTCACGTCTCACGTCGATCGCCCTGTGCGGACTCGTGCTCGCGGCCCTCGCGGCGGTCGCTCAGCCGTCTCGGGCGGAAGGACCGGCGAAGCGCCTCCGCGCCGGCATCATCGGGTTGGACGCCCATGCCCTGCCCTGGACCCGCATCCTCAACGACCCCAAGGCCACCGGCGAGCTGGCCGAGATGACCGTCGCGGCCGGTTACCCCGGCGGCAGCCCCGACATCCCGCAGAGCATGGAGCTGCTCAAGAACAGCCTCGAGCCGGTCCGCGCCCTGGGCGTCGAGATCGTCGACTCGATCGACGCCCTGCTGGGCAAGGTCGACGTGGTCATGGTCCTGAGCATCGACGGCCGGACCCATCTGGCCCAGGCCAAGGCCGTGTTCGCGTCGGGCAAGCCGGTGTTCATCGACAAGCCGGTGGCAGGCTCGCTGGCCGACGCCATCGAGATTTACCGGCTCGCCCGGCAACACAACGTCCCCTGCTTTTCCAGCTCGGCCCTGCGCTTCGCCCCCGGCACGCAGGCCGTCCTCACCGACCCGAAGATCGGCGAGGTCCGCGGGTGCGACGCCTTCAGCCCCTGCCCCCTGGAGCCGCACCATCCTGACCTGTTCTGGTACGGAATCCACGGCGTCGAGTCGCTCTTCACGCTGATGGGGCCGGGCTGCGAGTCGGTCACCCGCGTTCATACCGAGGGCGCCGACGTGGTGGCCGGCGTGTGGCAGGGCGGCCGCATCGGCACGTTCCGGGGGACCCGCTCCGGGGCGCACACCTATGGGGCGACCGTGTTCGGCGCCAAGGGGATCGCCCAGGCCGGCAAGTTCGAGGGCTACGAGCCGTTGCTGGTCGAGATCGTCAAGTTCTTCAAGAGCGGCAAGCCGCCGGTCAGCGCCGAGCAGACGATCGAGATCATCACCTTCATGGAGGCCGCCGAGGAGAGCAAACGCCAGGGCGGCAAACCGGTCAAGATGCAGGACGTCTACAACAAGGCCCTGGAAGAAGTAAAGTCGCGCAACAAGAAATAGCCGCCCGCGGCATCGCCCTCAACAGGCTCTCGTTCCGAAGCTGGAGCTTCGGAACGAGGGTGATGATCCAATAGGCCCTCGTCAAGGCTCTCGTTCCGAAGCTCCAGCTTCGGAACGAGGGCGACACACGTGAAGATCCCCGCACGATGAATCATCGCCGCGCCGAAGTGCTCTTGCTCTTTCTC
>WBZO01006795.1_pt1 | contig 10904 bp, 14 predicted proteins | sample 5204261 | NCBI WGS metagenome assembly WBZO01 (sample SAMN12412400, study PRJNA552823) | activated sludge metagenome | isolation source: activated sludge from anammox sidestream of wastewater treatment plant... | place: USA: North Carolina | collected 2017-09
TCTGATGGGAGCGGTTCTAATCCAGCAGTAATTGGCGAAGCCGCTCATATATACGGCGAAAACCCAGGAACGCAAACAAAACAACCTTCCGCGCGTTACCGTCAGGATATGACCGAAGAGGATCGCAATCACTACAAAAATCTTATTTATCTTTGCCCCACTTGCCATACAAAAATTGACAAGCAGGAAGAAAATTATCCGGCTGAAATGTTATTTCATTTAAAGACCGAACATGAGGCATGGGTAAGGGAGCAACTTGATGATGTCATGTCAGATGTTTCATTCGCAGAACTCGAAATAGCTGCTAAAGCCATAGCATCCGGCCAACATTCGGCGAGTGATGATTTACATGTAATACCGCCGGAAGAAAAAATTCGTAAAAACTTGCTTGGCCCCGATTCTAAATCATATATTTTAATGGGACTAAGCAAAAGTGCTGAGGTAACTAGATTCTTATCCCAGATGTCTCATCTCGACATTGATTATCCGATCAGACTAAGAAATGGATTTCAAAAGAAATATAATGAGTTAGAGCAGACACTTTCTGGTGATGAACTGTTTATGGGCATGCTGAAGTTTGCACAATCAGGGCAGAGAAACTTCAAGCAACAAGCAGCTAGTCTGGCTTTGTTGAGCCATTTGTTTCATTTATGCGATATCTTTGAAAGATGATTTTGCCTAATAAATACTTGCGTGAAGATGAAACGCTTTTTGGCTTCGGGCTAATTATATTAAAGCACTTGCAAGGAGATCGCTCGCTATCAGATTTATGGGACGATGTAAAAAAATTTGAAGGTATAGGCAATTATGAGTACTTTATACTTACCCTTGATATGCTGTACTTCCTTGGCTTAATTGAATATAAGAATAATATAATAAAAAGAATAGTTTTATGCTAATCAAATTATATGCCAATGACCAGAGATTTAAGCCTGTAATCTTTAAGAAAGGACTAAACGTAATATTAGCAGATCGACAACAGAGCTCCAATGACAAGGATTCTCGTAACGGTATTGGAAAAACAACATTCATTAATATACTTCATTTCTGTTTAGGCTCTGATCTTAGTAAAAAGGTATTACCGATAGAAGAAATCAGAAATTGGATGTTTTATCTCGAGTTTGAACTCTGTAACAAAAATATAATTGCAATTCGAAGTATTGAGAATCCAGGTGTAATAGAAATCAGGGGGGATATTTCTAATTTACCCGTAAAACCTGAGATCGATGAAAATCATGGGATTGTATTTTACAAAGTAGCTGATTGGCGTGAATTATTGGGGCATTGTTTTTTCGGTATAAAAAAACCACTAGAGAAAAATATAACCCTACTTTTAGAGCCTTAATTTCATATTTTATAAGAGTGGGTCTGGATGCATACAGTAGCCCATTTTCGAGTTTCCGAAATCAGAAGTCATGGCAAATTCAGGTAGCAAATGCTTTTCTTCTCGGCCTAAATTGGGAACTCGCTTCAGATGTACAGATTTTGAAGGATAAAAACAGCGCAGCGAGTGCTCTAGATGATGCTATCCAAACTTCAATTGTTCATTCAAAGGGTGAATTGGAAGCAGAAAGAGTTCGTTTACAAAAAGAAGTAGAGAAAGAAGAGAATTACTTGTCCACATTTAGAGTTCATCCAAAATATCAAGAACTTCAGATAAAAATGGATGATCTTACAACAGAATTACAGATATTAAACAACAAAAGTCTAATGCTTCAGCGTAAATTGAGCAGGTATGAGGACTCAATTAACTCTGAAAAAGCACCAGATTCTTCAAGTGTAATTGCTCTATATGAAGAAGCAGGCTTACATTTTAGTAAATCGCTAAAAAAAACTCTTGAAGAAACAAAAAAGTTTCACTCGGAAATTATTCAAAATAGGAAAAATTTCTTAAAAACAGAAATTACAGAGATTAAAAATAGCCTATCTTTGAATGCAGAGACTATAGAAGAAAAAAGCTCCGAACGTGCGGAATTAATGAAACTTCTTCAAACTCACGGCGCATTGGACGAGTTTACTTTTTTGCAAAAGGAGCTAGCTGAAAAACGCACAAAACTTCAAGGTTTGAAAGAAAAAATATCTGAAATAATATCAATGGTGAAAAAGAAAAAAGAAATAAAAACAAAGCGGATAGAAATCGATTCCAAAATACAACGAGATTATGAAGAATCTCGCTCAAAATGGGAGAAGGCGATTGATGAATTTAATGAAAATTCCTTGGCTCTTTACAATAATCCGGGAAATCTAATCATTAATATTTCAGAGAAAGGCGCTGTTAAAGAAAATGCATATAGCTTTGATGTTGAAATGCCTCGTAATAAGAGTGAAGGTGTGAGCAAGATGAAAGTATTTTGCTACGATCTCATGTTAATAAATTTTTTTTCCAAAGAAGGGAAAATTGACTTCCTAGTTCACGATAGCACCATGTTCGATGGTGTGGATAATCGTCAAGTTGCTCATGCATTGGAATATGCCCATCGGAAAGGTATTGAAACTGGTTTCCAATATATTTGTACTTTCAACTCCGACGGAATCCCACGCGAAGATTTTACTAAAGATTTTGATATAGAAGAATATATTAGACTAAGGCTAAGTGACCAAAAACCGGAAGACTCTCTGCTTGGATTTCATTTTGAGCTTGCAAAAAAGTAGTAATCCAAGTAATCATTTAATTAACATATGGTTAGTCTATATATGTGAGGCAAGGGATACTACCTACTAATGTAAATTGGTAATCATCAATATGCACTTTTTTGAGTATTAATCATTCGTAGGGGCTTATAACGAACTTTGTACTATTGGAAGGGGGTAGGTTTTAAGTTACCTGGTAGGTACAGCGGATGGGATGGTAATCCATGTTTCGTCAGTCTAAGTGTATGCAATTTATTCCAGAATAACGATTTAACGGTATTGGATCTGTTTTTCAGATCTCCTTTATTGCCCCAAGCTGCGATAACCAAATCTGACTGACAAACAATCTTATCAAGCCAGAAATCATTTTCTGGACCGATCGGATCATTAGTGATTTTAAGTTGATCAGGATCAGTTGATCGAAAGGCAAATAAATTGCCAATAATTAAATTACTGGCGCCCCAAGATTTGGCAAAATTTACACATCTAATGACAGTGGGATCATTTGTCTTCTCATCCGCCGTAGAAGGATTGAGGCAAATAAAAGCTATAATTTTGCCGTGAGATGCCCATTTGCGAGATAGCATATATCTGTACACCCTATCTTCTGAAAAAATTGCATGAGAGGGAGATTCCAGGGTTTCAGAAATAAATTCATTTTGATTGGCAATAAATTTATTAATCACACTTTATAAAAGATTCTGATTTTGGTTTATTTTTTATGTTCTTGAGTTGGAGCATGTGGCTCGACTTTAGCTCCAGTATGGATTTCGGTCTGCTCTGAAATCGGAGCAGTTGAGTTTTTTTCATCATATTTGTTTATTATAGGTAAGGATCCTTTTTTTCCATCCTCAACACTTAGCAAAATAGCTTGTGTAACCCATCTGCCAATTGCACTCTTGCCAAAATCACTATTGGCTGCAGTGAGAAATAATATTGCTGCAGAGATACTAGCGGTGAATACTGTCCATCCAACAGTTTTCCATGTATTCAAGCTCCGAATCTCACTTCGGAGTTTATTGACTTCGCTTGTATATTCAGTAATCTTTCTTTCCAGCATCATGGGAGAGAAAACCTGCCCAGTCATGTTCTGAATTAAAGAAGAATCTATACCTTTCCTATCCTTTCCATTTCCATCATAAAATTCATTGGAATATCGGTCTAGACTTGCATAAACGATCAAAAACAGAGGGTGCCCTTTGTCTAGGATTATTGATTGAGGGCCTGCATTATATACACCAAAAATTAATTTGCCGCTCCAGCCCGGATCTACGTGAAAGCCTGAAACATTTATCAAGCCTTTAAATTTCATCTTTGCGCGAATGGATATAAGTGCGATTGAATTTTCAGGAACCTTTACAGATTCTTGCGTTAGTAAGAATGCAAATTGTCCCGGGCCAATAGTGACTTTACTTTTAGCCGATTGCGATAAATCTTGAACCAAAGGCTCATTAGAAGGTTGTGATGAAAGATCTCTTGTTACAAATGCTTCATCTCCCAAGCTAAGCTGATACGAAGCGCAATCTATAGCCTTCACATTGTAGGGATCTATGAGACTGGGCAATTCCTCCTTAAGCTTTTCGCCGCTCCAAAATGTCATCTACAGTACTGCCTCGTAAAAAATAGATTTTTTTTCTATACTGAGCCAGCGATTTTTAATTTCAATTGAAAGATTCTCCGGATGTTTTCCCAAAGACGATAGTACAGCAATAGTTAGCTGCACTATAAGTACTTCCATTGTGCTTCGTGGATCACCCTTTTCGAGATGATCTGTCGACTCAATTGATTTCGCCATTTGTCCAGCTAAGGTGGCTATATTAATTAGAGCGTCAAGATATGGATCATACTGATTTGACACGTTAGCTAACTTGGATACTAGATCTTCTAGGTCTTGTGCTTTTATATCAATATGTTTGCCAATACTTACATTTAAAGCATTTGCTGTCGCTAAACAAATAATAAAAGCATCTACTAGGATTGTATGCAAGGCACGTTCGTCATCATTCTCTCGTGCGATTGCAATTTTTCCAGCATATTTCAAGAAGTGCAGAATCATGTGCTTCAAGCGATTGTGCGTATCTAAATTTAAAATATCGCGATGAGCCCACTCATCATGGGCCTGTTGCTGTGCTTGAAGTGGTAGCAAAATATCAGTTGCTGATTTCATGGCATTATAAGTCTGTGATCTGAACTTACTTGCAATGATGCGCAATGATGCGGATTCAGACCTCTTCTAATAGCTATCTTTAAAGCAAATGAAACATTACTGCTTGTAACAACAGTTAAATCTGACAGATTGGAGCTAGCCCACTTCATCATTTACTTGCCTCTATAAAATTGAGACAGTGCATAAAACGTCTTTTTTTCATTAATATTTAATGTACTGGAAGTAATATTTTGTGTCAAACATATAGGCCTGAGATCAGGGGGTATCTAATGGAATACACAAAAAACATCAATCCATTAATATATGGAAGTTGTTTTAATAGAAAATATATTTCTGAAGAAATTCTCTAATCTATTGATGCAGTGGTTTTGGAATGATTCCAAAATCAGTGAGCCGAGAAGAGCGTAAAGTCGAGTTGTGTCAGATTTGTGTCAAATTGTACTGCAAATACGATTGTCTGTAGTTGTGTGGCACTGTTTTTAAGTTCGGCAAACATTGTAAGTGTATGATTTAATTAAGACTTAAATATAGGGCAGTGTTTTGTAATCAGAAGGTCCCGAGTTCGATTCTTGGTGTCGGCACCAAAAAACAATAATTTTTTAGAAACTTGTCAGTGGCTGTGAGCGGCTTCGGGCTGCTTGCTGGCGCCTACGATAGTCATGACATCGGATGGTTGCATGTGCAAAAGTTTGGCTATATCTTCATAATCATCGGGTAATGCGGCATCATTCCAGCCATTGGCAGCATGCCGTGCTAAATTTACGGCTAAGACTACATTACGGACTCTCTGTAAATTTGAATTATTATCGTCCATCAGGGTAATTAATAATTCAGGTAATTTCCATTTGATCGCAAGCTCAAGCTGAAGTTGATACAAAGAAAAACCGAGAACTTTTTCTTGCGCGATCGTGCTGCGTAGTGATTTGTTTTGTTTTTGTAATTGTTTAATTTTTAACATCTCGGCGGGTGAAAAGCACCACATCAGCATTTCGGCGATATCATGCAATAATGCAGCCAGCCGGATCTCGGCAAAATGCAAATCATGCAAGCGGACTGCCCAATCGAAAGCATAAGTGGAGGCAAGGTTTGCGCGGTGCGTTGTTTTTAGCAAATAAACCAGCGCGTTCATATTGCCGCGCCCCAAAACTTCTTCAATCAAAGGCTTGGCAGGTATTTTCTTCAAGGTGCTTTCAAGTCCGAGCATCAGTATGATTTGCTCGACTTCCATAACATCGTGTTGTTGCGTACGGTGTTTGTGCTGCTGCATATAGCGCAACAGCTTCACGGTCATGAGCGGATCGTTTTTTACGACGTGAGCGAAGCTGCGGGCATTGAGATGTTGTTCATCCTGTTGCAGAAGCACCAGGTTACGTGCAGTTTGCTTGAGAACAGGAATTTCTGCTGTAGTAAGAAAATCAACCCACTCCGATAATTTTCTTTGGTTGTGCGGTAACATTTTGAACTCCTGATTTAAACTCGTCAGGAATTTTTACGACATTTATCGATATATCTTGAGGAAACAAAGAGCTATTTAGATTTTCTGCGATTGAATTTGGCGCAAGTTTTACATCGTTAGAAAGTAGATTAGGAAAATAATCGTGCTAATTCAATGCCGGGATCTTCCGCGCGCATAAACGCTTCTCCGACGAGGAAAGCGTTAACTCGGTGAGTCCGCATGCGTGCGACATCCGCCGGGGTGTGAATACCGCTTTCGGTAACGACGATTCTACCGGACGGGATCCGGTCAAGCAGCTTCAGGGTGGTATCGAGCGAGGTTTCGAAAGTCCGCAAATTGCGGTTATTGATGCCGATCAATGGTGTCTCGAGTTGCAACGCCAGTTCCAGTTCATCGGCATCGTGAACTTCAACCAGAACTGCCATGCCCAGTGAATGGGATAATTTTTCGAGTGCCGCCATTTGCCGCAGGGGATTATTGGGAGCACTGCCTAATTCGGCGCCGAATTCCATCACAAAAGCGCTGACGATCAACAAAATGCAGTCAGCCCCCATGGCGCGGGCTTCAGCAATCTGATATTCATCCAGAATGAAATCCTTGCGCAAAACCGGTAACGAACAAGCAGCGCGTGCTGCTTGCAAGTATTCCGGGCTGCCCATAAAAAACTGCTGATCCGTCAATACCGAGAGGCATGCGGCGCCGTGCTGTGCATAGGTTTTGGCTATTTCTGCGGGCAGGAATTCAAATGAATTCCCGGCTCCGCTGCTGGTGCGTCCGCGCAGTACACCTTTGCTAGGGCTGGCCTGTTTGATTTCGGCGATGACTGCTGATCGGCCGGCGTTGATTTTTGCCTTGATCGCCCCCGCGAAGTCGCGCGCGGGCGATGCGGATTGCGCTTCTTGCAGCAATTGCGCATAAGGTTTTAATGCCTTGGCAGCGCTGATTTCTTGTTTCTTGACGGTAAGGATTTTTTTTAGAATGTCGGACATTGTGGTCTTAAACAGAATTTCTGTGGGTGAATTCCACTAGGTCATGCAGTTTCTTCAGGGCCGCGCCGCTTTCGATGGCGCGCAGCGCGGATTGAATGCCTTGCGAAAGAGTATCGGCAACGCCTGCGGCATAAATCGCCGCGCCGGCGTTCATCAGCACGATATCGCGCGCTGTCCCGGCGGTGTTTTCCAGCACCGAGAGCAACATTGTTTTGGCGTGCTCGCTGCCAGTGACTTGAATGGCCTCGATGGGCGATGTTTTCAAACCGAAATCTTCCGGTCTGACGGTATACACGTTTACTTGACCGTTTTTCAACTCGCCGACGCGTGTTGCGCCGGTGATGGTGATTTCATCCAATCCGTCACTGCCATGCACGATCAATACATGTTCGCTGCCCAGCCGTTGCAGCACATGCGTCAAGGTTTCAACCAGATCTTCATTGAATACACCCAAAACTTGCCGCTTGGCATTGGCGGGATTGGTGAGCGGGCCGAGAATGTTGAATAAGGTTTTGATACCGAGCTCACGCCGGACCGGAGCGGCATGCTTCATGGCCGCATGATAGTTGGGGGCAAACATGAAACCGACGCCGATTTCATTGATGCACTGCGCAACCTGGGATGGGGTTTGGTTGAGATTGACACCGAGCGCTTCCAATACATCCGCACTACCGGATTTACTCGAAACCGATCGTCCGCCATGCTTGGCGACATGCGCGCCCGCTGCCGCTGCGACAAATGCCGATGCCGTGGAAATATTGAAGGTGTGCAAGGAATCTCCACCCGTGCCGCAAGTATCCACCAAATGCGCGTGATCAGAGATTTCGACTGTGCTGGCAAATTCACGCATCACTTGCGCTGCGGCGGCAATCTCCCCGATCGTTTCCCGTTTGACCCGCAGGCCGGTAATGAGCGCGGCGATCAGTACCGGTGAAACATCGCCTTGCATGATCCGGCGCATCAAGGAAACCATGTCGTCGTGCATAATTTCCTGGTGCGTGATAATGCGCTGAAGTGCTTCTTGCGGCGTCATTGAAATACCTTTTTACGATGCGGGGCTTATTGCCGGGTAAGAAAGTTTTCGAGCATTTGATGACCATGCTCGCTCAGAATCGATTCGGGGTGAAATTGAATACCTTCGATCGCAAGCGTTTTGTGGCGGATCCCCATGATTTCGCCGTCTTCGGTCCAGGCGGTGACTTCAAGGCAATCCGGCAGTGTCGAACGTTCCACGACTAGGGAATGATAGCGGGTTGCGGTGAATGGATTAGGTAATCCGCGGAAAACGCCGGTGTTGTGATGAAAAATAAGCGATGTTTTGCCGTGCATCAGTTGTTTGGCATGAACGACCCGGCCGCCGAATGCTTGCCCGATGCTTTGATGTCCCAGGCAAACGCCTAGCACCGGAATATTCCGGCTGAATTGGTTGATTACCGCTAACGATACGCCCGCTTCGTTAGGGGTGCAGGGTCCGGGAGAAATCACGATCCGCTCGGGATTCAATTGTGCGATTTTTTCCAGCGTGATTTCGTCGTTACGGTATACCACAACTTTTTCACCCAGCTCGGAGAAGTATTGCACCAAGTTATAGGTAAAAGAATCGTAGTTGTCTATCATCAGCAGCATGGTTTTTAACTCTTTGTTTGCACTGGCTATCGTTTAATTATTGCGGGTATGATTATAACAAATGATGAATCCCTGCGCGCGGCTGGTGAATTTTATCAGTTCAGCCGACCGGCGAATGACAGAATCGCAATTATTTGAGCAGTAATTGCTATTGCCTTAATAATTCATTAAAATTAGCGGCTTTTCAACCTTGTCTCACCACATGAAAATGATGGGAGACTTTACCCAAAAGGAAATTATGCGACATTACGAAATCGTTTTTATTGTTCACCCCGATCAAAGTGAGCAAGTACCGGCCATGATCGAACGTTATCGCGGCATTGTCACCGCGAAGAACGGCAAGATTCATCGTGTGGAAGACTGGGGACGCCGTCAGCTTGCCTATCTGATTCAGAAAGTTCATAAGGCGCATTATGTGTTGATGAATATCGAATGCAATCAAGAAGCGCTGGACGATCTGGATCATGCATTCAAATTCAGCGATGCTGTGCTGCGGCACCTGACCATTAAGGTCGACGGCCCTATCACGGAACCATCGGCGATGATGCGTCAAGAGGAAAGAGAAAGAGCGAGTTCTGCCGGAGCGGGTGCTGCGGAAGCGGGTGCCGATGAATCGGAGCCGGATGACCTGCCAGAAGAGTCCGGCGCTTCTGCATAAAAAGATTGCAATTGGAATGTAACCGCACCGTCATTTGCGGGAAAATCGCCAAACTCGGCGTTCTGCGCTACACCCCTGCCGGAGTGGCTGTGATTGAATTTACCGTCAATCATGAATCCCGGCAAAAAGAGGCAGGTGTAGTCCGGCAAATAATACTGGATGTTCTTGCGGTTGCATTGGGGCCATTGGCTCTTACTATTGCCGGATTCAAGCTTGACAGCATGGTCAAACTGACCGGATTTCTCAATAGAAAGAGTTATATGAGCGCACAATTGGTTTTACATACCGAACATATCGAACTTATTTAATCAGACTATAGGAATTAACATGGCACGTTTTACCAGCAGACGCAAAGACAGCAAGGATAAGGAAAGAGAAAAGAAAGCCAACCGCCCGTTGTTCAAACGCAAAAAGTTTTGCCGTTTCACCGCGGAAGGCATCAAACAAGTGGACTATAAGGATATTGGCATATTGAAAGATTTTATCAGCGAAAACGGCAAGATCATTCCGGCGCGTATTACCGGCACGACTTCTTTCTATCAGCGCCAGCTCGGCACAGCGATTGAGCGCGCGCGTTTTCTGGCGTTATTGCCTTACACCGATCGTCACTAAGGAGTAATTACAATGCAAATCATTTTGATGGAAAAAGTGACTAATTTAGGACAGCTGGGCGACATCGTTAAGGTCAAAAGCGGCTTTGCGCGCAATTATTTGATTCCGCAAGGCAAAGCAAAACGCGCAACCGAGCAGGCCATCGCCGAGTTTCAATCCCGCCGCGCCGAACTGGAGAAAAAACAGGCGGCCGCTTTGGCTGCGGCGCAAGCAGTTGCGGCCAAACTCGACGGATTGCTGGTGCAGATTACACAAAAAGTCGGCAGCGATGGCAAATTGTTCGGTTCGGTAACCAACGCCAATATCGCCGAAGCGCTGGCCGGACTTGGTTTTACCGTGGAACGATCGATGATCCGCATGCCGAATGGACAATTGAAACAAGTTGGCGATTATCCGCTGACCGTCGCGCTGAGCAGCGATGTGATCGCCAATATCACGGTATCGGTATTGGGCGAAGCCTCGATGTAACCGCATCGCATCCAAGCCGTTGCGTTTTTAAAAAAGGACTATCCCGGTAGTCCTTTTTTATTTGCCGTTCGTAAGTGATAAAATCGGACATCCTTCAATTGTGTTTCCAAATCCTATGGCGCAATCACCGATCAGTCTCCATCAAGAGCAGTTTCTCGATCCCTATAAAACACCGCCGCACTCGATCGAAAGCGAGCAATCGGTGCTGGGCGGGTTGATGCTGGACAACAACGCCTGGGAAAAAGTGGCCGACATCATCACCGACAGCGATTTTTACCGCCACGATCACCGCCTGAT
>WBZO01006796.1_pt1 | contig 10902 bp, 9 predicted proteins | sample 5204261 | NCBI WGS metagenome assembly WBZO01 (sample SAMN12412400, study PRJNA552823) | activated sludge metagenome | isolation source: activated sludge from anammox sidestream of wastewater treatment plant... | place: USA: North Carolina | collected 2017-09
GACGACGTCACTCACACAAGCTTACCTTATGATGAGACGTTCTCGACTGAGCCTGATGACGTGGTGCGCGCCGTCTTCTTTGGTCTTGGTTCCGACGGCACGGTGGGCGCAAACAAGAATTCAATCAAGATCATCGGCGAGAACACGCCTAACTACGCCCAAGGTTACTTCGTTCTCGATTCAAAGAAGTCAGGGTCCGTCACCATCTCCCATCTACGCTTCGGCCCGCGACCAATCCATTCAACGTATCTGATCTCCAACGCTAATTTTGTAGCTTGTCATCAATTCGGGTTTCTCGAACGATTTGACATGCTCAAGTTAGCGCAACCAGGAGCGACGTTCCTGTTGAATAGCCCTTATAGGCCGGATGAGGTGTGGGACCATCTGCCACAGGAGACACAGAAAGCGATCATCGAGAAAAGCCTGCGCTTCTTTGTTGTGGACGCCTATTCCGTTGCCGAAAAAACCAACATGGGCCGACGGATTAACACGGTCATGCAGACCTGCTTCTTCGCCCTGATCGAGCGCGCCACTTCTGTACCCTTGCTGTCGCGCGAGAAGGCTATTGCTGAGATCAAAACGGCCATTGAGAAAACATACGGCAAGCGCGGAGAGACAGTCGTCCAGCAGAATTTCGAGGCCGTCGATGCCTCGCTATCGCATCTACACGAAGTGACGATCCCGACGAAGGTGACCAGCACGTTCACCCGTCCAGATATCGTCTCATCACGCGCGCCGGAATTCGTTCAAACGGTGACGGCGACAATGATGGCCGGCCTGGGTGATTTGCTACCGGTCAGCGCTTTGCCTGTCGACGGTACTTATCCCACGGGCACAACCCAGTGGGAAAAGCGGAACATCTCTACGGAAGTGCCGTTGTGGGATCCTGAAATCTGTATCCAGTGTGGCAAGTGCGCCCTGGTCTGCCCCCACGCGGTCATCCGCATGAAGGTCTACGATCCGGCCAATCTGGACGACGCACCGGCCGATTTCATGAGCACACCGGCTCGCTACAAAGAATATAAGGGCATGTCCTATACATTGCAGATATCGCCCGAAGATTGCACCGGATGTACGCTCTGCTACGAAGTCTGCCCGGTCAAAAACAAGAAGCAGCCCAAGTACAAGGCTATCAACATGATCGACTACACGCCGGAGGTGCGCGACCGGGAAAGCAAGAACTGGGAGTTCTTCCAGACGCTGCCGAACGTGGATCGTACCGAAGTGCCGTTCAATCAGGTCAAATACAACCAGCTGCTCGAGCCGCTCTTTGAGTTCTCCGGGGCTTGTGCCGGGTGCGGTGAAACGCCCTATCTGAAGCTCATCACCCAACTATTCGGCGATCGGATGCTGGTCGCCAATGCAACCGGGTGCTCGTCAATCTATGGCGGCAACTTGCCAACGACGCCGTGGTCGAAAAATCGCGAGGGGCGCGGGCCGGCCTGGTCCAATTCCCTATTTGAGGACAACGCCGAATTCGGGCTTGGTATGCGCGTCGCGCTCGACCAGCGTATAGACGCGGCAACGAACACCCTACGCGCCCTGCGCGAAGTGATCGGCGTCGAATTGTCGGATGAAATCCTCTACAGTGATCAGATCACGGAGATGGACATCCTGAACCAGCGGCGGCGAGTCCAACTATTGCGCGAACGTGTCCAGGCATTGTTGGCCAGCGACGACCAGACCATCGAAGCAGTGAAACCGGCCTTGTCGGATCTCATGAGCAAAGCAGACGTTCTGGTCAAGAAAAGCGTGTGGATCGTCGGTGGCGACGGCTGGGCTTACGACATCGGTTATGGTGGGCTTGATCACGTGATGGCTTCGGGCCGCAACGTCAACATCCTGGTGCTGGATACCGAAGTATACTCCAATACCGGTGGCCAGATGTCGAAAGCTACGCCGCGTGCCGCGGTAGCCAAATTCGCGGCCGCCGGCAAGCCATTGCCGAAGAAGGATTTGGGGCTGCTGGCGATGTCATACGGCAACGTCTACGTCGCTCGCGTCGCCTTCGGGGCCAATGATCGACAAACGGTACAGGCGATACTGGAAGCAGAGGCTTATGACGGCCCGTCGCTCGTCATCGCCTACAGCCATTGCATCGCTCATGGCTACGATATGAAGTATGGCCTGGAGCAGCAACAAGCGGCGGTCGATTCAGGACATTGGACGCTATTCCGGTATAACCCCGACCTGGCCATAACAGAAATGGCTGAGCCAAATGGTCACGAACCCAAGACCGGCCGGAATCCGTTCCAGCTCGATTCCAAGGCACCCAGCATCCCACTGGAACAATATATCTACCGCGAGGGCCGCTATCACATGTTGCAGCAGAGCAATCCCGAAGCGGCCGAGCGTCTGCTCGAATTGGCCAAGTTGGACATTGCCCAGCGTTGGGAAACCTACCGCAAGATGGCAACCAGCCATGAGAAGCTCGACGAAAAGCCCGAGCGGACGATGACCGGGGACTAAGAAAGCGCGAACCCACAGATATCATGGACTCGTATAAGCCCATGATATCTGTGGATCATCAATCAGGAGAACGCAGAATGGACCTACGAACAACTTACCTGGGTCTTGAATTGAAGAACCCCTTGGTGGCCTCGCCGTCACCGCTGGCTCGCGAGCTAGGTAATATACGACGGTTGGAAGATGCAGGAGCCGCGGCCGTCGTACTCAATTCCCTGTTTGAGGAAGAAATCAACCAGGAAAGCCAAGCGCTCGATCGCTATCTAAGCGATGGCACGGAGAGCTATGCCGAGGCTCTAACTTACTTCCCCGAAGCGCCTTCCTATCGAGGCGTTGGCCCCGACGCCTATCTGGAGCATATCTTTCGGGCCAAGCAGGCGGTGAACATCCCTATCATCGCCAGCCTGAACGGAGTGTCTTCCGGTGGCTGGATTCGTTATGCGAAGGAGATGGAAGGGGCCGGCGCGGATGCAATAGAGTTAAACATCTATTACCTGCCCACGAGCATCTCGCTATCCAGCGCCGAGGTGGAGCAAATATACATCGATCTGGTACACGATATCCGAGCGTCCGTCGATATACCGATCGCGGTCAAGCTCAGCCCTTACTTCAGCTCCATGGCTAACATGATGCATCGTTTAACCGAGGCCGGAGCGAAAGGGCTGGTACTATTCAACCGCTTCTACCAGCCGGACCTCGATCTGGAAAATCTGGAAGTAGTGCCCAATCTCGTCTTGAGCCACTCGGACGAGATGCGGCTCCCCCTGCGCTGGATCGCCATCCTCTATGGCCGCGTAGCCGCTGACCTGGCGTTAACGACGGGTGTGCATAACGCGCAAGACGCGTTGAAAGCCATCGCTGCCGGGGCCAACGTAGCCATGATGACGTCAGAGATCCTGCTGAACGGGATCGGCCGCTTCAGTGAAATTCTGGCGGAAATGCGGTTGTGGCTTGAAGAGCGCGAGTATATATCGATTCAGGAGCTTCACGGCAGTTTGAGTCAGGTTAACGTGGCCGCACCGGCAGCATTTGAGCGCGCCAACTATATCCAGGTCGTGAAATCCTATTCTCCTATATTCCGTTAACCAATTCCGGTGTCCCGTTCTACGGGTGGTTGATCAAGCAAAAGAGGTCCTGAATTTCTTCAGGACCTCTTTTGTCGGAGGTAATGCAGTCAGAAAGCTGACTGAGGTGGAAGAAGATCGTAGGAGAACGATCTAGAAGCGAGCGGCGTCGGGGTTGGTATAAGCCCATCGACAGGGCACGCCAACCATATTACATTCGACAGCGGCCGAACAAGAGCAGACATGAACCTGGTGTTCTGTCCCTTGCGTCAGCAAAAAATCATGAGTTGGGTAGACACGCTGCTCCGTTAACTCAACATCCTTGTCTATCAATTGGCAATGCTTCGAAGCAACGATGACCCATTTCTTGGCTGCCATTCGGCCCATCCTCGCCCCGGCCTGGATATCGAACTATGTCAGAAGCCGGGATCTTGTGTCGTTGGTTTTATCTTAGCAGGCGGCCAAACTGATGCTAAGTGTCAATTGTCATAGAATGATGTGACATTCGTCATTCGCAATTGTGAAATTAATCACTTAGTAAACATCACTCTGCCCCCTATGATTGATGTCATAACAGGTTCGCAATTATCCACCGGCTCCTAGTCTATTATTCCCAGGAAGAGATATATGATAAACCCGGATCGGACCATACAGACAACCTGCCCATACTGTGGCGTAGGTTGCCAGATCGACCTGCACGTCAAGGATAACTTGATCTACCGAGTCAGCGGACGTTTTGATAACCAGGTCAATCACGGCAACTTGTGCGTGAAAGGGCGATTTGGCTTTGATTTTACCCATGCGCCTGACAGGTTGACGCAACCGATGGTGCGAAAGGATCGCCGGCAACCATTCGACAAGTCGACATATACGACATGGGAGAGCGCGTTAGACCTCGTAGCACAACGCTTCCGCGCAATTCGCGACGAACATGGCCCTAATAGCATCGCCTTTCTGACTTCAGCCAAATGTACGAATGAAGAGAATTATCTGCTCCAGAAGCTAGCTCGCGCAGTGATCGGGACGAACAACGTCGATCATTGCGCCCGTCTCTGACACAGCAGTAGCGTGGCCGGTCTGGCCACGACACTAGGTTCTGGAGCGATGACGGATTCGATCGTCAACATCAAACACGCTGACGTACTGTTCGTCATCGGCTCGAATACGACCGAGGCACATCCCGTCATCAGCCTGGAAATGAAGAAGGCGGTGCGGAAGTATAGGGCAAAACTGATCCTGCTGGATCCGCGCGAGATCGAGTTGGCTGACTTTGCCTTTATGCATCTACGACAGCGGCCAGGCACGGATGTGGCTGTCCTGAACGCCATCGCCCATGTCATCATTCGGGACAGTCTGGCCAACCTCAGTTTCATCGAAGAACGCACAGAGGGGTTCGAGAAGTTTGCCGAATCGGTCAAGGAGTGGACACCGGAACGGGCGGAGGCTATTTCCGGCGTGCCCGCGCAGCAAATCGTCGACTCAGCCTATCTGTATGCACACGCGAGCAACGCGATGATCTTTTGGGCAATGGGTATTACGCAGCATACGACCGGAACTGAGAACGTGATGGCCTGTTCCAATCTGGCGCTCCTGGCTGGGCAAATCGGGCGGCCGTCTACTGGCCTGAATCCTCTGCGCGGCCAGAATAACGTCCAGGGCGCTTGCGATATGGGTGGATTGCCCAACGTCTACCCCGGCTATCAACCGGTCGCCGATGAAATAGCCCGTGCCAAATTCGCGTCCGGCTGGGGCGTGGAATATGATGAACTCTCGCCCAAGCCCGGCCTGACCGTAACAGAGATAACCCAGGGCATTCTGGAAGGACGCGTCAAAGCGGTCTTCGTCATGGGCGAAAATCCGATGCTGTCTGATCCTAACCTGAGCCATGTGAAGGACGCGTTCGACAATCTGGACTTCCTGGTGTGCCAGGATATTTTCCTGAACGAAACCGGCGAACACGCTGACGTAATACTGCCGGCGGCAGGGTTCGCTGAAAAGGCAGGAACCTATACCAACACGGAAAGGCGAGTCCAGCTAATCCGGCCGGCACTGGATCCGCCGGGCGAGGCTCGGGCCGATTGGGCGATCATTCTCGATTTGGCCAACCGGCTCGGCGCGAATTGGCACTATGATGGAGCGGCCGACATTTTCAAGGAGATGGCTACGCTGACACCATCATATGCGGGTATGAGCCACGAACGCCTGGAACATGGCGGGCTTCAATGGCCTTGTCCAACACCCGAGCACCTGGGCACTCCGGTGCTACACATAGGCAAGTTCACACGAGGGTTAGGGTTATTCAAGGTGCTGGATTACCGGCCGCCAGCTGAGCTGCCGGATGAGGAATACCCATTCCTTCTGTCGACGGGCCGTATTCTATACCACTGGCATGGCGGCACTATGACACGGCGCTCGCCAGGTCTGGACACGATCGCGCCGGAAGCAGAGGCTGAAATCCACCCGGCCGATGCCGCTCGACTGGGCATCTCCACCGGTGACCTGGTGCGCGTCTTCTCCCGCCGTGGCAGTGTCGTAGCCGCGGCCAGAATCACCCGCCGTTCGTCTCCCGGCATGGTATTCATGACCTTCCACTATGCTGAGGCGGCCGTAAACTTATTAACGATCGATGCAGTCGACCCAATCGCCAAAATCCCTGAATACAAGGTGTGCGCGGTCAACATCGAATTATTGACTCAATTGACTGACAAGGAGTTTTCACATGAATCAGAATCCACCCGTGCCGTCGCTTGATGCTCTGATACCAGCCGAAATGGCCAAAAAAGCCGAGAACGTTGGCGTGGCCAAAGCGAACCTCGGGCCATATCGCATGTTTGCTTTAGCCGTATTAGCCGGCGCATTTATCGCCATGGGTGCGGTGTTCATGACCACCGTCACTACGGGGGCGGCCGGCGAGCTAACTTTCGGCGTCACCAAACTGCTCGGCGGTGTTTCATTCTGCCTGGGCCTCATCCTGGTGGTCGTAGCCGGCGCAGAACTCTTCACCGGCAATAACCTGATCGTTATGGCCTGGGCCGGCGGCAAAGTCAGCACAACCCTGCTGCTACGCAACTGGATCATCGTCTATCTGGGCAATTTTGTGGGAGCGATCCTGACGGCTTTCGGCATGTACTTGAGCGGTCAATTTATGTTCAGCAACGGCGCAGTCGGCCTGAACGCTCTAAATATCGCCGGCGCCAAGACAGGGCTTGCCTTCGTCCCCGCTCTCGTCCTGGGCATCTTCTGTAACGCTCTGGTCTGCCTGGCCGTGTGGCTTTGTATGGGCGCACGGTCGACGATCGATAAGATCGCGGCGATCATCTTTCCGATCAGCGCTTTCGTGGCCGCGGGGTTCGAGCACAGCATCGCTAACATGTACTTCATCCCGGTAGCTCTGTTTATTAAAGCCGGCGCCCCGGATTCTTTTTGGACCGCTATCGGCAAAACGCCGGCCGACTATGGAACAATCACCTGGGGCAACTTCTTTGTCGTCAATTTACTGCCGGTCACTATCGGGAATATCATCGGCGGCGCGCTAATGGTGGGCCTGGCCTACTGGTTCATCTACCTGCGGCCGAGTTGGACCGGCCGGAAAGAGAAAGATAAATCCGAATCAACCTTGAAGAAAGCCTAGAGCCTTATCCTACAGACCTGTCGCTGATTATCCCACGGCGACAGACATCTCTCCATCTCCTTCTATACGACAATCGCCCCCGACCATTACGTGGTCGGGGGCGATTGTCATCACTGAAGAGAAGAAGGAGAAACAGTTGGGGTCACAGATAGCCCAATTTACGGGCGGCCTGGGTCAACTCATCACGAAATTTGGGATGGGCTATGTTTATCAGCTCGCAAGCTCTCTGTCGGATAGTCTTGCCATAGAGAGAAGCGACGCCATATTCAGTCACAATGTAGTGCACATCGTTACGAGAGGTGGTCACACCGGAGCCTTCCGCCAGTAGCGGAGATATGCGGCTGATAGTATCGTCCTTAGCCGTAGAAGGTAGCGCAACGATCGGCAGCCCGCCCTTGGAGCGGGACGAGCCGCGGATAAAGTCTACCTGACCGCCAACGCCACTATAAAACATGTGTCCGATCGAGTCGGCACAGACTTGACCGGTTAGGTCGACCTGTAAAGCCGAGTTGATAGCGACCATGTTATCGTTCTGCGCAATCCGGAAGGGGTCGTTGACATAATCTGTCGGGTGCAATTCGACGATGGCGTTGTTATCAACAAAGTCATAGAGTCGCTGCGAACCAAAGAGGAATCCGGCAATCATTTTTCCCGGATGCAAGGTCTTCTTGCTGCAAGTGATAATACCTTGCTCGTAAAGAGAAACGACGCCATCCGAGAACAATTCGGTATGGATACCCAGGTCCCGGTGGTTATGCAGCTTATCCAACACAGCATCAGGTATGCCGCCGATCCCCATCTGTAATGTCGCACCATCGGGGATCATCTCGGCAATAATCTCGCCAATACGAACATTGGCCGGGGTCATATTGCCTTGCACACTCTCAGGCAGGGGATAGTCAACCTCAACCACATGGGTCAGCCGGCTGACATGAATGAAACTATCGCCGAGCACGCGAGGCATTTGTTGGTTTACCTCGGCGATAATGATTCGCGAGTTCTCGGCGGCAGGCTTGGTCGTGCCTACTTCAATGCCGAAACTACAGAAGCCGTGTTCATCCGGCGGCGAAACGGATATAAGGGATACGTCAAGCGGGATGATCTTTCTCTGGAAGAGCCTCGGTATCTCTGACAGAAATATTGGCGTGAAATCCGCTCGCCCCCCCTGTACCGCCTTGCGAACGTTATGCCCAATGAAAAGCGAGTTGGAACGAAACGATCCTTCATATTTAGGATCGACGTAAGGGGCGCCAATAAAGGTGAGAATGTGAACAAGCTGGACATCGCGCAGTTCAGGCGCACGTTCACACAAGGCATCGACCAGGACGGCTGGCGCGCCCGCGCCGCCACCGATATAGATAATATCACCGGACTTCACATGGGAGATGGCCGTTTGGGCATCGACCACCTTGCTGCGATAAATCGATTCCCAGTTCACCGTGCACCTCCAATACCGGCTGCTTGCTCAATATCATCCAAGGTAGCGACTTCCAGATCACGACCTAACGCCTGAGCCACCTCCTCATTAGCAATCTTCCCGCGAATCATGTTAATGCCACTGGCGAAATAAGGCTTGTTTTTCAGGAGTCCGGCAAGACCTTGATCACCAAGCTCGATAAGGTAGGGAAGCAACGCGTTCGTCAAACCATAACTGGTGGTACGAGCGACGGCGGCGGTCATATTGGGTACGCAATGGTGAATGATGCCATCGACGATGTAATACTGGTCGCGCAAAGTTGTGGGACGACTTGTCTCGGCACATCCACCTTGATCGATGGAAAAATCGATGAAAACCGCGCCAGGCCGCATCCGTTGGATCATCTTGCGATTGATGAGCAGGGGGGCGCGGCGGCCAGGGGTGAGGACAGCGCCAACAACGACATCGGCGAACTCAGTCACTCTTTCAAGGTTATATCCCGAGGAAGCCATCGTCGTTACCCGTCCGTTCAGCATCTCATCGAGGCGCTGCAACCGGCCCATATCATTATCGAGGACGACGACCTGTGCGCCCATATTGAGAAAAGCACGGGCCGCATTACTGCCCAGCACACCACCGCCAATAATAGCCACAGCGCCACGCGGGACACCGGGGATGCCGCTGAGCAACGTACCCCGACCACCGCTATTCGACATAAGCAATTGCCCCGCCACAAACGGCGCCAGACGGCCGGCCACCTCACTCATTGGAACAAGGATAGGGCGTACACCGTCGGGCTGCTCAATCATCTCACAAGCGATGGCTGTTACTTCGCTGGCGGCCAGGGCATCAATGAAATCATGGGAAGCGACAGCCAGGTGAAGAAATGCTATCAACGTCTGACCGGGGTTGAAGAACACATGCTCATCAGCCGTTGGCCGAGTCACCTTGACGATTACCTCAGAACGGCCATAGACCTCGGCCGCTGAATAAACGATCTGGGCGCCACTCGTGCGGTACGTCTCATCACTGAAGCCGGCGGCAACACCGGCGTTCTTCTCAACATAGACAGTATGCCCGTGGCGAACGAGGGAGGACACGCCCGCGGGTGTCAAGCCCACCCGAGACTCCAGATCCCGAACCTCCTTTGGTATACCAAATTCCATGGTTATCTCTCCTGTCCAGCGCGGCTGGATCCAATATACACAGTTTAAAAGGAAACGGTTCGCTGGGGAGTGTATAAAGTAATTCGATCACCTGACAAAGCTCATGACATCAAACATGCAAATCAGGCATGCTCAATGATAAGCAACCCGCCGACGATAAACAGGTGACTTTCCTCACAGAATGAACTGCTATTTGTCACTATAGAGACTGAACAGTTTCTGTCATACTGAAACCAGTAAGAGACTCTTGCCTGGTGTTCCGGTTCTTTGAAAACAATCTCATTACAAATAATGAATATCGGGTCAGGGCGGAAACCGCAAGCCTTCACCTCCTCCCGGCCCCTTTTTTTGATGGCAACCGAATTCAAGAACCCAGGTTCCTATTTCCCATTTCACCGGAGGTACTTTAGATGGCAACTGGAAGAGTTGTAATCGATGTAGAACGGTGCAAAGGATGTGAGTTATGTCGCGAGGCCTGTCCTCCTGGAGTTTTGGCTCTAGCCGATGAGCTTAACAACAAGGGTTACAGGCCCGTCATACTTCTGGATCCCGAACACAATTGCACCGGCTGCGCATTGTGCGCCGTGGTTTGCCCCGATGGTTGTATTACTGTCTACCGCGACATCGTTGAAAAGGGGCGTCGCACCGAAGTCCGCGTTTCTGTCCCATCCCCGGAAAACCTCGTCCTGAGAGCCGAATCCATCGCCGCGGAGGTCACACAACATGGCTAAAGAACTGTTAAAAGGAAACATCGCCTTTGCAGAAGCAGCTATTCGCGCCGGGTGCGAGACATATTTTGGGTATCCCATCACGCCTCAAACAGAACTACTGGAGCACATGTCCAAACGGATGATCGAGCTGGGGCGGGTGTTCCTGCAGGCCGAGAGCGAAGTAGCCGCCGTCAATATGGTCTATGGCGCGGCATGCGCCGGCGCCAAAGTCATGACCTCGTCAAGCAGCCCCGGCATCAGCCTGATGCAGGAGGGGTTCAGTTATATGGCCGGTTCGAATGTGCCAGCGGTGGTCATCGACGTGATGCGTGGTGGGCCGGGCCTGGGCAATATTCAACCCAGCCAAGGAGATTACAACCAGGTCACGAAATCGGCCGGCCACGGCGATTTCCATCCCATCGTGCTGGCCCCGTCGACGGTGCAGGAG
>WBZO01006800.1_pt1 | contig 10899 bp, 7 predicted proteins | sample 5204261 | NCBI WGS metagenome assembly WBZO01 (sample SAMN12412400, study PRJNA552823) | activated sludge metagenome | isolation source: activated sludge from anammox sidestream of wastewater treatment plant... | place: USA: North Carolina | collected 2017-09
CGCTTCGCCGACCAGCGGGAAGACGCTGCCCCTGACCGTGAACTTCAGCAGCGCCGGAACGAACGACCCCGATGCCGGCGACACCCTCTCGTACGCGTGGGACCTGGACGGCGATGGCGCCTTCGACGACTCGACGCAGCCCAACCCGACGCGGACGTACACGACTCCCGCGATTTTCGACGCTCGCCTCCGGGTGACCGATAACGATGGACTGTCGACGTTGAGTCCGAAGATCCGGCTGGCGCCGGGCCACGCGCCGCCGACCGTCGCGGTCGGTATGTACGACGCCTGCCAGGCGCTGACGCCGTGCTGGGCGGTGGGCGACAGGCTGCGGTTTACGAGCACGGCCCTCGACGAGAACGGCACGCCGGTGGGCGCGACCAATGTTTCGTGGCGGCTGGTGATGAACCACTGCACGGTGGTTGGCTCGCTCTGCCACCAGCACGTGATATTCCAGAACTACACCGACTACGGCGGCGAGTTCCCGGCGCCGGGGCACGAATACCCGTCATACCTCGAACTCACCGCGACCGCCACCGACGCGAACGGGCTCGTCGCGACGGCGACGCGTCGCCTCGACCCGATCCCGGTGCAGCTCAACGTCCGCACCGTCCCGGCCGGCCTGACCGCGGTCGTGGCCGGGCAGGCGGTGAAGACGCCGAGCGTGGCCACGTTCATCAAGAAGACCGAGGCGACGGTGAGCGTCGAGCCGGTCCAGCACCTGAACGGCAAGCGCTACGACTTCCTCGGCTGGTCCGACGGGGGCGCGGCCTCGCACACGGTACAGGTCACGGTGAACCGCACACTGACCGCCCGCTTTGCTGGCCCCGCGACGATCCGGTTCCGGGTGCCGCGCTTCACGCGGGCGCGGCGCGTGGCCGTGACCTGGACGAAGACCACGGACGCGAAGAAGTACTTCCTGCGCGAGGGCGCCGGGCCGCCACCGCCCGCTAACAGCCCGCTGTGGAAAACCGCCCGCCCCGCCGGCTTCCGTGTCTCCGCCGGCGATGGCCGAAAGGCGATCCGCGGCTGGGCGCTGAACGCGGTAGGCCGCCGCTCGCGCGTCTTCATCGACGCCGTGATCCTCGACCGCAAGCTCCAGACCGCCCGCATCGCCGGTCCGGCGCGTTCGACGAAACGCGTTGTCTCCGTGCGCATCACCGGGCGGGATGCGAACGGCATCGCCGGCTACTACGTGTCGCTGCAGAACCGGCGGCCGAAGCGGGACGCCGACGGTTGGCGGCGAGCTGCGCCGAAGTTCGTGCGGCTGACGGGCGCCGATGGGGCGAAGTTCGTCAACGTCTGGGTGAAGGACAGGGCCGGCAACATCTCTCGCGTCGCGCGCCTCCGCGTGGTCCTCGACGTCCGCCCGTAACCGCGTCGTAGACCAACGGTCACCCATCCCGTACCGTGTACGCATGTTGCGCCGTGTGATCCCTGTCGTCGCGCTCCTTGCCGGCCTGGTCCTCGCGACAGGCGTCTCCGTCGCCAACGAGCCGGCTGCCTGCCAGTCCGTGGAGACGTCGCTTGGAGTCGCCGAACGGTGTCGCAGCGTCGACGAGCTGTCTCCCGCAAGCTTCGAGTCAGGCGGCGCTTCGATCGACCTCACCGCGGGGCCGGAGCTGCCCAGCAGGATCCCCTGCACACCGGCCGACGGCGGGCCCGTGGTCCGCGTGGTCTACGCCTACCAGGGCACGAATAAGCTCGATGGCGGCTCGCGGCCTGTCCGGCCCTCGATCGAGCGTATCGTCGCGGCGGCCGACTGGATCGTGGCGGATGCCGCGCGAGCGGGCGGGGCGGTCCGGCACGTCCGCTGGCACACCCCCGGCTGCAAGCTGGGCGTCACGCCGCTCAACTACGTGCCCGGCCGCCTGGAAGAGGCGCTCGAGCAGGCCGGGCTCTACGACGAGGGCGAGCGTGGCGATAAGGTCATGGTCTTCCTCGACAACCCCGGCAGCAACGGCGACTGGGGCTGCCTCGGCGAGGCGCTTTCGTACGACGACGACAGCCCCTCGCAGTCGAACCTCAACAATCAGCTCGAGGAGTACGCCTGGGTCTCGTGCAGCTTCAGCAACTTCGATGGCTGGGCACTCGCGCCCTGGGTTCCCGCCGAGATCTTCACGCACGAACTCATGCACCTCCTGGGCGCCGTGCAGGACTCGGCGCCGCATGCGCTGGGTGGCGGCCACACGAAGGAAACCGCCGACCTGATGCGCGAGGTCCTCGGTGAGGGTACCGGTAAGGCCTGCGCGGCCTCGATCCCCGAGCCGCTCGACTGTCACGGCGACGACTACTTCAACGTGGCGCCCCGCGCCGGCACCTATCTGGACAACCACTGGAATGTCGCCGACAGCCGCTATCTCTCGACCCTGAAGCCGAGCCGCTGGATCCAGGTGGCGACGCCGCGTGTCCGCGTGAAGGTGCCGGCCGAGGTCGTGCGCACCGCGGAGGCCGCGGTGACGGTGACCGTGCCGCCCGGCCTGCGGGTCGACTCGAAGGTCGAGGTGCTGGTCGATGGGAAGGTGGCCGGGAGCGACGATACGAGGCCCTATCGGGTCCAGTTCTACCCCGGCTCGTTCTCCACGCCGGCGGTCTCGGGCCAGCGGCTGGCGATCACCGCCCGCGTCATGGACATCTATGGCTGGTCGACGGGGAGTGCCGCCGCGCGCACCGTATTCGCCGTCCCCGGCGCGGTGATCCGGTCGCCAGCGCCCTACCGCGCCGGCTATCTGGGCGACACCGTACGCGTGCAGGCTGACGCCAGCGCGGTCGGGTCGGCCCGGGTCCGCAAGGTCGAGTTCGTGTTCGCGGGCGACGTGGTGGCGACCGATGCGCGGCCGCCCTACGCGGCGACGCTCCAGCTTCCGGGCGTTATCTCGAACACCGACCCGACCGCGAATCTCGTGGCGCGCGTGACCGACACGAAGGGGCGCACCGAAGAGAGCCCCGTCGTCCCGGTTGTGGTGCTCCGCCTCGATGCCTATGCCGGCCTGCAGCCGGGCGACACGTTCGCGGCGAACCGCCCCGCCACGATCCCCGTGGGGATCTGGGGGACACCCGCCGGGCCGCTGCAGTGGGTCGACGTACGCGGCCTGACGGTCGATGTCGTGGTCGACCAGAAGCGGCTCGCCAGGCTCCCCGCGGGCTCGCTGGTCGCCCGGGGACAGGCGCGTGTGGGCATGGCGACCGTGGCGATGCCGCCGCCGGGCGAGCCTACCCTGGAGATCCAGGTCCGCCGCGGGCAGAAGGTCCTCCAGTCCTGGAGCACGACGATCGAGACGGTCGCAACGAATGCCTCGGTCCGGTTCGTGACGCCGAAGCCCGGCGCCGCCGGCACGTCGGTGCGGGCGAAGCTGCGGTTTACGGGCGGCGTCGCTAGCGAGCGCAAAGCCTCGTTCGTAGTGAACGACGCCTACCCGGTCGAGGGCGACAAGGACTTCGCGGCGCGGCTACGGATCGGCAGCGGGCTGCACGTCATCACGGCGCACTATCGCCCGGACTACGACAGCCCCGACATCACCGGCCCATCGGTGCGGGTGACGGCGCGTGAGTTCACGGTGAAGGCGAAGATCACCCGGCGCGACCGCCGTTTCGACGACGACTGGCTGTATCTGCGGGCGTCGCTCAACGGCATGCGGCCCTCGTGGTTGCGCGCGCGGGGGTCGATCGCGTGGTATGTCAACGACCTGCGCTGCTTCGAGCCGCGCGAGTTCGACGCGATCCCGAAGCCCCTCACCGGCTCGTGCCGCCTGCCCGCGGGGGTCGATTGGAAGGGCGCCGAGGTCCGCGCCGTTGTCGAGCTGCTGCAGCAGGATTACACACCGATCGGCTGGGCGGTCTCGCCACCGGTACGTATCCCCTAGCCGCCTGGCGTGGTCAGGTGTTCCGTTCGCGCTTCAACGCCGACTTCACGCGGCCGAGGAGCCCCGACTGCGAGGCGCCGTAACGAAGCGCGGCCAGGGCGCCGAGCACGGCGCTGCCGTACGCGGCGTGGATGAGCAGGCGAGGCGGCTCTTGCCGCGTCTCCACCGTGCGGTTCGGGCTTACCAGTACCGGTGATCTCGGCGGCGACTCGAAGTCGAAGGCGCTCATGAACGTGTTTGCCGCGGCGTCGCGGTCGGACAGCGGTGGGACGTTCCAGTTCAACTCGATGAACTTGAGGATCGAGGTGAAGTCCATCTCCGTCGAGTCGATGTGCCCCTCGCGGACGTGCGGCCCCACCATCAGCGCCGGGACGCGGAACCCGTAGCCATACGCGTCGACGCGCGGCGGCGGGACGTGGTCGTACCAGCCACCCCAGTCGTCGTAGGTCCAAAGGAAGGCCGAGTTCGACCAGTACATCGACTTCATGAGCGATGTGATGAGGTTGCGCACGAAGCGCTGGCCCGCGGCGAGACTCCCCGGTGGGTGCTCGCTCGCGCCCGACGGCACGATGTAGGCGACCGCCGGCAGCGTGCCCGCCTGCAGGTCGACGAAGTACTCGTCGAGGTCGACGATGCGGCTGGCCAGCCGGGGATCGTCGAGGTACCGCGCGTAGTTGAGCAGCGGCACCCAGATCACCTGCGAATGCCGGTGCCCCTCGCCGGGGCTGCGGAAGTTGATACTCGGGTCGTAGTTCTGGACATAGAACTTCCAGGGCACGCCCGCATCGTCGAGCCGGTCGAAGATGGTCGGCAGGTCACCCCACCCGCCATCGGGCACCTGCTCGGGGTTCTCGTAGTTCCCGGGCGAGCCGGTGACCCAGTAGGTATGGTTCGAGAGGCTGCCGCCCCCGACCGAGCTGAAGAACCGGTCGAAGAGGACGAACGAATCGGCGACGTTCCAGTAGTAGGGCAGGTCGCGATCGTCGTAGTAGCCCATCGTCTGCTTCGCGTGCTCGCCGCGCATGGTCAGGCAGAAGCCATCCATTTTCCCGCCATTGAACTGGACCTCGTGGTCTTCCGTGCTGTGCGGCGGGTCCTCGATGCCCTCGGCGCCGATGTGGTAGGGCGTCACGTGCTCGGTCGCCGGGTCCTCGGGTCGCAAGGGCATCCGCACATCGGCCGGGATGCCGTCCACGCCTGGGTAGGTGCCGAAGTAGTTGTCGAAGGTGTGGTTCTCCTGCATGAGGACGATGAAGTGCTTGATCGGCGTGGTCGTCGGCGCGTCCTCGGCCTGCGCGGCGCGCGCGCCGCCGCCGGGGCCGAGCCGCGACAGCGCGGCGAGGGTGAGCCCGGTCGCGGCCCCCATGCGCAGCACATCGCGCCGCGTCACCGGGTCATTTAGTGACGCGGCGGGGTCCGCGAGGTCCGGCGTGGGGACCGCGGCGGCGAGGTTGGGGAGGCGGGAGCTGTCGTGATTGCGGGGGTGCGCTTGCTTCTTGGCCCGGGGCGTTCGCCCGAGGACCTGGTTCGTGTTACCCACGTGCGCCCTTCCAGGTAGAGTGCCGGACCGGTTCCGCGGCCGGCGGTCTTGCACTGCGCGCGGGCACAGACCGGCCCGCCGCGAGCGACGTACTTCGACTCTACCCGCGCCAGGCGGCGCCGGGACTCATGGAAACCGGAGTGCTTCCCATGGATCCCGGCGCGACGGGGCGAGGCTCAAGGCGGCCCGCGTGTCGTGTAGCAGGCCTAGGACGGGACGAAGAGCACCACCAGCCGTCCCGAGAAGTCGACCGGGTAAGGCTCTGACGTCTCGAAGTACACGTTGAACCCCGCGGTTCCCCCGGTGCTCGAGGTGGTCGTCGCGCTGAACGACGCTTTCCAACCGCTGCTGAAGGCTCCGTCCTGGAAGATCCCGTTGGCGTTGAAGCTGAGGTCATACGACCCCGACCCATCCCCGGCGAGGAACGCCATGATCGTCCCGGGGCCGGGCAGCGTGATCGAGCGCGAGTAGATCGCCTCCTCGCCCTCGAACGGCGTGTTCGTGCCGGCGACGGCGTCGTCGACGATCACGCGCGCGAACGCGATGTTGGCCTCGGCCTTCGAGTACGCCTGGCCGGCCGGTGTGTACCGAGCGTCGGACTGCGACTTCGTATACGAGGACCCCGCCCGGCTAAACCACTTGAGTCCCTTGCCCTGGAGCTGTGACGCGTTGAGCTTACGCACGAGGCCACTGCTGTTGACGGCGATTGGTGGCTCGCCTGGTTTCACGGTAAGCCTCAGCGCCGGACCGTCGCCGCTATTCCGTAGCCCCGTCGCCCGGGGCGCCGTGTTGTTCACGCCCAGCTGCACCGAGGCCGCGTAGGCCACGGACCCAAGCGCCACGACCAGCGCAAGCAATGCGAGCAATTGAGACCGGATGAGCCGAAGCAATGTACGCACGAAGAACCTCCGCTAAAGGTTCGCCCATGCTAACGGACGCCCGGCCGGTTGTCACCCGGAGGGGGAACGGGGTGTCGGAGCGCCGAGACTGTGGCGCGACTGGGTGCGGGGGACTGGAGACCTGCGACTTGCGACTCGAGGAGCTGACGGCACCGCTGCGCACCTCCACGATACCGCCCGCGACCACCACCATCAGATCGCCCCTTCCCCAGCGCATTGGGGAAGGGGCCGGGGGGTTAGGGGTCGTGCCCACCGCATCCCGGGGATTTCAGGGTGGGCACGGAGATAGAGGATCGTCGGTCTGTGGCGGCGGACGCTTCGCCGGAACCGGAGGTCGACCGCGCGCTAGGCGCCGCCCTGGCCTGCCGCCAGCGGGAGTAGCTTCGCCTCGACGTCGTCGAGCATCGCCGACATCGCGGGCATGTAGTCCCACCCCCAGATGTTGCCGTCGAGGAAGAGGACGCGGCCTGCCTTGACCGGCTCGAGCAGGTTCCAGACGTCGTTCGACGTGAGCCCTTCGGGCGTGGCGTCGCCCTCGAGGAACACGAGCACCACGGACGCCTCGTTGAGCATCGAGAGGTTCTCGAAGCTCAGCGACACCTCGCCGACCGACGGGTCGGACTGGAACGAGGCCTGCGGGATCTCGAGCGAGCGGAGGATGACGTTCGCCGGGCGGTCGAGCGGGACGAAGAAGCCGCTATCGGCGAAGCTCGTCCAGACGATCGAGGCGACCGGGCGGCCTGCCAACTCCTTCGCCGCGGCCTTGAGCGCCGTCACGCGCGCGTCGTAGGCGGCGATGATGTCGCGGGCCTGGGCCTCCCGGCCGAGGGCGGCGCCGACATCGAGCAGATTCTGCTTGATCTCCTGGTCGGTCGAGTAGCCGTAGGGATAGCAGGCGATGGTCGATTGCGGGCGGACGAGGTCGCAGACCTCCTTGTTCCAGGGGTCGCCCGGCTGGCCGCTCATCTCGAGGATCAGGTCGGGCTGGAGCGCGAGCGCCTTCTCGACGTCGAGTGCCCAGTCGGTGTCGGCGCGGACGTTGGTCGCCCCGGCGAGCGCCTCGGCGTGTCCGGGGAGCGGGAACTCGCTGGCGTCGGGGACGATGCCGATGGGCGGCAGGCCGAGCGCCAGCATGTTGCCGATGTGGTGGTGACGCACCGCGACCACGCGCGTGGGATTCGCGGGGACATCGACCTCGCCGAACGCATCGCTGACGCGCCGGCTGGTGGGGGTCGGCGCCGGCGTCGGGTCGCTGCTGCACGAGATGCCGGCAGCGGCGAGCGCGAGCAGCGGCACGGCAAGCAGCAGCTCGCGGCGGGTGATGTTCTCGAGCGTGTCGAGGGTTGCGGATGGCGCAGGCGTGATCGTCGTCTCCAAGCGGTTACTCCGGGGAAAGTGATTGTCGCCGGGCGTCGTCGTTCAGTGCGCGGCCTCTTCGGAGTGGAGGTAGCGCTCGAACCGGACGGCCCGGAAGTCGTCGTTTTCGAGATAGCAGGTGTAGCAGTAGTGCTCGTCGGGGTCGTTGCGAGCCTCGGATGTCGTGTACCAGAGGCAACAGCCGGCCCGGATCGGGGTGTCCTCGCTGCCGTCTTCGACGCTGCAGCGGAAGCGTCGCGGGCGGCGCTGGTGCGGGTAGGAACGTCCCGCCATCAGCGCCTCCCAGTCCTCCCAGGCCGCGTCGCGCTCCTCCGTCGTGGTGGCGCCGAAGAGGAACCCATCGAGCACCGAGTCGAGGACGCTGCCCCAGGCATTGCCCTGCCCGACGAGGCGGAGCCGCCTGAACGTGTCGACGATCGGCGTGACGGTGGCATACAGCTCGTCGAACAGGCGGTCGCGCAGCTCCGCGAGGTCGCGCACGGTGTCGACGTCCGGCCCCACGAGCCCATCGCCGGGGAGCACGAGCACCTCGCCCGGCTCCACGTAGCAGGCGTCCGCCCACCCCGCGAAACGAAGCACGACGCGGTCGCGGAGGATCGGCACGCGGCGGTAACAGTGGTAGAAGTGGCCGAGCAGCACCGCCGGGTAGAACACGACATCGCGGAAGAGATAGGTGCCGCGGACGAGCCGCGAGGCGTCGGGGTGCTCGGTGGCGATCCACGTGAGCCCTTCCTCGATCACCGCGTCCTCCGTGAAGGCGTCGACCCGCACCAGGCGCTGGCCCTCCTCGACCTCGCCGGGAGGCTCGGCGAAGAACAGCCCGTATTCGGCCGTCCGCGTGAGCTCGCGGATGGCGTCGGCCACCGTGATCGGGCCGGAACCGCTGGTAGTGGGGCGCTCGCCCGTGGCACTGCTCACGCGATGATGTCCGTGCGGAGCGGCTGCATCGGCTGGAGCTGCTCGAGGATGTACTTCGCACAGGCGATGTAGTTCGGATAGTGCGTGCCGTCGAAGGTGAACGTCGGGAAGGGGATGTACTGTCCCGCCTGGACGACCTTGAGGCTTTCGAACAATGGGTTGCCTTCGAGATCGCCGTAGGTGTTCCCATAGAGCATGAGGTCGCAGTCGAACTCCGAAAGGCGCTCGAGCGAGACGTTGAGCCACCCGCCGGCGGCCTGGGCCTCGTTGACGATGTCGGTCCAGCGGACGCCCAGCTCGGTGAGGATGGCGTTCATCGGCAGGTCAGTGGGGCCCCACGCCTCGGCCGTGTCGCCGCCGGCCCAGAGGTTGCTGGCATCGACCTCGCCCCAGCCGTCGCCGAGGAGGGCCTGGATCTGGCCGAACACGGCGGCATACTCGGCGCGCTGCGCATCGAGGACGGAGGGGTCGACGCCGAGCAGGGTCGCGAAGTCGGCCATGACCTCGTCGACCGGCCGGAAGGGGTCGACGGCGGCGACGGGCGCGATCGGCGTGAGCTGGTCGATGCCGATCGTCGTGTCGGCCTCGACCTCGCCCTGGCGCGCCGGGACGATGATGAGGTCGGGGCGAAGGCCGACGATCGCCTCGACATCGGTGTCGCCCGCCCAGCCGACGCCGGCGATGCCCTCCATGTCGAAGTAGTTGGCGATGTAGTCGGGCCATTCGGTGCCCTCGAAGTTTCCGGCGCCGACGAGCGGCACGCCGAGCGAGAGCACCTGCGCGGCGCCCCACTGCGGCGCGCCGACGGTGACCACCCGCTGCGGCTGTGCCGGCACCGTCACGCTGGCGCCCGTCGAGTCGACGAACACCCGCGTGGCGGGCGAGTCGGTCGCGGTCGGCGATGGTGTTGCGGTCTCCGTGGGCGCCTGGGTGGGGGCGGTGGTCGCGGTCGGCGATGGCGTTGCGGGTTCCGTAGGTGCCTGGGTGGGGGCCTGCGTCGGCGTGGCGGTGGGCGAGGAGGTCTGGGTGGGGGTCGGGGTAGCGTCGTCGCCACAGGCGGCGAGCACGAGGGTGCCGCCGGCGACGGCCAGGAAGCGCCGCCGGCTCAGTCCCGCCCGCGCCTCGAGCAGGCGCGCGATGCTCCATTCGGTCTCGGGGTCTCTCGCGGGGGTCATGTCATCGTCCTTTCTGTCGCAGGGGGATGGGGCTAGAGCTCGCCTCGTCGTCGAGGCGTTCGATCGCGCAGGCGAGCCGGTCGGCGGGGCTCGGGATCGGGCATTCGGCGCCGCAGTTGGCGTCGGACTGCCCGCGATAGTTGAAACAACACACGCGGCGGGTGACGAGGGCATGCTCGTCGCCGGCGTAGTCGAACCACGCGAGCCGGGGCCGCGCGCGCTCGAGCGTCGCGCCATCGCGGCAGGCGGCGTCGACGAGCGCGGCCGCGTCGCGCCGGCCTGCCGGCTGCCGGTCGAGCGCCGCCAGGTACAGTGACGACGCTACTTGCGCCCATTGGGCGACTTCCGGGAAGCGCAGCAGGCCGGCAAGCGACGCGTAGAGCGGGCCGAGCGCCTCGACCAGCGCGGCGCGCAGCTGGCGGGGGGTGGGCTCGAGCGTGGCCCGCTCCTCCACCGCCACCGCGGTCACATTCGCCCAGTCCGACATGAGCCACCACGTGGAGGCCGGGCGTAAACGGGGGAGGGGCGTCGAGCTGACACACCGCTCGGCCAGGCTGGCGACCGCACTCGCGGTGATGAGTGCAAACCCGGCGGCGCGCGAGGCCCGGTCGGGATAGTGGCGGCGTTCCGCCATCCGTTCGACCGCGCCGTGGAGGCGGCCCGTGGAGAGGTTGGCGAGGTCGGCGACGCGGACCCACCCGGCGCCGCGCGGGCGGCCGTGGTGAATCGGGGCCGAGCGTGGCCCGGCCCCGTGCATGTCGAACGGCGCGAGGCCGGCGAGCGGGTCGCCGTTCACCCCTGCTCCGCCTCCGCCGCCGGATCCTGGATGCGAACTCGTTCCGTAGCCATGGCCCGCGCGTCTCCTAACAGCCGCCGATGAACGCAGATAAACGCCGATAGGCATGCATCATCTGGTTCCATCTGCGTTTATCTGCGTCCATCGGCGGCCAAATTCTGTTCACTCTTATCCGGGACCTGACACTAGTTGTACTGCCGGCGGATGTTGCCGCGCCCGCTCTCTTCGCGCGGCGGCGCCTTGCGCTCCTCGGCGGAGTAGCCGCGCTCCTCGCTGCGGCTGATGCGCCGGTGGGAGTAGAGGCCCTCGAGAATGAACTCGGCGGCGGAGG
>WBZO01006802.1_pt1 | contig 10897 bp, 8 predicted proteins | sample 5204261 | NCBI WGS metagenome assembly WBZO01 (sample SAMN12412400, study PRJNA552823) | activated sludge metagenome | isolation source: activated sludge from anammox sidestream of wastewater treatment plant... | place: USA: North Carolina | collected 2017-09
TCCGCTCCGCCATCAAGCGGGGTGAAAGAATATTCACTCAGCGAATAGCCCATCTTTAAAGCCATCTCGCGAAGCTTGACATTGTGATCCTTGTTGCCGGTGAAGTAGGCCATCAAGGTACCCCACAGCTCTATCGGCAGAACACGAAGGTCAACGCCAAGCCCTGTGAGAAGAGTAACACGCGCGCGCGTAGGGCCACGTGAATCAACAGTCTCAACTAAATCCAATTGGACAAATCGATCCATGACTTGCTCAGCGGATTCGGCTGCTACCAGCAGATCGATATCGCCAATAGTATCTTTCATGCGCCGGAGCGATCCGCCTACGGCCGAGCGCGTCACACCCGGGACTTGTTGCAAGGCATCCAACATTTGTTGGGCAATAGGCCAGGCAACACCAAGCGGGACACGGCTGTCACCATGAACAGACAAAGCTTCAATAGCGGACAGCAATTTGGCCTCAGACTTCACCCCCATGCCGGGCAACTCGCGCAGTTTACCTTCGCGAGCGGCGGCGGTTAATTCAGCCATCGTAGATATTCCAAGCAAGTCGTGGATTTGTTTAACACGCTTTGGGCCAAGCCCTTCGACCCGCATCATATCGACCAGAGAGGGCGGCACATCCTTAGCTAACTTCTCGTAGAACTCCAGCTTGCCGGTCGTGAGCATTTCCTCTATCTTGGCCGCCAGCGTATCGCCAATGCCCGGGATTTCAGTCAGTTTACCTTCGGCATAAACAGTATTGATATCTCGTCCCAAAGTTTCAATGCTCTCGGCCGCTCGTCGGTAGGCGAGAATCCGGTGAATTTGGTCACCACGAATGGCCAGCATATCAGCTATCTGATTGAATGTATCGACGACATCACGATTTTTCATTGGTGTTTATTATACTCCATTCGCCGCGGACACGGCGGCGCTCCCCTTTACAGAGCAAAACTTCACGATAGCTTGCGCATACCGATCTATATGATATATTTTTGTCCCTTACAAAGGCGTCTTGCCTGATTCAAGTCTTCTATAGGAGAGAGAGATGAAGAAGAATCGTATACTGTTGTTGATGGGAGTACTTCTCGTCGCAGCGATGATTATCTCTGCTTGTACAGCTACAAGTGGAGATATTCAGCAAGCGGTCGAGCAGGTAGCCCCCACGCTTCAAGCGGCAGCGCAAGAAGTGGCGCCAACGCTTCAAGCCGCGGCACAGGAAGTAGCGCCGACGCTGGAAGCTGCGGTGCAAGAGGTCGCGCCGACGGTCGCCGCCGCGGCGACGCAGGTGGCCGGAGGTAGCGGATCCACCTTTGAGCCTATGGTTGTTGCCGCACCTGATTGCGATTACGGTGGTCTGTTCAAGGAAATCGCCGCAATCGACGAACTGACCGTTCAGTTCAGCATGTGCGCGCCCGACCCGGCTTTCCCGTCCAAGGCAGCATTCTCCCCGTTCGCAATCCTTCCGTCGGAGTATCTGGAATCCACCGGCGGATCGGGCGAATTGCTGGAGCACCCCATTGGCACTGGCCCCTACATGTTCCAGAACTGGAGCCGTGGCGAAGAACTTGTCATGGTCAAAAACCCCAATTACTGGGGCGACGCGGCGAATGCTGACACGCTGGTATTCCGTTGGCAAACCGAGTCGGCCGCCCGCCTGCTGGAGCTTCAATCCGGCACGGTTGATGGAATCGACAACCCGGCCCCCGATGATTTCGCGACGATCGCTAACGATCCCAACCTCCAGATCCTCGACCGCGCGGCTCTCAACGTCTTCTACGTTGGCATGAACAACAAGTTTGCGCCGTTCGATAACGAGAAGGTTCGCCAGGCAATCGCCATGGGCATCGACCGGCAGCGTATCGTCGATCATTTCTACCCGCCGGGATCTGAGGTCGCCAGCCACTTCACCCCCTGCGTCATCCCGAACGGTTGCGCTGGTGAAGAATGGTACGAGTTCAATCCTGAAGCTGCTCGCGCCTTGCTGGCCGAGGCTGGTTTCCCCGATGGTTTCGAGACCGAGATCGCCTATCGTGATGTCGTCCGTGGCTATCTGCCCGACCCCAACATCGTCGCCCAAGACATTCAGGCCCAGCTGGCTGAAAATCTGAACATTAAGGCCACCATCAACGTCATGGAATCCGGCGCCTTCCTGGAGGCGTCTGACGCCGGTCGGTTGACGGGGCTGCATCTGTTGGGTTGGGGCGCTGACTACCCCGACATGACCAACTTCCTGGACTACCACTTCGGTGCTGGCGCTTCAGACCAGTTCGGCGCTAAATTCCCCGATCTGACCAAGATCCTGTCCGAGGCCGCTTCACTCTCGACCGATGAGGCTCGCGCGCCCCTGTACGAGCAGGCCAACAACCTGATCAAACAGTATGTGCCGATGGTTCCTGTAGCGCACGGCGGTTCCGGGGCAGCTTTTCTGGCGACAGTGAAGAACGCGCACGTCAGCCCATTGGGCAACGAAATGTTCGCCTCGATGGACTCCGGCAAGGACTCCTTCGTCTGGATGCAGAATGCCGAGCCTATCAGCCTCTACTGCGCGGACGAGACCGATGGTGAATCGCTGCGTGCTTGCGAGCAGATGACAGAATCGCTCCTGGCCTATGAAATCGGCGGGACAGCTGTCAAGCCTTCCCTGGCCACGGCCTGCACGGCAAATGAGGATCTGACGGTCTGGACTTGCAACCTGCGTGAAGGCATCACCTTCCACGATGGCTCAGCCCTCGATGCGAATGACGTCGTGATGTCGTATGTCGTTCAGTGGGATGCAGCGAACCCGCTGCATGTCGGTAATACCGGCGCCTTCTCCTACTTCTCGGCACTGTGGGGTGGTTTCCTGAATGCCCCGCCGTCGGAGGAATAAGTAGAATCGTGGTATTAGGCATTAGCCTGTACGTTCATTAGTCATTCGGGCGGGATGGGCAACACGCACCTGGTGTGATGTTCTCCATCCCGCCCTTTGTTACAGGTAAATGCTCCGTCAGATAAAGGGAGGATTATGGCCCAATATACTATCCGCCGTCTCATAGCTGCAATCCCGGTAATACTGGGCGTATTGATCGTGACTTTCGCCCTGGCGCGGGCCATTCCGGGAGAGCCTTGTACAGCCATGTTCGGAGAGAAGGCGACGCCTGAGATCTGTGCCAAGTTCAACAAAGATAAGGGGTTGGACAAGCCGGTTACAACTCAATTGCTCATCTTCATGGGTGACATGTTGGGCGGCGATTTTGGGTCATCTATCCGATTCAAACGTCCCGTGATGGACATCTTGATCGAGCGGCTTCCGCAAACCATCGAACTAGGGATTGCATCAGTGACCATCGCTGTCATTATTGGAATCCCACTAGGTATACTATCCGCAACGCGCCGAAATTCGCCCGTAGATGTCATGACGATGATCGGGGCTAACATCGGAGTCTCCATGCCTGTATTCTGGCTAGGCTTGATGCTGGCATACGTTTTCGCCTTGCTTCTGAAAGATACCCCGTTTCAGTTGCCCCCCAGCGGTCGGCTCTCAGCCGGCGTCAGCCCTATCCCTTTTTATAAAGTCTACGGTTGGGAATTTACCAAAGGGTCGATTAACGCCACGCTGGCTACATTTATCAGCAATTTTTATATCTTTAATTCAATCATCACCGCAGACTGGAAAGTTCTCAACGACGCCATCCGCCATCTCATTCTGCCTTCAGTAGCCCTGGCGACGATTCCGCTGGCCATTATTGCGCGTATGACTCGCTCGGCCATGCTTGAAGTACTCGGGCAGGACTATGTGCGCACAGCCAAGGCTAAAGGGTTGGGACCGCAAAAAGTGGTTATGAAGCATGCCTTCCGCAATGCCTTATTACCCATCGTCACTATTATTGGTCTCCAATTCGGATTGATCCTTAGCGGGGCAATTCTAACAGAGACGATCTTTGGCTTATCGGGGGTTGGCCGTAGCCTGTACGAGGCCATAACTGCTCGGGACTATCCGATCATCCAGGGATTTGTTGTCGTGATTGCTATCGGATATGTATTTGTCAACCTGATCGTTGATCTCTCTTACGCATTATTGGATCCGCGCATTCATCTGGATTAGCCTGATGTCAACCATGCCTGAGCCGACCCCTATAGCAACCCTGCCGCCGCTGGATGACGCCGGTGCAGGAGATATAAGTGATTACCGTGCCAATAGCCTGTGGCGGCTGACAATGCGCCGGCTTTTCCGGCAGCGCTCGGCCGTTGTCGGTTTTATCCTTCTGGTTATCTTAGTCGGAAGCGCCATCTTCGCGCCGATAATCGCGCCTTATAATCCTGAACAACCTCTTATTGGCATCGAAAACGTAACAAAGCGCCAAGGACCTTGTATCCATTTGCTCGGTTGCCCACCTGACAAACCACAACATATTATGGGAGTCGATGGGAACTTCCGGGACGTGTTCAGTCGTATCATATATGGAACGCGTATTTCACTATCCGTTGGGCTGCTCACCGTCAGCTTCGCCGTCCTTGTGGGCACTTTCCTGGGGGCTATATCAGGCTATGCTGGAGGTCTCATCGATAACATCATCATGCGTGTGCTCGATGTTGTACTGGCATTCCCCTTCCTATTGTTGGCTATAGCGATTGTAAGTGTCCTCGGCCCAGGATTGACAAACGCCATGCTGGCCATCGCAGTCATCAGCATCCCCACTTACGCTCGCGTCACGCGTGCCAGCGTCCTGTCTGTGCGTGAAATGGATTTTATCGAGGCTTCTCGCGCATTGGGGGCTAGCAGTCGTCAAATCCTATTCGGCCGGATTTTACCTAACGCATTACCGCCACTCATCGTTGTGGCCACACTGGGCATCGCGACCGCAATTCTGGATACGGCCGCGCTTTCATTCATCGGCCTCGGTGCGCAGCCGCCCACGCCGGAATGGGGTTCGATGTTGGCGATCGAGCGTAATCAGGTATTCAGCGCTCCCCACCTGGTATTCTTCCCCGGCCTGGCTATCATGTTCACCGTACTAGCCTTTAACCTGCTGGGAGACGGTTTGCGCGACGCTCTTGATCCGCGGCTGGTCCACGGTAGTGGCGCGGCAAAAGAATAGTCACAAACCTATTTATATATAAGATCCGCTGAACAAAAAGACCCGGAGGGACACACCCGGGTCTTTTCTATTCATAGAGAGTATGACTCCGAATCATCCAGGCTAGCCTAGCGGCTCACCGGTATATGGCTCAATATCAGTCGCTTCCGGTCCTTTAGCCGTCGTTTCCACATCGTAAAGGATCCATTGTCCTTCTTCATACTCTTCCACATCGCCAACAGTGGCTGACTTATGAAAGAAGATTTCCTCCCCTGCGCCGCGAACAATGAACCCGTAGCCTTTCTTGGCATTATACCATTTGACGAGGCCGATATACTTGCCGGTCATCGGATCGATCTGGATAGTTTCCGGGCCGACAACCTCGGGCTCACGCGGAGGCGATTCGTAGTGCGAGCCACCTTGTTGACGCGGAGGCAATGGCCGCGATGAAGATTCTCCCCGTCCGGGCCGTTCTCCTCGATCCACTCGTTCAGCGCGCTGCGAGTGGCCGCTCGCGGGCATTGCTTCTAGCTCAGACAGCGACGAAGGATCAAGCGGTAACCCAGCCTGACTCAAACGACGCTGCATTTCCACCGTAAATACGAAGCGCTCGCCGCGCTCGTTTTCTTCCCAGCGATCTCGAAAATTCATATCAGTTCTCCATTCTTTCCCTAGACTTGCCCGATCTTGTTATACGCTTCTTCTGCGGCTCAGAAACGCTCTCTTTCTTATTCTTAGTAAGCATCTCGTTTGTCAATGGCTGAACAACGCCGCTGACGCGGCTCTTGGCAGCTAGCGTCATGACCGATTGCGGACGCACACTACGCGAACCAATGACTGTGTCGCTCAGCCCTACCCGTTTAGTGACCCCACCACTCGTGGTGACAATCAAAGTCACCCCTTTCGTAATTAGTGTGCTGGCAACAACCTCTGATGCCTCTTTAGGTAGTCGAAGATTAATCACCCCTTGACCATAACGGTTCTGGAGCGGGTACTCGTCAACGGGTGTCGCTTTGGCAAGGCCGTTATCAGTGATACTCCAGACAAAACTCTCCGGCGTAACCACATCCATACCAATGACACCATCAACATCACTATCAAGCTTGATCCCCAAGACACCGGAGGCCGGTAGCCCCATTGGACGAACGGTGTCTTCCTTAAAGCGAATCGCCTGGCCGGTCGATGTAGCCAGAAACACTTCCTGGTCTCCGTCGGTAATTCGCGCCCAACCAAGTGAATCGTCATCAGCGACGTTAATCACCGTGAAAGGATCAGCCGTCACACCCGGTAAGTCTTCCAGACGAACCCGCTTTACGACGCCGGCCAGAGTCGTCAGAAAAAGATATCCCTCGAGTGATCCATCAGCAGGCAAGACAAAAGCCGCAGCCAGATGTTCGGAACGGCCAAGCGACGACAGGTTAGTCCACGATGCTCCACTGCCAACTGTTTCCGCCTCAGGTATGCGATGGACGGGAATTCCCACCGCTCGACCGGATGCCGATACAATGTACAGGATATCTCGTGTACTCGCCCCCAGAAGAGCGGCCGGCTGCTCAGGAGGCTTCCGTGCCATCGTGGGCAGCGCGGACCCGATAGTGCGCCCGATCGTGCCCTTCTCGCCAATCATGATCCAACCCCGCTCATCGGGGAGCAGCCCCACACTAGTCAGGACCCCACCATCGACGGTATTGACGATCTGAGTCCGGCGCTTATCGCCAAATCGTCCGTTGACTTCCTCCAGCTCCGTCTTGATTTGGCGGCGCATTAATTCGGGCTTGGCCAACAATTTTTCAAGCTCCTTGATGAGCGCCAGCTTTTCCTTATATTCATCCTGGATCTTCTTTCTCTCCAGCGCCGCCAATCGACGAAGCTGCATATCAAGAATCGCCTGAGCCTGGATTTCAGTGAATTTGAAACGATCGATAAGGTTCGTTTTAGCCGTTTCAGCTGAACGAGAACGACGTATCAGCTCGATCACTTCGTCAAGATGATCAAGCGCCTTGAGTAACCCTTCCAGGATGTGAGCGCGCTGGCGAGCTTTATTTAGATCGAACTCGCTCCGTCTACGGATAACTTCCAGACGATGCTCCAAATAATAGCGCAGCGCTTGTTTCAAGGTCAATACACGCGGTTCGTTATTAACCAGAGCCAGCAATGATATACTGAATGTCGACTGGAGCGGGGTCAGGCGGAATAGATCCGCTAGAACTTCTTCAGCGTCAACAGTGCGCGTCGTCTCAATAATAATTCGCAGCCCTCTCCGATCGGATTCGTCCCGAAGATCGGTAAGGCCTTCGATCTTGCCGTCACGGTGAAGATCGGCGATGCGCCCCATGAGGTTTGTTTTATTCACCTGATAGGGCAGCTCAGTGATGATAATACGTGATTTGTTGCGCCCCATTTGCTCGACATGAGCGCGCGCACGAACAGTTAGCCGGCCACGCCCAGTAGCATAGGCGCTGGCAATAGCGTCCGTATCGTCCTCATCGCCGCGCCGGCGCGCAACTAATCCTCCAGTTGGAAAATCAGGTCCCTGAACAAAACGCATCAGGTCAGACACAGTGATATCATCTAACCCCTCCCAGTTATCGAGCATATAAGTCAAGGCCCCGACAATTTCGGTGAGATTATGCGGCGGGATACTCGTCGCCATACCGACGGCAATGCCCGATGAACCATTGACAAGGAGATTAGGAATCGTGGCGGGCAGCACGCTCGGCTCTTTCAGTGATTCATCAAAGTTAGGAGTGAAGTCGATGGTATCCTTATCGATATCCGCCAGGAGATCAAAGCCCATTTGAGACATACGGGCTTCGGTGTAGCGCATTGCGGCCGCGGTGTCACCGTCGATGGAGCCGAAGTTCCCTTGCCCATCGACGAGCATATAGCGCATGGAAAAATCCTGAGCCAGGCGCACCATCGCTTCGTAGACAGATTGATCGCCGTGAGGGTGGTATTTACCCAATACTTCGCCGACGACTCTGGCTGATTTTCGATAGGGTTGATCAGGTCGCAAGCCCATGTCATACATCGCGTAGAGGATGCGACGTTGGACGGGCTTAAGGCCGTCCCTGACATCAGGCAACGCCCGCGAGACGATGACGCTCATAGCATAGCTCAGGTATGACTCACGCATTTCCTGATCTATGTTCACTTGTTTAACTAGTCCGACTTCCATAGGCGGCAAAGTTTCTCGATTAAATAGAGACCGATCGAATGAAAATTTGTTCTAAATCGCCCCAACTATAGGCAATTTGTCGGTGGCCGTCAACGGGAAATAGGCAGTAATATTCAGCCGAGCCAGGCACAGGATCGGAGTGAGCGACAGAGATGGTAAGTTCGGGGGGAAGTTACCAGGGTTCAGGTTCTTCGATGTAGATCAGCCCATCCTCAATCTTCACTGGATACGTAGGGATGGGATCGGTAGCCGGTAGGCGGGTTACTGCGCCGGTGCGAATATCGAAGCGAGCGCCATGGCGGGGGCATTCGATTTGATAGTCTAGCACATCTCCATCCTCTAACGGACCACCGTCATGGGTACAGAGATCGGCAATACAAAAGAATTCACCATCAACGTTAAGGACGATAACAGATTCTTCTTCAAAATCATGGTGGAGTCGAGAACCGGAGGGAATGTCCTCGACACGAGCAACTGAAACCATCTTACTCATGAGTACGCATTGTTCCTGGATCGGGGATGCCGTAAGCGCCGGCTTTGAGCACCTTAAGGGAAAGGAGCGCGCATTTGACGCGGGCCATGCTCAAAGGGACACCGATAAGCTCCAACAGCTTCTCGCTGGGAAAAGCTTTCACTTCATCAAGGGTCTTGCCTTTAATCTCCTCGGTGAGAAGGGACGCAGACGCCTGACTAATGGCACAGCCGTCGCCACGCCAAGCAACTTCGGCTACACGATTTTGATCATCAAGTCGGACGTCAATTCGTATAACATCGCCACACAGAGGGTTATCTTCTTCATAGGTGAAATCAGGGTTTTCGATTTCCCCATAGTTGAGTGGATTTTCGTAGAGGTCGATTATCTGTTCGCGATAGATGTTTGCGTCCATAAGAGTTCCCACGAATAGAAATATCGGCACTGCCTACTTTAGTTTAAACACAGAACGCGCGTGATGCAACGCGGCTGTCAGCTGATCGATCTCTTCAAACGTCGTATGGACATAGAAACTGGCTCGCGCAGTCGCGCTGAGACCCAGTCGCTGGTGTAGCGGCATGGCACAATGATGACCTGCGCGAATGGCGATACCTTTCTTATCAAGGATTTCGGCGATATCATGCGGATGAAGACCCGCTAAAGTAAAAGATATCAATCCTCCTCGCTGGGAACCAAGGGGACCGATAATGCGAATGCCGGGTATATCGCTAAGCGCCTCGAACGCATAGTCGGTAACTGCACGCTCATGCTCATGGACAGCGTCCATCCCCAACGAAGACAAGTAGTCGATGGCTGCCCCTAAACCAACAGCTTCGGCGATTCGAGGTGTCCCAGCCTCAAATTTCCAGGGAAGATCGTTAGGCACAAAGCCATCGAACGTAACACGCCGGATCATATCCCCCCCGCTCATGAACGGGGGCATAGTCTCGAGCAGGTGGCGCTTTCCATAGAGAATGCCGATCCCCGTCGGTCCACACATCTTGTGGGAGGAAAAGGCCAGAAAATCACAATCCATCGCCTGGACATCGACGGGCATATGAGGGGCTAGTTGTGCGGCGTCAACCATCGCAAGCGCTCCCACAGAGTGAGCCGCGTCAACCAACTCGCGCACAGGAGTAATAGTGCCCGCAACATTAGAGGCGGCCGTGAACGAGAACAATTTTGTGCGCTCAGTCAGGAATTCACCGAGTCGTTCAATCGCTAACGTGCCGTCATCGAGTATAGGCAAATAGCGGAGAGTTGCGCCTTTCTCCTCGGCCAAAATCTGCCAAGGAACGATGTTGGCATGATGCTCTAGCTCGGTCAGGAGTATCTCATCGCCCGACCCAATATTAGCTCGTCCCCAAGCGTAGGCGACCAAGTTAAAACCTTCGGTGGCGTTGCCCACATAGATGATCTGCTCAATTTCAGGCGCATTGACGAAGCGAGCGATCTTTTCCCGCGCCGCTTCATATTCTGTCGTCGCCAGCTCGCTTAAACGATGGACGCCACGGTGCACATTGGCATGGTAATGCTCATAATAATCATCCATCGCCCTAATGACAGTCAGTGGCTTTTGCGACGAAGCGGCACTGTCGAGGTAAACGAGCGGCACGCCGGGATACACTTCTGTTTTCAGGATCGGGAAATCGTCCCGAATGCGCTCAACGTCATACACAATTCACTCTCATGCTTGCCTGGACGGATTCTCAATAGGAACCCCGACCAGGTTACCCCATTCGGTCCAGGAACCATCATAGTTACGGACGTTAGGATAACCGAGAAGGTAGGTTAAAACAAACCAGGTATGGGAGCTACGCTCTCCAATCCGACAGTAAGCGATAATATCTTGATCAGGCAACAGGCCCTTCTCGCCTTCATAAATCGCCCGCAGTTCATCAGCCGACTTAAAGGTACCGTCTTCATTCACGGCACGGTTCCAGGGAACGCTTTCCGCGCCCCTGATATGGCCGCCGCGCAAGGCGCCTTCCTGTGGAGACCCGGGCATGTGAAGCAGTTCTCCACTGAACTCTTGCGGACTGCGAACATCCACCAGTGGATGTCCGGCATTAATATGGGTCAGGACCTGATCACGAAGAGCGCGAATCTTATAATCAGCGCGGGCGAACGGTTTGTAATCAGCCGGTGGGAAAGACGGTTTCTCCTTGGTCAGAGTACGGCCCTCCGCGATCCACTTTTGGCGGCC
>WBZO01006804.1_pt1 | contig 10893 bp, 4 predicted proteins | sample 5204261 | NCBI WGS metagenome assembly WBZO01 (sample SAMN12412400, study PRJNA552823) | activated sludge metagenome | isolation source: activated sludge from anammox sidestream of wastewater treatment plant... | place: USA: North Carolina | collected 2017-09
GCGAGACGATGAGCCCGCCCGCGATGGTGATACCGAGCGGGCGCCGCAGCTCCGATCCCGGTCCGGTTGCGATCACCAGCGGAAGCGCGCCGAGGAGCGCGGCGAGCGTCGTCATCATGATCGGCCGAAACCGCTCCATGCAGGCGTCATAGATCGCCGTTTCGGGCGGCAGGCCTCGTTTGCGCTCGCCTTCGAGCGCAAAGTCGACCATCATGATGCCGTTCTTCTTCACGATGCCGATCAGCAGAATGATCCCGATGAAGGCGATCATCGACAGCTCGGTATTGAAAAGCCGCAAGGCCAGGAGCGCGCCGAGGCCCGCCGACGGCAGCGTCGAGATGATGGTGAGCGGGTGCGCGAGGCTCTCGTAGAGCACGCCCAGCACGATATAGACGGCGATCAGCGCCGCCACGATCAGGAGCGGCTGCGCACCGATCGACTGCCGGTAGGCGCGCGCTTCGCCGGCATATTCGGCATGCAGCGTGTCGGGCAGATGCAGTTCGGCCACGGTCTGGTCGATCATCCGGGTCGCCTGCTCGATCGGGGTCTTCTCGTCGAGGTTGAAGGTGATCGTGATCGCCGGGAACTGGCCCTGGTGGTTAACCACCAGCGGCAGCAGGCCGCGGGTGATCTTGGTGACGGCGGTGAGCGGGACCTGGGTGTTGCCGGCGCCGTTGACATAGATGCGCGCGAGGTCGGTCGGATCGCGCTTGTAGAGCGGATCGACTTCCAGAATCACCCGATACTGGTTGCGGTGAGTATAGAGTGTCGAGATCTGGCGCTCCGCGTAGGAGTTGTTGAGCGAATTCGCGATGTCCTGCACGCGCACGCCGAGGCGTGCGGCGGCGACGCGATCGATCTCGATGTTGACCTGCAGGCCGCCTTGCTCGCGATCGGTCGTGACGTCAACGAGGCCGGAAATCTTCTGCACCGCGGCCAGCACGCGCGGCATCCATTCCAACAGCTCGCCGTAGTTGGCGTCCCAGAGCGTGTACTGATAGGTGGCGTCGCTCTGCCGCCCGCCGACCCGCACATCCTGCATGGCGAAGAAGAACACGCGCAGGCCCGGGATATTGGCGGTCTTCTGCCGCAGCCTTGCGACCACGGATGCCGTGCTCTGTCCGCCGCGCTCGTCGAGCGGCTTGAGGCTGATGAACAGCGTACCGCGGTTGACGGTCGGGCTCCATCCGGTGGTGCCGATCGAGGAGCCGACATTGGCGACCGCCGGATCGGCGCGCACGATCGCCTCGGCCTTCTGCTGCAGGTCGTACATGGCCTTGAAGGAGACTTCGGTCGACGCCTGGGTGCCGCCATAGATCAGCCCGGTATCGTCCATCGGGAAATAGCCCTTCGGCGTGCGGGCAAAGAGAATGGCGGTGACCGCGACGGTGGCCGCCATGACGACGAGCGTCACCGAACGGTAGTCGAGCACGACGGCGAGACTCTTGCCGTAGCCGCGCAGCAGCCATCCCATCACGCGCTCGACGGCGCGGTCGAACCAGGTGGCGTTGGGGCTCGGCGGCTTGCGCACGAAGTGCGCGCAGATCATCGGCGTGAGCGTGAGCGACACCACGGTCGAGGCCGCGATAGCGAAAGCGAGCGTCAGGGAGAATTCGCGGAACACGCGGCCGATCAGCCCGGTCATGAACAACAGCGGGATGAAGGCGGCGACCAGCGAGATGCTGATCGACAGCACCGTGAAGCCGATCTGCCGGGCGCCTTCGATCGCCGCCATCAGCGGCGACATGCCCTTTTCGAGATTGCGGAAGCAGTTCTCGATCATCACGATGGCGTCGTCGACCACGAAGCCGACCGAGACCGCGAGCGCCATCAGCGAGAGGTTGTCGATCGAGAAGCCGGCGGCCCACATCGCCGCGCAGGTGCCGGCCAGCGACAGCGGCACCGTCACGCCGGCCGCAATGGTTGCGGCGGCCCGGCGCAGGAACACGAACACTACCAGCATCACGAGCGCGATGGTGGCGAGCAGCGTGAGCTGCATGTCGCCGACGCTGGCGCGGATGGTCTTGGTCCGGTCGGTCATCACCGTGATGTCGATGCCGGCCGGAATCCAGCGATGCAGATCGTGCAGCACCTGGTAGATCTGGTCGACCGTCTCGAGCACGTTGGAGTTGGCCTGCTTGGTGATCACCAGCAGTACCGAGGGCTGGGTGTTGAACCAGCCGGCCGAGCGGCTGTTGCGCACGCTCGGCTCGATCGACGCGATCGCCGACAGCCGCACGATGGCGCCGTTGGCGGTGCGCACCACGATCGGGTCGTAGTCGCGGGCGGTGCGCAGCTGGTCGTTGATGCCGATGGTGACGGTGCGCTGGTCGCCGTCGAACACCCCGACCGGTCCGGCCGCATTGGTATTGGCGATCGCCGTGCGCACCGCCTCCATGTCGAGGCCCATCGAGGCGAGCGCGATCGGATTGACGCGCACGCGGATGGCGGGCTGCTCGGCGCCGTTGACGCTCACCTCGGCGACGCCGTCGACCTGCGAGAGGCGTTGGGCGATCACGGTATCGGCGGCGTCGTAGAGCGCGCTCGGCGGCATGGTTTTCGAGGTGAGCGCGAGGATCATGATCGGCGTCGCCGCCGGGTTGACCTTGCGGAAACTCGGCCGCGCCTGCAGGTCGGCAGGCAGATCGGTGAGCGCCGCGTTGATGGCGGCCTGCACGTCGCGCGCGGCGCCCTCGATGCTGCGGCTCAGATCGAACTGCACGGAGATGCGGGTCGAGCCGAGCGAGCTGCGCGAGGTCAATTCGGTGACGCCGGGAATTTCGCCGAGCCGCCGTTCGAGCGGCGCCGCCACCGTGGCGGCCATGGTTTCGGGGTCGGCGCCCGGGCGGCTCGCGGTGACGCTGATGGTCGGGAATTCGACGGTCGGCATGCTGGCGATCGGCAGGAAGCGGTAGGCGACCGCCCCGACCAGGAACAGGCCGATCGCCAATAGCGTGGTGCCGACCGGGCGGCGGATGAACGGTTCGCAGAAGCTCTGCATGCCCATGCGCCTACTCCGCCGCCCGTTGCGAAGGCTCGGGGGTTTCCGGCAGATCGAGCTCGGTCTGTAGCGGAGCGGCGCCCGCGAAGCGCGCCTTCAGGCGCTCCATCAGGAGATAGATCACCGGCGTGGTGTAGAGCGTGAGCAATTGGCTGAGCAGCAGACCGCCGATGATGGTGATGCCGAGCGGATTGCGCAGTTCGGAGCCGGTGCCCTGCTCGAAGGCCAGCGGCATCGCGCCGAACAGCGCCGCCAGCGTGGTCATCATGATCGGGCGGAAGCGCAGGATCGAGGCCTGCACGATCGCTTCGTGCGGCGTGAGCCCCTGCTTGCGCTCGGCCTCGAGCGCGAAGTCGATCATCATGATGGCGTTCTTCTTGACGATGCCCATCAAGAGCACGATGCCGATCAGCGCCACGACCGACAGGTCCAACTTGAACCACATCAGCGCCAGCAGCGCGCCGACGCCGGCGGACGGCAGCGTCGAGAGAATCGTGAGCGGGTGAATGAAGCTTTCGTAGAGCACGCCGAGCACGATGTAGATCGTCACCGCCGCCGCGAGGATCAGCCAGGGCTGGCCGGCGAGCGATTTCGCGAATTCGGCCGCGTCGCCCGAATAGGAGCCGCTCAGCGACGACGGCATGTCGATGTCCTGCTCGGCCTCTTTGATCAGCTTGACGGCGTCGCTCAGCGCTGCGTCGGGCGCCAGGTTGAAGCTGATGGTGGCGGCGGGGAATTGCTCCTGGTGCGCGATCACCAGCGGGGCGGTGGTGTATTCGAAGCGGGCGATGGCGCTCAGCGGCACCTGCGCGTTGCCACCGATCACGATCACCGGCGCCACCGGATTCGACGTGAGCGAGGTCGAGGTTGCCACCGCCGCATTGCCGGATGCCGGGACGTAGAGCTTCGCCAGCGAGTTCGGATCGTTCTGATATTCGGGCTTCGCCTCCAGGATCACGCGGTACTGGTTGGACTGGCCGTAGATGGTCGAGACCTGCCGCTGGCCGAAGGCGTCGCTCAGCGTGTCGACCACGGTCTGCATGGAGACGCCGAGGCGGCCGGCGGTCTCGCGGTCGACCTCGACGTTCATGCGGAAGCCGTTGTCCTGCACCTCGGACACCACGTCGCGCAGCATCGGCGAGGACCGCAGCCGGTGCGCCAGCTTCGTCGCCCATTCGGTGACGTCCTTCGAATCGGCGCCGGTCAGCGTGTACTGATACTGCGCGCGGCTCAGCCGGGTCGAAATCTGGATGTCCTGTACCGGCTGGAAATACACCGTGACGCCGGGGATCGATGCGACCTCACGCTGCAGCCGCTCGATGATGGTCGCAACCGGCGTCTTGCGCTCGTCGCGCGAGCGCAGCGTGATGGCGATGCGCCCCGCATTGGGGGTGGCATTGAGCGGCGTCACGCCGATCACCGACACCACGCCGGTCACCTCGGGGTCACGGCGGATCGCGCCTTCGACCGCGGCCTGCAGCCGCTTCATCTCGGTGAACGAGACCTCCTGGCCGCCTTCCATGACGGCGAAGATCAAGCCGGTGTCCTGCTGCGGCAGGAAGCCCTTCGGGATGATGATGTAGAGCCATGCCGTCGCGATCACGGTGGCGAGCGTCACCATGAGCGTCAGGGTCTCGTGGCGGATCACCCATTCGAGGCTGCGGCGGTAAAGCTCGACGATCCAGTCGACCGCGCGATGAAAGACGTGCGTGATGCCGCGACCCGGCCCTTCCTGTTGATGGCGCAGGAGCCGGCTGCACATCATCGGCGTCAGTGTGAGCGATACGATCGCCGAGGTAACGACCGCGATCGTCAGCGTCAGGGCGAATTCGCGAAACATCCGCCCGACCAGGCCGGTCATGAACAACAGTGGAATGAACACCGCGATCAGCGAGACGGTGAGCGAAATCACCGTGAAGCCGATTTCGCTGGCGCCCTTCAACGCCGCATCGAACGGGCCTTCGCCGTTCTCCATGTGGCGGACGATGTTTTCGATCATCACGATGGCGTCGTCGACCACGAAGCCGGTGCCGATGGTCAGCGCCATCAAGGACAGATTGTCGAGCGAGAATCCGGAAAACCACATCACCCCGAAGGTCGCGATCAGCGACAACGGCAGCGCGACGCCGGCGATGATGGTGGCGCGAATGGTGCGCAGAAAGATCAGCACGACCAAGATGACGAGCGCGATGCTCAGGATCAGCGTGAACTGCACGTCGCGGATCGAGGCGCGGATCGTGGTGGTGCGGTCGTGCACCACCGTCAGCGTGACCCCGACCGGCATCGCGCGCTGCAGTCTCGGCAGCTCGTTCTTGACGCGCTGGACGGTCTCGATGACGTTGGCGCCGGGCTGGCGCTGGATGTCGACGACGATCGCCGGATTGCCCTGGTACCACCCGCCGACCTTGCTGTTTTCCAGGCCGTCGATCACGTCGGCGACGTTCCGCAGCAGCACGGGCGCGCCGTTGCGATAGGCGACGACGATGTTGCGGTAGGCATTGGCGGCGGTAATCTGATCGTTGGCCGAGATGGTGTAGGATTGATGCGCGCCGTCGAGCGCGCCCTTGGCGCCGGCGACATTGGCCGCGACGATGACGTTGCGCAGGTCTTCGAGCGAGATGCCGTAGTTCGCAAGCCGCGACAGGTCGGCCTGGATGCGCACGGCCGGCCGGATGTTGCCCTGCACGGTGACGCGCCCGACGCCGGTCAATTCGGAGAGCCGCGGGGCAAGTTGAGTGTCGGCGATGTCGCTCAACTGCCGCAGCGATATGGTGCCGGAGGTGAGCGCGAGCGTCACGATCGGCGCGTCGGCCGGGTTCACTTTCGAGTAGACCGGCGGATAGGGCAGGTTGCGTGGCAGCACCGAGCCCGACGCATTGATTGCGGCCTGCACGTCCTGCGCGGCCGCGTCGATGTCGCGGTTGAGGTCGAATTGCAGCGTGATCTGGCTGATCCCGAACGAGCTCGACGAGGTCATCAGCGCGAGCGAGGGGATCTGGCCGAAGTTGCGCTCAAGGGGCGCCGTCACCAGCGACGCCATGGTATCCGGGCTGGCGCCGGGCAGTTGCGTGGTGACCTGGATGCTTGGGAAGTCGACCTGCGGCAGGGACGAGACCGGCAGCCACAGGTAGCCCAGGAGCCCGCCCAGCATGGTCGCCACCCCGAGCAGCGAGGTCGCGATCGGGCGGTGGATGAAGGGGGAGGAGACGCTCATGGCGTGCTGCTCGGCGCTCCACCCGAAGCCTGTGCCCCCTTCGCCTTCTCGGCGCCGCTCTTGGCGCTGCCGCCCTTGCGGTTGCCTGTGGGGCGCTGCCCCTCGGGCGGTGCCGGCGCGGGATTGGCGGCATCCGACAGGCTCACCTTGGTGCCGTCGGTGAGCCGCGCGAAGCCGGTCGTGACCACGCGTTCGCCGCTGCGCACGCCCCGTCCGATCACGGCCTCGCGGTCGTCCTGCTTGGTGAGCGTCACCGGCCGCATCCCGACGGTGCTGTCATCCTTGACCACATAGACGAACGTGCCGTTCGGTCCGCGCTGGACGGCGGCGGTCGGCACTACGACGACCTGCCGCAGCGTATCGATCAGTAGCTGGATATTGACGAACTGGCCGGGCCAGAGCTGGAGATTGGCGTTGGGGAACTCGCCTTTGATCTTCACCGTGCCGGTCGTCTGGTCGACCTGGTTGTCGACCACCACCACCTTGCCCTTGTCGAGCACGGTCTTGCCGTCGGCGCCAAGCGCATCGACCGTCAGCACGCCCTCGGAAAGGCCCTTGTTGAGTTCCGGCAGCACCTGTTGCGGCAGGCTGAAGAACACCGCGATCGGCTGCAACTGGGTGATGATGACGATGCCGGTTGTATCCGCCGCCTTGACCAGGTTGCCTTCGTCGATCAGCCGAATGCCGGTGCGTCCGGCGATCGGCGCCACCACGTCGGTGTAGGAGAGAACGGCGCGGGCGTTCTCCACCGCCGCCTGATCGGATTTGACCTGCGCCTCGAGCTGGTTAACCAGCGCCCGCTGGGTATCGAGCTGCTGCTTGTTGATCGCATTGGTGGCGGAGAGGCGGACATAGCGCTCGAGATCGAGCCGGGCATTGGCGAGCGTCGCCTCGTCCTGCGCCTTCTTGGCGACGGCCTGGTCGTACAGCGCCTGGTAGATGGTCGGGTCGATCTTGGCGAGGATATAGTCCTTGGGAACGTCCTGACCCTCGACAAACAGGATCTTGAGCAGCTTGCCGTCGACCTGCGCGCGGACCGTTACGGTGTTGAGCGCGCGCGCCGTGCCGACGCCGTCGAGATAGACCGGCACGTCGGCGAGCTTGGCCGCGACGGCGAGCACCGGCACGGCATCGCTCGACGTCCCGCCGCCGCCCTTGCGCTTGGGGAACTGCTGCTGGACGACCTGTTGCGGCCAGGGCGAATAATAGAGCGCGACGACGCCGGCAATGACCAGGCAGCTCAGCAGAAAAGTGACGATGCGCCGTTTTGCGCTCATTGCAGTAGCTTTACGTTCGCCTCCACGCCGGGCGGCAGCCAGCTTCCGCCGAGTGCCTGATAAAGCGACAACGCCGCCTGCAACCGGGCAAACCGCGCCTGCACGAGCAGGTCTTCGGCGGTAAACAACGTCTGCTGGGTCTGCAGCACGGTGACGAGATCGAGCGTGCCTTCGCGCAGCCGCGTCTCGGAGATTTGGAACGCCTGCCTGGACGAGTTTACCACGATACGCTGTAGCCGTTCGCGCTCGGCACTGTCTTTGATGGCGATCAATGCGATCTCGACGTCGCCGAAGGCCGCGAGGATCGCCTGGCAATAGACTTTCATCAATTCGAGCTGCTTGCCGGTAGCGGCTTCAAGCTGCCCCTCCAGCCGGAAGCCGTCGAGCAGCGGCTGCGTGAGGCTGGTGGCGATCGAGAAGAAGAAGCTTTCCGGCCTGAACAGGGCCTTGAGCAGCGGATTCTCATAGCCGCTCTGGCCGGTGAGGTTGATGCTTGGAAAGAACGCCGCGCGCGCCGACGCGACGCTCGCTTCGGCGGACGCGAGATTGGCTTCGGCAACCCGGATGTCGGGCCGCTGGAACAACAGCTCGGACGGCAGGCCCGGCGTCACGCGCGGTATCTTCAGCGAATAGAGGCTGCCGCCTCTCACGTTGAGGTCGACCGGCGGGCGGCCGACGAGCACCGCCAGCGTTGCCTTGTTCTGCTCCAGCGTCTGCTCGAATAGCGGGATATTGGCGCGCACGGTGGCGACCGCGCTTTCCTGTTGCGCGACGTCGAGCTGCGAGGCGGTGCCGGCGTTGAACCGCTGCTTGATCAGTTCGAGCACACGGTTGGCGGCCGCCAGGTTCTGCCGCGCGACGCGCAGCCGGTCCTGCGACACCAGCACCTGGAAATAGGCGGTACCGACGCTGACCACGGTGGTCAGCGTCACCACCTCCTTGGCGAAGCGGGTGGCCACCGCGGTTTCCTGGAAGGCCACCACGTTGGCGCGGTTCTTCCCCCAGAAATCGATCTCGTAGCTCGCCGTGAGCCAGGCTTTGTAGTCCTCGCGCACGCCGCCGCCCGGCGGCCACGACCGCTGGGCGAAGCCGTCGAATTGCAGCCCCGGCAGGAGCGGCGCCCCGGCGATCTTCACCTGCGCATCGGCCTGTAGGATGCGCGCAATGGCGGCGCCGATATTGAAGTTGGCGCTCTGCGCTTCCTCGATCAGGCTGGTGAGCTCGTGCGAGTTGAAGGCGCGCCACCAGTCGAGCGCCGGCGGCGCATCCTCGCCGTGTCCCCAGCGATAGCCCGGCGGGATGCCGTCGAGCGGCGGCCGCTCGGAACTCATGAGGCATGCGGACAACATCGGCAGTAGAGCTAATCCCCAAAAGAGGACAAGGAAGCGGCGAAGGCGCGCGGCGACAACCAGAGCACGCGCTCGTGATCGCACATACATGGGACTAACTCTCGAACGCCATCGACGCCTTGCATCGCCAACCGGGAACGAGCGTTAACGCCACGCACGCAGTGCCCCCAGCCACCCGTAAAGCCACGTTAACCATATGCTATCAGGCCGAGCTGGGGCGACCCACTTAATTCTCGGAAAGGTTCCGCCCGCTAACGTGTTGAATTCCCGTAAAATTCACCGAATAAGGCGAAAAACGAACGGCCCTTCTAAGCGTAATCCTTGCGATGGCTGCGAGGCCCTGAAAGTCGCCATACCGCGGCATCCCTTTAATACCAGCCCGGTAACCCTTCGTTAACCCTGTCGAGCCGATCCTGGCGGCGGGGATTCGGGGGGCGTGGGCCATGGACGATCGACGCGCAGCGCTGGCAGCCGCAGCCGCAAGGCTTGATGCTTTTCTCATACGTGCCGTGGAGGAGTTCGGGCACAATGCCTGCGACGCGGCCGAAACGAACCGGCGCATCGACGCCCATATCAGCGCCCGCGCGCGACCGGCCGCCGGTGAGGCGTACATCTCGCGGCCCACGCCGACGCAAGCATGCGAGCGGCCCGCCGCCTAAACGGCGCTACAAATTTCGAGTCTCGGGCGCGATGGCTGAATACCAGTCGAGGATTTGCGCGCCGTTCCAGTGCAGCACGCCCGGAAAGCGGCTGGCGTGGTCGTAGAACGCCTCGAGATATTTGATCCGGTGCGGCTGGCCGCTGATATAGGGGTGGATCGCAATCGCCATGATCTTGGCGCGGTCTTTTCCCTCGGCATAGAGCCTATCGAACTGGTCGATCGCGCGCCGCAAGAGATACTCGCTCTCGTGGTGCTGCACGATCATCATGGTGATGTCGTTGATCTCGACCGTGTAGGGCAGCGTCACCAGCGGCCCCTTGGCGGTGCGGATCACCGTCGGCTCGTCGTCATAGACCCAGTCGCCGATATATTTCACGCCGGCCTCGACCAGCAGTTCGGGCGTATCGAGCGTCTGCGTCAGGCCGGGGCCGAGCCAGCCGACCGGCCGCTTGCCGGTGAATTGTTCGAGGATATCCATCGAGCGGTTGATCATGCCGCGCTGGTCCTCGTGCTTGTGGATCGGCATCTGGTCGTAGGCGTGACCCATGAACTCCCAGCCGAGCCGTTTGCCCTCTTCGGCGACGCGCGCGTAGTCCTCGCAGGTCCGCGCATTGATGGCGAGCGTGGGCTTGATCCCGAGCCGCGCATACAGCTCGAAGAACCGCCAGGCGCCGACGCGCATGCCGTATTCATGCCAGCTCCAGTGCGGCACGTCCGGCAAGAGCGGCACGCCGGTGGGCGCCGGTAATACCTGGCGCGGCATCGGCCGGCCGATGTCCCATACCTCGTAATTGACGATCGACCACACCACGAGCCGCGCCCCGCCCGGCAGCCTCAGCGGCGGCCGGTCGACGATGGCCGAAAACTCGCAACGCTCGCGCGGCAGCATAGGCGTGGTCATGCGGTTCTCCCGGAAACTGGCGGTTCGATTCTGATGATAGGCGGCGGCGCCGCCACGATCCATGGGTTCGCGTCGACCGGTGCGACATATCGCGGGTCGTCGGACAGGCCGGATTGGCTATGATCCTTCAAAATCACAAGAATCAAGAAGCCCGATGTTAGAGCGCGGCGGGGCGACAGGGAATGGCGACGCAATGGGAAGGCGATCCGCCGGTATGGCGGAGCCTCGGACGGTTTGCCCCCGCACGAGCGGGTGCCGCGGCGCTTGATGCGTCGCTCGGCGCGACCATCGCGATTTTCGCCGTGGCCTTCCTGCTGCCGGCGTGGCCTTGGCTGTCCGGCCACGTGACCATCCCGTGGGACGCCAAGTCGCAATTCTTTCCGCAGGTGCAATTTCTCGCCACGTCGATTGCGCGCGGCGAATGGCCGTGGTGGACGCCCAATGTCTTCGCCGGATGGCCGCAGATTTCCGATCCGCAGTCGCTGCTGTT
>WBZO01006805.1_pt1 | contig 10889 bp, 6 predicted proteins | sample 5204261 | NCBI WGS metagenome assembly WBZO01 (sample SAMN12412400, study PRJNA552823) | activated sludge metagenome | isolation source: activated sludge from anammox sidestream of wastewater treatment plant... | place: USA: North Carolina | collected 2017-09
ATTCCAGCTCAGAAAAGCTTGATTGCATCGCTCTATTCCATGTTTATCAATAGCAAGGTATTTTATCTAACCTTTGCAGGTCTATCTATTTGATCGAATAGATCAGTGTTTCCTTAGATTACTCAAAATACAGTACAACCGTGATAGGGTTGCATCGTATGGCTACTAAATCAATCAGCGATATCTGTGGCAGTCCTGCCATCTTGGGGCTTTTGCCCTTTAGATCAGTGACTTTGCGTCCCCTGCTTTCGCAGAGTTTGCCCTTTTTGTGCTACGATAATCATAAAGCATTATTCGTGCCAATTAATTGTGTAAACTTCTTTGGTTATCTCCAAAGTATTTCCAATTATATGATTATAATAATTAATATAAGATTTATTGAAGCAGGCCGAGAAGATTCTGCGGCTGATTTATGCCGGGGATATGGGATGAGCAGTGAGTCTTTATAAATGGGGTAGTTGGCAGAGCGTGTTACACGTGCCCTGGATCAGATTATTGAATGGCGCGGCAAGCCAAGTAGGCTCCGTTGTGATAACGAACCGGAGAATGTCAGTGGCACACTCGGTTATTGGGCAAAGAAACGAGGTGGCCAGCTTGATTGCATTCTACCGGGAAAGTCACAGCAAAATGCCTGTGTGGAACGCCATAATAGGACTGAATAGCTGGGGATGAATGAATCTGCGACCATTGATGAAGTGCAACTCACCGCAACACAATGGCTTTGGATTTACAATAATGAATGTCCGAGTATGATACCCGGAGGCATCACGCCAGCTATGAAGCTGGCGAAGTTTTTAAACTAAGACTCTCGACTGCATGCCTCAATTAAAAATGAGAGGGTTGCCATAATTCCTTAATAAACAATTGGGATTGCTGAACTCATGGAAGAATAGTTTCCAGCTGCATCAAGAGCGCGGACTGTATAGCTATAAATCGCTCCTTTGGAGCTTCCGGAGATCGTGTCAATAAAATTGGGCGTTACGCTGACTCCGATTCTCGTGCCGTTTCTGTAAATTATATAGTTCGCTACAGCGACATTATCTGTCGAAGGCAGCCAAGCTAAAGCTACCGACCCGAAACTCGAAAATTTCGTGAGTCTCCCGGTTGGTGAAGCCGGGACAGTAGGTGCGGTTTTATCGAAGTTATAGCATGAGACGCCAATGCCACAAGGAAATCCGTCCCATATTTCAAATCCCGTAATGCTTGATTGGACAGGGCCATATCCGCCGCTGTATGCGTTATGGGCTATGATTCGTGTAATTGGAAGATTATAGATACCGGTATTTGGGCCTCTATAATCGACAATTTCTTGACCATTGACGGCGGCCCAGAAGCGTCCGTCGCTGCCGCTTGAGCGGTGCCAGTAAACTTCAAATTTAAACCATGTGCCAACGGGGACTGGGACAACTTCATTTGTTTCATACCAATAGGTATCATCTGGAACGGGACCGTTTGCGTCACTATCTCCTTTAGTAAGCCAAATGAGTTTGCCATCTTTTCTTTTCAGGACGTTAATTGCGATTCGATAATCACCTGAAGCCGCATTGCCACCGTAGCCGCCGGTTTTGAAGCTGAACTGCGCGCGCCAGTTGCCGTTTGTGACAGCACTATCCAGTTTCGAAGCTAAGTCGTCAGAATACTTAAACCAATAGGAGAAATATAAATCCTTTACATCGCCAATAGTCGATGGCCTGGTGATCACAAATGGCGATTGGGAAGTTGCCTCACCTACATCACCTTTTAATTTTACATTTTGGAAAAGCTCATTAATCGTTCCGAACGGTCCGGCAACAGTCCTAATCGTATTGGTAATGTAATTTCCGATGGTTGAAGGCTCAACTGGATCACCTGTAATAAGCTGAATGCCAGAGAAATTAGCGCCTAATGCCCTAATTGGCCAGCTATGACCAGTATCACTATCAGTGCCGGTAATCTGTTGCCATGCACCATTGCCATAGAAGCCATAAGGTGTGCTAATGGAAACTCCCGAGCTGAAATTCGACCTGAATAATATTTTGGCTGCTTGAGCTTGAGTGGCAGTTAAAGTCATGATGGCAATAATTACCATTGCAAAGAACTGCATGTTTCGAATTGATCGTGAAATTCGATTGGCTTGAAATGATTGTAGTGCTTGGTTATCGATGTGCATTTCGATTTCTCCTTCTGGTTACTAGAACAGATCTTGCATTGATGCCTTTTTTAGTCAATATAATTGACTCAAGTTGCAACACGATTACGACTCAACGTAAGCTGATGCGGCTTATCAAGCAACTCTATTGTCTTGAGGCTATTGCCCTTTTGGTTAGGATCAGTGCTGTATGAAACTTGTAATTTCCTTTATAGAGAAATCCCTATGTTACATGCCGCATCTTGATGGTGAGGAAATGTCGCTCTGTTTATGCTTTGAAAGTGAGCAACAAAATTGAAATTTTTAAATTAGGCTATCAATCTCCATAAAGTTAATAAATTTGCATAACGAATAGGACAAGCAAGCATTGAGAAATACTAATCTAAAACTTTCGGGATAAAACCGGAAATAACCATGGATTATTGCTTTTTATCAAAAAAAGAATGACATTCTCTGTTGCATATTGACAAAAAATGCCAAAACGTCTTTGGAGATTACTGTTTATTAGCTGATGCATTAAACAGGCAGGTACTTCCGGATTCTTCAGAAAATTCTATGAAGTTATCTAATTTAGCTTGTTCTGATTTCTAGTTATGCATAAATGAGACTTATTATTATTAATAATAAATATACTTCAAATTCTCTACTTAAGTAAATATTTTTTATGAAGATGTGATTAATTACGAACGACGCATTAATTAGAATGACAATATAAGTATCGGTATTTATTATCAATCATAGCTGATCAATTGGAATCTATAGGTTTCATTATCAATAAGTTGCATAGTGACATTGTTAACGATAGTCGTTGCGCTAATCATCACGGATGGGATTTGCAGCAGCCCGTTAGGGCTGGAGAAAGTTGCAATATTCGATGGTCTATTTGTGAGTGTGCCGACACTCGCTGGATCAAGTTCAAAGATAAGTGATGGACTCGATTCGACTAGCCGAAGGTTAACTTCTAGTGTGCTGCCGGTTCCAATATCAACAGCAAAACTTAAAACGTCTTGACTGAATATGCCGGCGACAGATGTCACAGTTACCTGATTGATAGTTACCAGATTTTCGATGGTAATCGCTGAACCGTCCGAACCTATAATAGGTGCTGGCGAACGGCTGCCGCCGAGGTTGATGTTCGAAACCGGGAGGTCTTCGATCGCGTCGATGGTATTCATGCCATCAAAGATAATTCTTCCAAATACAGTGAAGCCACCATTTTGTGTGTCTAATTGGCTCGGAGGACCGGAATTGTCTGCGAGGTTGACAAACCACTGACTGGTTGCACTATTCGGGTTGCCGCCGATTTTAGCCATGGCGACGGTTCCACGCGTATTGGAAATCTTAAATTCATTTGTAACCGGTGGAAAGGTGTTTACAGCCGAGAGAATTTTTCCGCTAGCGCTGTCAGTGATTTTATAACCGCCGCCTTGAATCACAAAACCAGGGACGCTGCGGTGAAAAATTCCGTTTGTGTATGCATCATTGTTGATGTAGTTAAGAAAGTTTGCGGTAGTTGTAGGTGTATGCGATTCAAATAGTTCTATACAGAACCGTCCAGCGTTGGTATTAAAGCAGGCCACTGGATTGGCATGGGAAAATGGAGGTAAGAGCAGTAGAGAAACAGCCAGCGGGAGTTTGTATTTTTGTTGAATGTTCATGGCGATCCACAGATTTAATTGTTGACTAAAACATTTTACTGATGATAATCAAGATGCATCAAACTTTTTATGCAAATAAATCTGTATCGATGGAATACGCAGTAATCTGTCCATCCGGTTTGGCAAAGGCAGAATTGAGATCAAGTCAAAGTTATGCGTGATACGGGATGAATGAGAGGATTCTGAGTGATGGCGTTAGTTAATAGAATTCTGTTAAAATGGAAAATTCTATTCAAGAGACAAGCAAGGAAGAGTTGTCATGGCTTATGTAGTAACTGAAAATTGTATTAAATGTAAGTACACAGATTGCGTGGATGTATGTCCGGTTGATTGTTTTCGTGAAGGTCCAAATTTTTTGGTGATCGACCCTGATGAGTGTATCGATTGCACATTATGTGTTGCTGAATGTCCGGTGGAAGCCATTTACGCTGAGGATGATGTACCCGATGAGCAGACTCATTTCATCGAATTGAATGCTGATTTATCTAAGAAATGGCGACCGATCATTGAGAAAAAAGAACCCTTGCCAGATGCTGATCAGTGGGCGAGCGTCAAGGACAAGCTGGATCAACTGAAACGTTAAGCTGCGATAGCGGTTAGTATTTCAACTGCCGCATGTTTGACCCTTCGCAACATCCGCAGATTTCCCTAGAAGAAGTATTTAAGCGCTTACTTGCCGGCGGGACGGTTGTCACGCCCAACCAAAGGCTTGCGTTGGCGCTTAAAGGAAAGTTTGATCAGCATCGAATCGATCAGGAGGAGGCAGTCTGGCACTCTGCCGACATCCTGTCCTTTACTAATTTTATCAATCGCATCTATTGCGATGCGCTTTATTCTGCAAGTTTCTCGTCATTGCCTTTGCTGTTGTCGGATGCTCAAGAGCAAGCATTGTGGGAATTGGTTATTCAACAATCCGAAGTCGGAAATACATTACTGAGGGTTTCACAAACAGCGCAATTGGCGCGAGAAGCCTGGCAGCTCGCGCATGCTTGGCAATTGATCTCACAATTAAGTCACTACTTACCTAATGAAGATGGCGGAGCGTTTCTGGGCTGGGTTGAGTCATACCAGAATATCACCGCACTTCAAGGGTTTACTGATCAAGCGCGCCTTTGCAATCTCATTGCGGAATGCTATGAAGCTCTTGAAATAAAGAAATGTGCTTCATTGATTTGCCATGGTTTTGATGCGATTACACCGCAACAAAATGAATTTTTCGAAAAACTGCGGGCTTTAGGTTGCGAGATAACGATAACCGGTTCTCCAATCCAGAAGCAGGTACTGCCGGAAAACGTCCGGCGGGTGGAATACTTGGATAGTATTGACGAGATTTATCATGCAGCTGTGTGGGCGCGATCGAAAATTGACAAGACCGATGCTGAAGTTCGTGTCGGTATCGTGGTGCCAGCATTCGCGAATTATCGTAATGCTTTAATCCGGACTTTTTATGCGGTGCTGCAGCCGGATGTCAGATCAGCTTTGCCAGGTTCGGATCGACCGGTTGCACCGTTTAATGTTTCGCTGGGTTTAGCATTTTCAAGCTATCCAGTCATTGATACTGCGTTCGCTACTTTAGCGCTTGCTGATCGAGAAGTAGAATTTCATCAGGTGAGTCATTGGTTGCGATCGCCGTTTCTAAGAGGCGCTGAAACCGAAATGGGGCAGCGTGCATTACTCGATGCCGCGATCCGGCGTTCTGCCGGGCCAATGATTTCACTGCCGCAACTGCTAATGCTTGTGAAGCGCGTGAATGGCCACAAAAGTTGTCCTATTTTATTGGCATTCCTGACAGAAATTGATGCTTACCGCCTGACAAAATTGCCAAGCGGCGGAAGTCATACGGATTTTGTCAGGGCTATCACAGAAATATTGCAACTTTCTGGTTTTCCGGGGGAGCGTAATTTGAATTCCGATGAATATCAGACCGTTGAAAAATGGCAGTCGCTGCTTGCTGACTTTGCTGCACTCGATCATATTACTTCAAGAATTACTTTTCACGAGGCAATCAGCCGTTTGAAATGGATGGCGGATGATACCGTTTTTCAGCCTGAGTCACCGGAAGCACCGATACAGATTTTAGGAGTGCTGGAGGCCGCGGGGATGTCATTTGACTACCTGTGGATACTGGGCCTCTCGGATGACCAGTGGCCGCTTCGTGCCCGCCCTAATCCGTTTTTACCGCTTGAGTTACAGCGCAAAGCAAAGTTGACATTCGGATCAATTCAAGAATCATCCGCTTTTTGCCGGCGATTAATGCAAGGCTGGTTTTCGAATGCTGAAGAAGTGATCGTAAGTTCACCCAAGTATCGGGATGGACATGATCAGCAGATTTTGGCGCCCAGCGGTCTGATTCAGTCGATACCTGCTGAAGATCCTGTAATCCCAAAGTGGTTGTCGCATCGCGATTTGATTGTTCAATCGTGTGAGATGCAGCGGATTAAAGATAATCAAGCACTCCCGCTTCCAGAAGAAATTGCACAGCAAGGCATTCAAGGAGGCACATCTATCATCAAGGACTATGCTGCTTGTCCATTTCGTGCGTGGGCAAGGCATCGATTGGATATTGAAAGCTTCGACGAACCGCATACCGGTTTGGATGCGAGGGAAAGAGGGTCGTTGGTTCATCAAACACTGGCTGATGTGTGGCGTAGACTGAATACCAAAACGGCATTAGATCAAATCAGTGAAGATGATCTTCAAAAGTTAATTGCGGAAATCGTTGGCAGCGCGATTTCGGTATTGCGGAAAGCTCGTCCTGCATTGTTGCCGGATCGTTTCCTGCAAGTCGAACAACGGCGTCTGATCCGATTGATACGTGAATGGCTGGATGCCGAGAAAAATCGTGATTGCTTCACCGTGATTGCAATCGAGGAAAAGTGCTATATCCAATTGGATAACCTGAGACTCAGCATGCGGCTCGATCGGCTGGATGAATTGGCGGACGGGCGGCATATCATTATCGACTACAAAACCAGTAAACAATCCATTCAATCGGTACTTGGAGAACGGCCGGATGAACCGCAGTTGCCGCTTTATATGACGATGCCCGATCTGGAACTGGGGGTTGCGGGGATTGCGTTTGGAATCGTGAAATCCGGCGAAATAGGGTTTGTTGGGCTAACGGACAGCTCGGGTTTGTTGCCAGGGATAAAAGATTATTCTCAATTAACTGGTTGCAAGTCTTTTAATAGCTGGCAGGAAATCATTACCGCATTTCGACAGAATCTGACAAATCTCGCCGTTGGGTTTTGTAGCGGTGAAGCGAGCGTGGATCCTAAGAAATTTCCAGCAACCTGTGAATTTTGCGATCTGCATATGTTTTGCAGGATTTATGAGCGCGTCAATGACTCTCCGGATGAGGAGGGACAATAAAATGCCGGTAACTCGTTTCGTTCCGGATGCTGACGAGCGCATCCTCGCTTTGGATCCTTCCCGATCATTTATCGTGCAAGCGCCTGCGGGATCTGGAAAAACTTCGATTTTGATACAGCGGTATCTGAGGTTGCTCGCTTGCGTTGATGCGCCCGAGGAGATTGTGGCGATTACATTTACGCGAAAAGCTGCCGCGGAAATGCGAGCCCGTGTTCTGGCGGCTTTACAGATTGATCAGCCGACAGAGCAAGACGAATCACCGAATGGAAAATTAAATCGGGAATTAGCAGAAATGGTTTTGCAGCGAGATCGTCAAGCCGGTTGGCAAATTGCGGAAAACCCGGAACGATTAAGAATACAGACCATAGATTCCCTGTGCGCCAGCTTGACCCGGCAAATGCCGGTTCTGTCGAAATTCGGTGCGCAACCTGAAACGATTGAGGATGCGGCCCGTTTTTATTCGGAAGCCGCTCGTGCGACGTTGAGATTGATGGAGCAAGACGTGGCGATTGCAAATGATGTTGAGCGGCTACTCGAGCATCTGGACAATGATCTTGCGCGAATAGAAACATTGCTGGCCGATATGCTGGCGCGGCGCGATCACTGGTTGCGCCATCTGCATGCAAGAACTCGAGAGGAATTGGAATGTTCGCTGCAGAATTCCCGCCGTAACGCTCAACAGAAAACTTTTCAGCTATTGCCCGAAGCTCTGCAAAGTGAATTGTTGCAGTTACTGCGGTATGCGGCTGTAAACCTTCTCGCCGAGGACAACAAGTCGGTTATCACTTGCTGTGCAGAGCTTGAGGCATTGTCAATGGCGACTATCGAACAGTGGCAAGGGATTGCAGAGTTGTTGTTAACCAAAGAGGGTGACTGGCGAAAAAGAATTTCAAGCAAAGAAGGTTTTCCTTCGGGAAAAACCAAAATCGAAAAAGATACAGCAAAATCCTGGAAGGATCGGTTCGAATCGCTGATTGCTAAATTGACTCAGGAGCAGAGCTTCCGGCAAGGATTGCAGACAATGCGTCAGCTTCCGCCGCCCAATTATTCCGAACAGCAATGGGAAATTCTTGGAACGATTATGCGGTTACTACCTTATGCAGTGGCGCAACTACAAGTTATTTTCCAAGAAAGCGGTTGCGTGGATTTTTCGGAAGTCGCGCAACGCGCAATATCGGCGCTTGGCAATCCGCAGGCGCCGACAGATTTAGCATTGGCGCTGGATTACCAGATCAAACACTTATTAATCGATGAATTTCAAGATACTTCCATCAGTCAATTTGAATTGATCGAGAAACTTGTGACTGGTTGGGAAGATACGGATGGTCGCAGCTTGTTTGTAGTGGGAGATCCGATGCAATCGATCTATCGTTTTCGCGAAGCGGAAGTGGGTTTGTTTTTACGGGCTCGTAACTTTGGGATTAATAATCGAAAGCTTCAGCCAATAACACTCAGTGCGAATTTCCGGTCCCAGCAAGGAATTATCGATTGGGTGAATAAAACATTCTCGCAGATCATGCCAGATGAAGAGGATAGTGTATCTGGCGCGATAACATTTTCGCCTTCCGTTGCGACGCATCCAATGCTAAACGGTGATGCTGTAAAAATATATCCCGAGTTTACAGGCGATCCGGCCGCCGAAGCTGCTAAGGTCATTGAAATTATTAAATCCAGCCGGCACGATTATCCAACGGACTCGATTGCAATTTTAGTGCGGAACCGAAGTCACTTGCATGAAATCGTGAAGCAACTGCAAAAAAATGATTTGCGTTTTCGTGCGATCGATATCGAAATATTACGCACCAAGCCAGTCGTGCAAGATCTACTGGCGCTGACCCGTGCAATAATCAATCCTGCTGACCGGCTTGCTTGGTTTGCGCTGCTGCGCGCGCCATGGTGCGGTTTGTTGTTGCAAGATATTACCGCGCTGATGGCCATAGACCAGCAAGATAACTCTTCGCAAATTGCCGTCACCAAACGGAGTGTGTGGGAATCGATGAGTGACGAAACACAATGGGGAAAAATCTCTAGCGATGCAAGAAATCGAATTCGCAACCTGCGCGAAATTCTTAAACCCTGCGTGATACATCGCCGGCGCCAATCACTGCGTGTAACAGTGGAAGCGGCTTGGAACGCTTTAGGTGGCCCTGGTTGCGTCAGTCATGGCACCCAGGATGAGAAAGGCATCATGAAGCATTTGGATGATGCGGCGATTTATCTGGATTATCTTGAAGATCAAGAAGTGGCGGGTAACATTCTGGATTTAGCACGATTTCAGAGCGGACTTGATGCGCTTTATGCTGCTCCGGACTTGACTGCCGATAGCTCATTACAAATTATGACAATTCATAAAGCCAAGGGGCTTGAGTTCGATACTGTTATTGTACCTGGACTTGGTTACATGCCTCGCAACAAGGAAAAACAGCTGTTGCAATGGATAGAACAGCCTCGCGATCAGTTTGTATACGAAAATTTTGCCACTGCGGATTTATTGTTGGCACCTGTCCGGAGGACGGGTACGGAAATTGATCCGATCTATACTTGGTTGGAAAAGCTCGATTGGGATAAAGGGCAACTGGAATCGGATCGGCTATTGTATGTTGCTGCGACCCGTGCAAAGAAATTTTTGCATTTTCTGGGTCATGTTGAGTTATCAACAGCCAGAAATGACTGGAGTGAATTGAAAAGACCAAAAAGGGGGGCGCTGCTTGATAGGCTCTGGCCGGTCGTAGAGCCAGTTTTCTCGAGTGTTGCGAATGCAGTTTCAAGGGAGAATGACTCGACAAATGACAGTTACGTCAACGAAATTAGGAAAGTATTCAACCAAGAAATCATCCGATTGAAATCAGGCTGGGTTTTACCGGATGCTCCCGAGTCTATCAAATTGAAAAAGATGCAGGAGAGCATGCCAATTCATGATGCGATTGATTTCTATTGGGTAAGTGATATGGCGCGACATGTTGGGACGGTTGTACATCGTTGGTTACAACAAATTGCGGAAGATGGTCTCTCAATGTGGTCTGTTAAACGTATTGAGAGATTGCGAAATCAATTTAAAAACAATCTGTTAGCATGCGGAATGAATGGTAATGATGATCAAGTGCAAGCTGCGGTTGAACGCATCATACTGAGTTTGACAAGAGTCATTACGGATGATCGTGGGCGTTGGATCTTAGGATCACATCAATACGCCCATAATGAGTTTAAGATCACATCGGTTTTAAACAACAAGGTTACTAATTGGGTGATTGATCGTACATTTTGCGATTCGAAAAATATCCGTTGGATTATCGATTACAAAATCAGCAGCCATGAGGGATCCGATTTGCAAGGATTTCTTGATCGTGAGAAAGTACGCTATCAAAATCAAATGCATAATTATGCAAAACTCATGCAGCAGATGGATTCGCGGTTAATAAAACTGGGAATTTATTTTCCATTGGTGAGCGGTTGGTGCGAGTGGGAATTTTGGGAGTAGTTTTTTCAGAAACTTTTTTAATTATTTTTAAGGTTTATATAATTTTTCTAGTTGAAGTGATATTGCTAGTTATTGTATAAGAAGGACAAAATCGCTATGGCTGTAAGAAATCCATTGAGATGGAAAGGTAATTTTATGACAAATGACTTGACTTTGGACCCCAAGGTCGACTAGCCTGAGAGGCGTAGCTAAATTAGAGGGGAAGTAGAGTTTAATTTAGCTGCCGAAATTTTAAGCAGTACTAATTAATTAG
>WBZO01004800.1_pt1 | contig 10887 bp, 9 predicted proteins | sample 5204261 | NCBI WGS metagenome assembly WBZO01 (sample SAMN12412400, study PRJNA552823) | activated sludge metagenome | isolation source: activated sludge from anammox sidestream of wastewater treatment plant... | place: USA: North Carolina | collected 2017-09
GGGACAGGATCAGGGTTCTGTACCGGATCATCGGTTTCGATCTGGAGCCTGAGGAGGCTGTCAGGGTTGTTCACCGTGTTGGTGCCATCGAGGTAGTCGATGAGCGTGGGCACCGTCAGCATCGTCGGGCCGAGGAGCGACAGCGTTCCGGGCTTCGAGAACAGGATCTGCGCGATGTCGGTGAAGGAAACGGCTTTGATCAGCGCGGGTTGCGGAAGCGGCCAGTCAATGGCCGGAGACCCGACCGAGGCGCTCGTAAAAAAGCAGACATCGCAAACGACGTCGAAGGCGTACGTATTGTCGTCGACGTCGGTCAGTGTGAGACCGACCTTGGTGAACTCGCCAGCCGTGTCGTCGAAGACGTTGAACTCGAATGTGTCGTACCCGGTCAGGCAGGCGGCGTCGTCACAGACCTGGCTCCAGGCCAGGTAAGCGACCGGTGTAATCGTCGATGCCGCGGCATCGCGCGCCGGGATACCGCACAGAAATATTGTGGAGAGCAGCGCCAGCACCAACCTGCCGGCGGCGAGCGATCGCACTGGAATCATGCGACCCCGGGAGATCAAGTTCCGGTCCAGCCGGCTCGACCGCTGGCCGTGTTCGCGGCCGTCGATCGGGATGCGTGTGGAGGTGGCTGTAAGCCTGACTTCTGATCGCTATTGAAGACCTTAGTCTGACGACAATGGGCTTTTTAGGGAGGAATCAATATATCTTCCTGACTATTTCGCCCCGCTCGACGCGGGCACGTCTCCGCCCGCACGGCCGATTACAGATACGGTCCAGGTACGTTTGCGCAGACATCGTCCAGGAAGCCGAACAATGTCGTAGTTTGGCCAAGCGATCGGCTGCGCGCGGTCGATCGATTCCCGACGCGTCAGTTCATGTTCGCCGCGATGATCGCCTTGATGCCGTCTGAGTCGAGCGACTCGATGGCCAGCAGCTCCTCGGCCATCGCGCGCACCGAGTTGCGCTGCTTGGCCACGATCTGCCGCGCCGTCTCGTAACCGCGCATCACCAGCTCGCGGATCTCGTCGTCGACCCGCTGCGCGGTCGCCTCGCTGATGCCGGCGCCGCGGTCGGTCTCCCAGGGATTGCCGGGCGTGCGGTAGGCCAGCGGTCCGAGAGCCGCCGACATGCCGAACTCGCAGACCATGCGCCGCGCGATCTCGGTCGCTCGCTCGATGTCGTTGCCTGCCCCGCTCGTCATCTGGCGCAGGAACAGCTCCTCGGCGACGCGTCCGCCCATGAGGATCGCAATCTGCGCCTCGAGGAACTCGCGCGTGTGCGTGTGCCGATCCCCCTCCGGCAGCTGCATCGTCACGCCGAGCGCGCGGCCGCGCGGCACGATCGTCACCTTGTGCAGCGGGTCGGCGTGCGGCAGCAGCGCCGCGACGACGGCGTGGCCCGACTCGTGGTACGCGCAGGTGATGCGCTCGTGCTCGGTCATCTGGAGCGAGCGGCGCTCGACGCCCATCAGCACCTTGTCGCGTGCCTGGTCGAGATCGGACGCGGTGATCGACGAGCGGCCCGCGCGGACCGCGAGCAGCGCCGACTCGTTGATCAGATTCGCCAGGTCGGCGCCGGAGAACCCGGGGGTGCCGCGCGCGATCTGCCGGAGATCGACCTCGGGATCGACCGCCACCTTCTTCGCGTGAATCCGCAGGATCTGCTCGCGCCCCTTCACGTCGGGCGCGCCCACGGTCACCTGCCGATCGAAGCGCCCCGGCCGCAGCAGCGCCGGATCCAGGATGTCCGGACGATTGGTCGCCGCGATGACGACGATCCCCTGGTTCGGCGCGAAGCCGTCCATTTCGACGAGCAGCTGGTTCAGCGTCTGCTCGCGCTCTTCGTGGCTGAGCGAGTTGCCGCCGCGGCTGCGTCCTACCGCGTCGAGCTCGTCGATGAAGATGATGCACGACGGATGGCGCCGTGCGTCTCTGAACAGGCGCCGGATGCGCGATGCGCCGACGCCGGCGTACATCTCGACGAAGTCCGATCCGCTGGCGAACAGGAACGGCACCTTCGCCTCGCCGGCGATGGAGCGGGCGAGCAGCGTCTTGCCGGTCCCGGGAGGGCCGACGAGCAGCACCCCCTTCGGAATGCGGCCGCCGATGGCCGAGAACCGCGACGGGTCGCGCAGGAAGTCGACGATCTCCTTCACTTCCTCCTTCGCCTCGTCTACGCCGGCCACATCGTCGAAGGTGATCGGCGACGCTTCGGGATCGGCCTGGCGGCTCTTGCCGTCCAGGGCGGGAATCCGGCCCGAGCTGATGCGATAGAGCGCGAGGCCGAGGACGCCGATGAACGCGACGCCGATGAAGAGCGCGCCGTAGCTGTAGGCCGAGTCAGCGGTCGAGCTGCGGACGTCGATCCGCACCCCCTTGCGGGCCATCTCCGGCAGAAATGCCGGGTTCGACGCGACGTAGTCGGCAGGTGTCGTCGTCTGGAAGGTCCGGCCGTCGGTCGTTTTCACCTGGAGACGGTCGCCGTTGACGACCATCTCGGCAATCACGCCTCGGTCTGCGTCGCGAAGCAGGTCTGAGAAGACCGCTTGCGGCGCTTCCGCCGCGGCGCGTTTCCATGCGAGGAAGCCGAGAGACGAGAACAGGAGGACGACTGCTGCCGCAACCCACGGCGCGCGGGACCGGAACCACTTGCGAGACACCACGAGATACTCCTCCGCGACCTCGCGCCCAGGCGGCGGGCATCGATACGGTCGAGCCGCCGCAATAGGCTGCGCGAGGACGGGGCTTTGCTAGGTTTCGACTGAGAGTGGGAATTCCGCGGCGACGCGGAACCGCACAGACAGTTTATCGGTCGAAAAGCCAAATTGACAGCACAGCAGGACAGATCGAACGTGTTCGTCGGATGCTCGGGGTGGCAGTATCGCCACTGGCGGGGCGATTTCTATCCGCCGGAGCTGCCGGTTCGAGCCTGGTACGACTTCTACGCGGAGCGGTTCGATACGGTCGAGATCAACAACACGTTCTATCGGTTGCCCGATGCCGCCGTCTTCCGATCCTGGCGGGCGCGGGCGCCGAGCGGCTTCGTGTTCGCCGTGAAGGCGAGCCGCTTCCTCACGCACATGAAGAAGCTGAAGGATCCGGAGGCGCCGCTCGAGCTGTTCTTCTCGCGTGCGCGCGAACTGGGACGAGCCCTCGGGCCGGTGCTGTACCAGCTTCCGCCGCGCTGGCCGGTCAACCTCGATCGGCTCACCACGTTCCTGCAGGCCCTGCCACGCCGGCGTCGTCACGTCATGGAGTTCCGTGAGCCGAGCTGGTATCGAGACGACGTGTTCGCGTTGATGGAGAAGCACCGCGTCGCGCTGTGCCTGCACGACATGCACGGTTCGGCATCTGGACAGCTCGACGTCGGCCCGTTCGTGTACGTCCGGTTCCACGGGACCGAGCGCTACAGCGGAAGCTACTCCGACGATCAGCTGCGGCGGTGGGCCGACTGGCTCGCCGCGCGCATCGGCGCCGGCAAGCAGATCTACGCCTACTTCAACAACGACGTCGGCGGGCACGCGCCGAGAGATGCCGTCCGGCTGCGAGAGATGCTCCGCGATCGTTGATCCGGGAGGGTCTAGACGTCGGTGAACTTGTAGCCGACGCCCCAGACGGTGTGCACGAACGCCGGGTTCGCCGGATCGGCTTCGATGCGGCGACGCAGGCGCTTGACGAGCGTGTCGACGCTGCGCACCGTCACGAAGGTGTCGCCGCGCCAGATGCGCGAGAGGAGCGCCTCGCGGCTGAACACGATCCCGGGATGGCTCGCGAGCAGGTGCAGCAGACGGAACTCCTGGTCCGTGAGCTCGATGTCGCGGCCCGACACGCGGACCCGTCGGCGCGGGAGGTCGATCTCGATCCCGCGCACCGTGAGCACATCCACCTGTTCCCCGGTGGCGCGCGCGGCCACACGCGGGCGCCGCAGCAGCGCGCGGGCGCGCGCCACGAGCTCGCGAACACCGAACGGCTTGGTCAGGTAGTCGTCGGCGCCGCTCTCGAGGCCGACGACCTTGTCGTTCTCCTCGCCCTTCGCGGTGAGCATCAGGATCGGAACGTCGGCGTTCAGGCGACCGTTTCTGACGGCGCGGCACAGCGACAGGCCGTCGAGTCCCGGCAGCATCAGATCCAGGACCAGCAGGTCGAACCGTTCCGCCTGCACCTTCGCCAGCGCCGCCTGTCCGTCGCCGACAGCCTCGCACGTGTATCCCTCGTGGCGCAGGTGGAGACACACCAGCTCGCGGATGTTCACCTCGTCTTCGACGACGAGCACGCGCGGCGCGTCCTGGGTCATCGGCTGTGTGTCACCGTTGTTTCACACCGCGACCACGTTCCCGCCACGGTGTATCCGTCAAATGTGATCAGAAGGCGGCCGGACCGGCTGCTGACGGAGGATGTGATGACCAAGACAGTCAAGCGAATTGGATTCGGGATCGGTACGGCAGCGGTCGCGGTGCTCCTCGCCGGCGCCGGATACCAGAATCTTAGCGCGCAAGGGCAATCGGGTGGACCGGGCGCCGGCATCGGCCGTTTCGGTGGACCCGGAGGTCCTGGGGGGCCGATGGGACGCCGCGGCGGTCCGGGGGGTCCGGAGATGGGTCCGCTCGGGCCGATGATGTTCGGACGGCTCGATCTGACCAGCGATCAGCGGGACCGCGTGCGGCAGATCGTCGAGTCGCACCGCGACGAGCAGCGGCAGCTCGGCGAACGTGCCATGCAGGCGCACGACGCGCTGCAGGAGGCGATCACCGGCAGCCTCGACGAGTCAGCGGTCCGCGCGCGCGCCGCCGACGTCGCCTCGGTGGACGCCGACCAGGCGGTGCTGCAGGCGCGGATCTACAACGAGGTGCTCCAGATTCTGACGCCGGAACAGCAGGAGAAGCTGAAGACGGCGCAGGCCGAGATGAAGGAGCGCCGCGCGAAGATGCAGCAGCGGCGTGCCGAGGGCGCCGGACGCGACCGCGGTCAGCGCTGACGAAAAGACGCGGACAAAGCGCTAACGCAGACAAAAACACTAACACGGAGATCACGGAGGTTACACGGAGGAACACGGCATCCTTTGAAAGGAACACCGTGCGCTCCGTTGATCTCCGTGGTCTCGGTGTTTGTGCTTTTGATTCCGTGTTTGTGCTTTGAACTCTGGTTGTGTGCGCCTTACAGCGCCTTGACCGCTTCGACGATGTGCTTCGCGGAGATGCCGTAGCGGTCGAGGAGCTCGTCGGGCTTGCCGCTGCGGGGAATCTCGCGCACGGCAATGCGGTGGACGCGGATGCCGGCTTCGTTCACCGCTTCGGTCACGGCGTCGCCGATGCCGCCCGCCGCGTAGTGATCCTCCACGGTGACGATGTGGCCCTTCGTGGCCGTGCCGGCCTCGATCAGGGCGCCCTTGTCGATCGGCGCGAGCGAGTAGAGATCGATGACACGGATCGACACGCCCGACTTCTGCAGCTCGTCGTACGCCTTCAGCGCCTCGAAGAGCGTGACGCCGGCGCCGATTACCGTCGCCACGTCGTTCGCGCTCTGGCGCAGGACCTTCAACCCGCCGATCGGGAACGTCTCGCCGGCGCCGTAGATGACCGGCGTCTTCGGCCGGCTGGTCCGCATGTAGGCCGGACCGTCGTGCGCGCCCATGGCGGCGACGAGCCGCTCCGTGCTGACGGCGTCGCTCGGGTACAGCACGACGAAGTCGGGCTGCGCGCGGAACATCGCGAGGTCCTCGAGCGCCATCTGCGATGGACCGTCCTCGCCAATCGAGACGCCGGCGTGCGATCCGGCGAGCTTGACGTTCACGCGGCTGATCGCCAGCATGCGGACGAAGTCGGCGGCGCGCGTCAGGAACGCCGCGAACGTCGACGGAAACGGCACCGCGCCGCGCGCGGCGAGCCCCATCGCCGATCCGATCATCACCTGCTCGGCGATGAAGTTCTCGTAGAAGCGATCGGGAAACGCCTGTTCGAACTTGTCGCTGAAAGTCGAGTTCTTGACGTCGGCGTCGAGCGCGACGACGCGCGCGTCGGCGGCGCCGAGCTTTGCGAGCGCTGTCCCGTACGCTTCACGCGTCGCCACCTGGTCGCCCAGCTCGTAGTCCGGCGGCGCGATCAGCGCCGGGGCGGCAGGGGGCGCAGGCCGCGACGCCGGCTTCTCGATCGACGCAACGAGATCGACGTCCTTCGACTGCGGCACGAACTGCCGCTCGAGCTCGGCGAGCACGCCGTCGAGCTCTTCACCCTTCTTGAACGCCTTGCCGTGCCAGTGATCCTTGCCCGCGGCGAGCGAGATCCCTTTCCCCTTCACCGTCCCCGCGACGATCATCGTCGGGCGCCCCGTCGTGCGCCGCGCCTCGGCGAAGGCGTCGAGAATCTGGTTCAGATCGTGTCCGTCGATCGTGATGGCGTGCCAGCCGAACGCTTCCCATCGCCGTGCGAACTGCGAGAGATCGTGCTGCCACATCGTGGCGCGGCTCTGCCCGAGCCCGTTGACGTCGGTGATCGCGCAGAGGTTGTCGAGCCGGTCCTGCGCCGCCACTTCGGCCGCTTCCCAGACCGATCCCTCGGCGGACTCGCCGTCGCCGAGCAGACAGTAGGTGCGGTAGTCAGACTCGATGCGGCGCGCGTTCAGCGCGATTCCGACCGCGGCGCAGATCCCCTGGCCGAGCGATCCGGTGGCCACGTCGACGAACGGCAGCCGCGGCGTGGGATGTCCTTCGAGATCGGATCCGATCTCGCGCAGCGTCAGCAGCTCGTCGCGGCTGAACGCGCCCGCTTCGGCCCAGGCCGCATACAGGATCGGCGCGGCGTGCCCCTTCGAGAGCACGAACCGATCGCTGCCGGGATGATGCGGCTCCTTCGGATCGAATCGCAGTTCGGCGAAGAAGAGCGCCGCCATGATCTCGGCCGCCGAGGCACAACTCGTCGGGTGGCCGGAGCCAGCTTCGGAGGTGGACCGGACGGAATCGATGCGGAGCCGGGTGGCGACGTTGGAAAGAGCGGGAACGAGCAGGGATCGATCGATGTGAGTCATCAGCAGGTGGCCGAGCAGACGATTCTATTGCAGATTCGACTCCAACGCGAACCAGTCGAGCATGGCGCACCCGAACGTGGCCGCGTACGCCGGATGCTCGCGCGCAATCGCCGCAAGCTGCGCAGCGAGAAGTCGCGCATCGGAGGCGCAGGCACTATTCGGAGGCACGGTGGCCGCCACACGATACTCGGCGTCGCCGTGCAGCGCGGCCAGGCGGCAGAGCGCGCCGAGCGCGCGGCAATTCGCGTCGAACGTGCTGTCGAACCGCCCCTCGGCATCGCGCCACCACCGGCGCCGCGCGTAGTGCAGCAGTTCGTCGGCGAGCATCGCGTACGGCAGCCGTCCCGACAGATCGAACGCGTCGAGCAGCGCGCCGGCCCAGCGCAGCTGCCGGTCGCACGGCAGCTCCACGAGCCCCTCGCCCGGCTCGTACGTCCGGCGGACGTACTGCTCGAGCGCGTCGACCGCGGCGGGCAGCGCCTGGCGCGCCGCATCGGCCAACCGCTCGTCGTCCGATACGACGCCGGCTTCGGCCAGCATCCGGATCCGCCGCAGCTGGACACAGACGTCGGCGTCGCCCTCCACGGCGAAGAGCGCCGTCGTCAACCCCTGCTCGACGACGTGGCGCACCCGCTCGTCGCCCGAGGCGACGTGCTCGCGGAGCAGGAACAGCACCGCCTCCGGGTCGCCGTCCGTCGCGCCGCGCTCGACGAGGAGGTCGCGCGCCCAATCGACCGCGGCACGATCCATCCGCAAATTATAATGAGCGTCTGCGCATGACTCACACCATTACTCTGATCCCTGGCGACGGCATCGGCCCTGAAGTGACCGAGGCGGTCATCCGTATCCTTGCCGCGAGCGGCGTGTCGATCGACTGGGAACGCCACGATGCCGGCGTCCTGGCCGTCCAGCGCGGGAGCGTCCCGCTTCCGGTCGAACTGCTCGACTCGGTCCGGCGCAACCGCGTCGCGCTCAAGGGACCGGTGACGACGCCGATCGCGGCCGGGTTCACGAGCGTCAACGTCGGGCTGCGCAAGGCGCTCGACCTCTTCGCGAACCTGCGGCCCGTGTGGAACCTGCCGGGGATCGCGAGCCGCTTCCAGGACGTCGACATGGTGATCGTGCGCGAGAACACGGAGGACCTCTACTCCGGGCTCGAGCACGAAGTGGTGCCGGGCGTCGTCGAGAGCCTGAAGATCATCACCGAGCGCGCCTCGACGCGCATCGGCCGCTTCGCCTTCGAGTACGCGAAGAAGCACGGGCGGCGGAAGGTGACGTCGATCCACAAGGCGAACATCATGAAGCTCAGCGACGGCCTGTTCCTGGAGAGCGTGCGCCGGGTCGCGCGCGACTATCCCGACATCACCTACGACGAGAAAATCGTCGATGCCGCGTGCATGCACCTGGTGATGAAGCCGGAGCAGTTCGACGTGCTCGTCATGCCGAACCTGTACGGCGACATCGTGTCCGATCTGTGCGCCGGCCTGGTCGGCGGCCTCGGCGTCGTCGGCGCGGCGAACCTGGGGCACGAGGTTGGCGTGTTCGAGGCGGTGCACGGGAGCGCGCCCGATATCGCGGGGAAGAATGTCGCGAACCCGACGGCGCTGCTGCTCTCGGCGGTGCTGATGCTGAGACACATCGACGAAGGGGCGGCCGCCAACCGGATCATGGCGGCGCTGAACAGCGTCCTCGAGCAGGGGCACGCGCGCACGCGCGACCTCGGCGGCACGGCGTCGACGTTCGAATTCGCCGACGCAGTCTGCCGGGCCATCGCCTGAGCGGCATGCTATAGTCCGAGGCATCGATGCTGGATGACATCGCTCAGGCTGTCCTGGCGCGCGAGGAAGTCGTCAAGTACCTCCGCGGGGGCCTGGGCGAACGCGGCGATCAGGCCCGGGAGCGGATCTGCGGCTATCTCGAAGAGCTGCGCACGACGCAGCGTCCGGCCATCTACCGTGCGCTGCAACATCCGCTCTACCCAATCCTCCGAAAGATAGAGCGCCGGCACGAGCACCTGCATCACGCGGCCAACGCGGTGCGCCACAACCGCGTCGTGTACGCCTCGAACCACAAGAGCCACACCGACTACCTCGTCGAGCCATTGGTGCTCGACGACAACGGCATCCGCCCGCCGCTCATCGCGGCCGGCATCAACCTCTTCGGCGGCCCGCTCGGGTTGATTCACAAGCACGTCACCGGCGCGATCCCGATCCGGCGCAACACGAAGGACCCGGCCTACCTGATCACGCTGAAGGCGTACGTCGCCGAGATCCTCAAGAAGCACGACATCTTCTTCTACCCGGAGGGAGGCCGCAGCTACAGCGGGGAGCTGAAGCCGGCGAAGACCGGACTGATCCACGCGGCGCTGCAGGCGGGATGTCCGAACCTCGTCATCGTGCCGGTCGCGATCGCCTACGATCTCGTGCTCGAAGATCACGTCCTCGCGAAACAGGGAACGAAGAAGCGGCAGCGGCCGTTCTCGCGCGAGATCGCCGAGATGGTCCGCTACGCGGTCGGCTACCGGTCGCGCGCGTTCGTCACTTTCGGCGCGCCGATTGCCGCGTCGGGCTACGACCCCCACTCGCGGACCGACGTCCTCGACCTGAGCCGCCTGGTGCGGACTCGGATCGGCTCGCAGATGAAGGTGCTGCCGACGGCGCTGTTCGCCTCCGCCATGCGGCCGTCGATTACGCGGCGCGATCTGGAGCAGCGCATCGATCGCCTGATCGAAGAGCTGCAGGCGCGTCATGCGAACCTCGGCGTGACGTCGGGCCGCCAGGCGGTGGACGAAGCGGCCGAGCCGCTCGAGCTGCGCGGGATCGTCGTGCACGAGCGCAGCCGGTTCCGCGTACGGGAACGCAACGTGCTGCGCTTCTATGCGCGCTCGATCGAACACCTCCTCGCGACGTCGGGACGCACGCACTGATCGGTATTTGACGACTTCACGATTTGACGATTGAACGATTTGACGATTTGATCGTCGGGTCATCGAATCGTCCGACCGTCACATGTTCGCCAACGCCTCGAAGACGTTCTTTCACCTGCTCGCCCGCAGCAGGACCCTCGCAGACATCGCCGCCCACTACGGGATGCGCAGCTCCGCCGGCTTCGCGCGGCGGTTCATCGCCGGCGAAACGGTCGAGGAGGCGATTGCCGTCGCGCGCGATCTCGAGTCGCACGGCCTCCTGCACACGCTCGACTACCTCGGCGAGAGCGTGCGGTCGCTCGCGGAAGCGGAAGCGGCGACGCGCGACTACCTCCGTCTCGTGCAGGCGATCGTCGACGCCGGCATCATCCGCAACCTCTCGCTCAAGCTGACGCAGCTCGGGCTGGACGTGGACCGCGCCAGCGCCGTCGACAACCTGCGCAAGATCCTCGAGCACGCCGATGGCTTCTTCGTCCGCATCGACATGGAGAGCTCGGCGTACACGCAGGTGACGCTGGAGATCTTCGAGATCCTGTGGGAGCAGGGCTACCGCAACATCGGCGTCGTGCTGCAGGCCGATCTGTATCGCACCGAAGCCGACGAGGAGCGGCTCAGCCGGCTCGGTGCCCGCATCCGCCTCGTCAAGGGGGCATATCGCGAGTCGAAGACGGTCGCGTTTCAGAAGAAAGCAGACGTCGACGCGCAGTACGCCAAGCTGGTCCGCAGTCTTCTCCAACGGGGCACCTACCCGGCCATCGCGACCCACGACATCAACATGATCGACGTCGCGCGTGAACAGGTCCGCACGCTGGGGCTCGCGCGCGATCAGTTCGAGTTCCAGATGCTCTACGGCATCCGCCGCGACCTGCAGACCAGCCTCGCGGCCGAAGGTTACCGCGTCCGGGTCTACGTCCCGTTCGGCCGCCAGTGGTTCCC
>WBZO01006807.1_pt1 | contig 10886 bp, 16 predicted proteins | sample 5204261 | NCBI WGS metagenome assembly WBZO01 (sample SAMN12412400, study PRJNA552823) | activated sludge metagenome | isolation source: activated sludge from anammox sidestream of wastewater treatment plant... | place: USA: North Carolina | collected 2017-09
ATTCGCCGCACCAGCCGAATTGGTTGCAGCAGTTGGAATATCTGTTGCGCGAAGAACCGATTGGCGGATGGGAAGCGCTGCTTGCGGAGAACAAAACCTTTGTTTTGGAAAACGCGGTGAAAAATCTCGGCAAGCGTCTGGCGGAACCGGGCGGCGATGTGAGCGTGCGCCAATTTCTCGCGCAGCTGCTCGATGTAGCGCAAAAACTGAAACGCGATTTCGACGACCAACAGCGACAGGCGAATGAACGTTACGCGCAAGTGTATGCGCGGCTACGCAAGTGGCAGCAGGACTATGGACGCGACAAGAGCATTGTCAATCGCATCTTGACGCTCGGCGGCGCACTCGTGGGCGGACAGGTTTCGGTGGTCGAAGCGGGACAACTTTTCAATAAACGCGAAACGTACGCGAAATGGCGCGACGCGTTCGCGGCGGCATCCGAAATCATCGGCAAGTGGATGGAAATCGTGGACGGGTATGCGCGCAATCTGGACAGCTTGGTGATTGCGTCGCGGCAGCAATCCGCACAAACACAACTGCGCCGCGCGCAATTGCTTGCCGATCTTAACAAGGCACATCCCTACACCTATAGCGTGGACTATGAGCGACTGGCACAGGTCTTGGCGGGTGAACAGGCGGACGCGGCGGTCTTGGCGGAACTCTTGGCAACATTGCGGCAAGAGGGCAGCGAAAAACTTGGCGAACACGCGTTGGCGCTGGCGCGACGCGAAGCCGAACGCGTGTTAGCGTTGGGCAATGTGGTGCAGTTGATCGAGTGGGAAGGACAAACGATGGACGGCGCGAACGAGAGTGACCCGGTGATTCTGGTCAGTGAAACATTGCTCGACCAAGTGACGTGGCAGCAGCCCACATGGCAGCTCACGCGTCAAGCGCGCCCGCGCCGCGAGACGGTGCAGATTACACCCGATGGCGAAATGTTGTTCGAGCATCCGAATCTGACAACGGCGCGTTACGGCGAACGCACCGACCGTTTGGCTTTTCTCGATGCGCAAATGGATGTGGCGCTCGACGAATTGAAATTGGCGCGCGAGACCGAAGAATCGTTCCACACTGCGCGGCAGCTGCGCGAGTACTTTGTGCTGGAGAGCGTCGCGGCGGCGATCCCGCTTTTGGAACAGGAACCCATTGCGCCGCCTGCGCCGGTTGAAAACGCGCCGACGTTTGTTCCCGCCGTCAATGATAACGGGCGCGGTGATGTGGTCGCATGAAACGCAAGCGCAAAATGATGCACACAACGTTTCGCTGTCGAAAACGCGTGCGCGTGCGACAGTGGATCGCGTTGAATGTTTCGCGACAGGGTTTGAGTGTCAGCATCGGGCGGCGCGGGTTCACGCTAAATCTGGGCAGGCGCGGGGTGTATGTGACATTGTCGGCGCGCGGCACGGGAATGTCATACCGCATCGGCACGCCGTGGGGCAATGTAGCGCTCTGGATGAAAAAAATTTTCACGCGCGACGCAAGCCGCGAAATGTATTCGCCGTATAGGAATGAATTGAAAGAGACGAACGACGAGATGGAAGATGCATAATGACGATTTCAATCGTCAAGGAGGACGCGATGGACTGGAATGATTTCAGGGGCAAGATGGAATTGGACCCCGAAGCGCAAGAAAAAATCAGCGCGATGGCGCCGGGGCTGTTTATTGGCGCGGTGATTATTGCGGCAGCGCTGCTACGCGGGCGCAAACTGCCGGTGCGCGAAACGGCGGCGGCGTTGGGCGAACGCGGCAAGCAAGTGGTGGACGCGGCGGTCGCGCATGTGCCATTTCTGCCGAAACCGCCCGAAAACGGCAATGACGCACACAACACCAACCCGGGCGAGACACAGGAGTAACGAACATGTCAACCTTTGAAGCGTATTTCGCGCTGGGCGCGATTTCGATTGCGGTGAGCGCGATTGGCGCAGGGCTGCGCGTGGAATCCAAAGAAGCGCCGGTGACCATGCCGACGGCGGTCTTGACGGTGTTGGTGCCGCAGGACTCGGACACGTGGAATGATTTGCGGTTGGACCCGCGCTGGAATGACGACGAGGACGCGAATGGATTGGAACGAGATTCTGAGGAGTGAGGAGGCGCCGCCTATGTTGAAACCGCCAAAAGTTTCTGTGCGACGCGGCGCGTGGACGTGCGCGAGCTGCATCATGACACTGCTGTTGGTTCTCGCGCTGCTGTTGTGTCTCATCGGTTTCGCGTTGAGCCAATTATGGCAAGACGTGCGCTCCGCGCCGCCGATGGAACGTCGTTCGCTGCTCCTTGCCGCAGCCATCGCGCCATCGCGTAAAAGCGACAAACCGTTTGGTGTGTTTTATCAACAAACCTTTGTGGTTGAAATCGCGGATGGCGGGGTTGTGCTTGCCTCTTCTGCGGATGGGCAAGGCGCGCTGTCAACGGATGATGTGTGCGAGTTACACGTGCTGCGCGCGGACGGCAGCACGCGCGTTTGGACGCACGATTTCCGTGATGCAACGCGCACGCAGATTCTTGCATTGCCCGCGCAAGATATTTCGGAATTGTTTTTGCCCGGGGGCAATCAAGTCACTATCACACTGCGCGACCTGACACCATTCACGTATTGGTCGCAGCCGTACTATCTCGTCTATGACGTACCTGCGCCTACAGCGACGCCTTCACTAACGCTAACGCCAAAACCAACCGACACGCGCACTGTGACGCGCGCGAATGTTGTGCTTGCCAACAGTACGCCTATTCCCACGACTCTGCCGACACAAGCGCCCACTCTTGCGCCGACCCCACAGCCCACACCAAGCGATGAAAACGCGACGGGAATTTTTGCGCCGCCAAATCCGCTGTGGCTTGCCGGCGCGGTCTTGGGCGCGTTGGGGATTTTGTTTTTGGTCGTCCTGCTGCGTCGAAAAAATCCGGCGCCAACCATCGTGCTGAACGGCTGGCTTGATTTGCACGACAATCGTACGCATGAAAGCATCGGCTCGTTGGATCTGGCGCGTTATCCCGATGGGCTGGCGATAATGCTTGACCCTCTGCGCGTCGCGCCGCTGAACGGGCAAACCTTTTTCGCGGCAGTGCGACCGACAAACCAAGGTCCGCAATTGATTTCGGATGAACAGGAAGAAATGCGAGCCAGTCGCGGAGTATTGGAGGAAGCAGTGACTTTGCAGAACGGCGCGGAAATCTTGATTGGCGAACGGTTATTGATGGAGTATCGCAATCCGACGAAAGCGTGGAACGCAACGGGCTTGGCAGAACTTTGATTGGAGTTGGGGATATGCCGCGACGAAACCGCCGCCATCCATACAGGACGAACGGAACCGCGCGCGCAAGCGGACAGGGCAAACGCGCGGCGCAGCGTTATTCGCTTCACGCGCGCCGTGAGTACCAAAACGTTTTGTCGCTTGCGCCCAACGGAGCGCTGGAACGCGCGGGGCGTTGGTTGAAAACCGGCGCGTTGGCGAGTATCACATACTCGCTCACATCACTGCTGCGCGGGAATGGGACGAACGGCGATGTCGAAATTGGCAAAGGCGCGGGTTTGGGTCTGGCGGCGTTACTGAACGCATTGGATTGGGACAATGTCCGCGCCGAAGTGGACCGCGAGAGCCGCGCACACGCGGTGTTGATGGGCGGCAAGGGCGCGGGCAAGACGACGCTTTTGTATCGCTTGAAAGGATTCATGCCCAAAGAGATTCGGGCTACGGAAGAGATTCGGATGCCCGAAGAGATTCGGGCTACGGAAGAGATTCGGATGTCGGAAGAGATTCGGATGTCGGAAGAAATTCGGATGTCGGAAGAAATTCAAATCGAAAGCGAGGGCGCGGAATCGGAAAGGGAATGGCGAGCGCCCGACGCGCACATTGAGAATCTTGGATTTTTCGCGGTGATTGATGTGCCTGCCGCGAGTCCGAACGGTACGCTGAACGAGTCGAGCGCGATTTTGTTGGAATTGGAGAGCGCGGATTTGGTGGTTTGGGTTTTGGACGCAGAGCAAGGATTACGCACATGGGAGTACGAATGGATTCAACGCGTGCGCGCGTTGGGCAAGAGTATTTTGATTGCGGCGAACAAGATGGACCGGCTGGCGTCAACGGATGCGCTGCAGCGATGGGCGCGCGTGCTGGGTTGTGAAATTCTGCCGATTGCGGCGGCGACGGGAATGAATTTGGTAACGCTGCTGCTGCCGCGTCTCGCCGATGCGAGTCCGAGTTTGGCAACCGCGCTCGGACGCGAAATTACATCGTGGCGACGTACCGCGGCGGCGCGGGCGATGCGGCGCGCGGCAGTGTTGAGCGGTTTGACCGGACTGGAACCGATTCCGCTGTTGGATTTGCCGTTCCAGATTTTTATTCAACTGCAAATGGTGCTGCGCATCGGCGCGATTTATGGGCAGCCGCTGACGGACCGTTATTCGCGCGAAATGCTGGCGACGATGGTGAGCGCGGTGGCGCTGCGAATGGGCGGACAGCAGTTGATGAAGGTGATTCCGTTTGTCGGATGGGCGGCATCAGGCGCGCTGGCGGCGGCGGGGACGTGGACGATTGGAAGGATTGCGGTTGAGTATTTTGAACGGGGGAGGAAGGTGTGGGGGAGAAAAGAGAATGCGTCAGAAGGTCGGATAGTCGGTTGGTCGGATGGTCAAGAGATGGAGAGGGGGAGTGAGGGAGAGATGGAGAACGAACGAAAGAGAGACTGGAGACTGGAGATTGGAGATTGGCGCGGGGGGATTGGAAAGTGGAGCGTGGTGCGTTGGGTTGGGAATTTGAAAAGACGATTGGATGTGAAGGGTTGGGTTGGGCAACAAAAGAAAAAGCAAGAAGAAGGAACGGAGGGCAGTGGCGATGACGGAGCGGCGATATAACCAATTGATTCGACTGGGCGCGGCGGTGATTGCGGCGCTCCTGTGGTTTGTATCGGTGCAGTTTTCGGTGGACGGTTTCAATTTTGTGCTGCCGAAATATCGCTGGGTCGGGTATCTGCTGGCGATTGCGGTGACGATGATTGAAATTGTGTTTAACGAGGAAGGAATGCGGCATAGTTTGACGATTGTGGCGGTGGGCATCGTGTCGTATGTGTACGGCGTGGTAACCAACGTCATGGGCATTTGGGTCGCGCAGGGTTCACCCGATGTGACGGAAAATCCGGCGATGTTGGTGTTTCCGGTCGTGGTTGGATTCTTTCTCGAAGTCGCGCCGGAACCGTTGTTGATGTGGGGCTTGGTGGGAACGGGGGTGCGCGATGTCCTGGGGCATTTGTTCCCAAATCAGTCGCGAGATGGACGGAATGATACGCGCCTTGAAAATCAAGACAAACGCGAAAAAGAAAAGGAGCGCGAGAGCCCGTGGGATGAGTGGTAGAGGCGAAGGATGAAGGAGGAAGGATGAATGGGTGACAGGGTGAGGGGGTGAACGGGTGATTGTGTGATTGGGAATTTTTGATTTTTGATTCCTCACACCTGTTCGGGACAAGTTTTCGATGGGCGATACGCGACTTGCGATATGCGAACGGAGGCGGCGATGGGCAAGATGATGAAAGACCTGTTGCTGAAATTGCGCGGACGGAATGAGGCGCGGCAAAATGGTTCGGGCGAAACGCGCGCGCTTGTTTTGCGTGAGGCGAAACCGGCGGCGCGGGGCGATGTGTTTTCGTTTGAAAATTTGCTGCGGGCATGGAAACGGGTGCGCGCGAATGGGGGAGCGCCGGGGATGGATGGGGAATCGCTGCGTGTGTTCGAGGAGAATCTGCGCGCGAATTTGGAACAGCTGCAAGGGGAATTGAAAACGGGCACGTATCAGCCGCGCGGCGTGCGCATGATTCCGGTGCCGAAAGCAAGCGGCGGGTATCGCCCGTTGACGATTCTGACAGTGCGCGACCGCGTGGCACAGCGCGTGGTATATGACGCGCTCGCGCCGTTATATGAAAAAAAATTTCTGGATTGCAGTTTTGGTTTTCGTGAAGGGCGTTCTTTGCATGATGCCGTCGCGGTGGTGGCGCAGCATCGCGATGCAGGGCGGCGTTGGGTGGTGGATGGTGACATCAAGGATTGTTTCGAGCGGTTGGACCACGGCGTGTTATTGCGCGCGCTGCGGCACGATGTGCAGGACCGGCGTTTGGTGAATTTGGTTGACAAGTGGCTCAAGGCGCGGGTGATGCGTGATGCGGGGGCGGGCGCTGCCATCGGCACGTATCAGGGGGGGGTGATTTCACCGCTGTTGGCGAATGTATATTTGCACGCGTTCGATGTGGAATTGACGCGCGCGGGGTTGGCGTTGGTGCGTTATGCCGACGATTGGGTGATTTTGGCGCCGCGCAAGCTGGAGGCGGAATCGGCTTTGGAACGCGCGGCGCGGGCGTTGGAACGATTGAAATTGGTGGTGAATCCGCACAAGACGCGCATTGCGCATTTTGACGAGGGCTTTGCGTTTGTGGGCATGTTTTTTGTGCGGAACAAGGTGTATCCGATTTCGGCGGGGGCGCGGGGGAGGGACGAAGAGGTGAGGGAGTGACAGGTAAGAGGGTGAACGGGTGACAAGGTGATTGGGGCATGAGGATTTCTGATTTCTGATTTCTGATTTCTGATTTTCGATTGGCGATTGGTTATCTGCAATTTGCGATCTGCGATCTGCGATTTGCAATACGCGAAAGGGGTGAAACATGGCAACGGTATATGTGCGGGAACAGGGGGCGGTGATTCACAAGCAGGGGGAACGGCTGCTGGTGAAAAAGGAACGGGATGTGGTGGCGGAAATTCCGATGCATGATTTGGAGCAGTTGGTGGTGATGGGCGGGGTACAGTTGACCCAGCAGGCGATTGCGATGCTGCTGCGCTCGAACGCGGATGTGGTGTTTATGACGATTTATGGGCGCGTCATCGGGCGGCTGCTGCACAATGAAAGTAAATTCGCGGAACTGCGCTTGAAGCAATTGCAAGTGATGAGCAACGAGCAAGCGAATTTGAATTTGGCGCGGCAGATTGTGATTGGCAAGTTGACAAATCAGCGCGCGCTGCTGGTGCACGCGCGCGCAAATCATACGGACGTGGAACGCGGGGCGCGCGGGATCGCGGAAATGATTCAGGCGGCGCAGCGAGCAAAGGAAGCGGAAGAATTGCGCGGCTATGAAGGCAGCGCGGGCGCGCGCTATTGGGCGGGCATTCGCGCGCTCTTGAAAGTGGACTTGGGATTCACGAAACGCGAGTATCATCCGTCGCCGGACCCGGTGAATGCGCTGTTGAGTTATGTGTACACGCTGTTGCAAAAGGATGTGATGGCGGCGGTGCAGTTGGTGGGACTGGATCCGTATCTGGGATTTTTTCATGTCATTGAATACGGGCGTCCGTCGCTGGCGTTGGATTTGATGGAGGAATTTCGTCCGTTGGTGTGTGACCCGTTGGCGCTGCATTTGTTAAATTTGCAGGTTTTGCAGCGAAGCGATTTTCGACGCACGGGTGACGCGGCGCGTCCGGTCATGATGACAGAAGAAGCGGTCAAGCGCGTAATCGAAAAATACGAAGAGCGCGTGAACGCGACAGTGCGCTACACGTTTCTGCCGCAGGCGATAGAAACTTCGTGGCGGCGGGTGTTTGAATTGCAGACGCGGCAGATGGCGCGGGTGGTGAAGGGGGAAGAGAAGGTGTATCGGGCGATGGTGCGGGAGGGGTGAGGGGATGAGGAGGTGAACGGGTGAATGGGTGAACGGGTGAATGGGTGAATGGGTGAACGGGTGAATGGGTGAACGAGTGATTGGGTGATTGAGGATTTTTGATTTTCAATTTGCGATTGGCGATACGCTATCTGCTATCCGCCATTCGCCATCTGCGAGGGAATCATGAAATATCACAAACTGCAAGTGTATTCGGATGCGGCGGTGTATCCGCATGTGACGGGGTTGGGGGTGGTGGTTAAGGATATGCAAGGGCATGTGATTGCGTGGCGGAACAAGGTGATGCGCGCGGTGAACGGGAGCAATGAGGCGGAATATCACGCGCTGATTTTTGCGTTGGAGCAGGCGCGGACGTTTTCGCCGCGACGCGTGGAGGTGTTTTCAGACAGCAAGCTGGTGATTGAACAGATGCGCGGGTATTACCGGGTGAATCACGATTCGCTGCGCGCGCTGCACCGGAGAGCGCAAGAGCTGCGTGATAGGTTCGAGCGCGTAACGTTCCATCATCTTTCGCGCGAACGAAATCAATTGGCGGATGCGATGGCGGAGGAAGCGGTGCAAGGAATGGAGAAACGAGGGGGAGATAGAGAGATGGAGAGAAGCGAGAAGGGGGAGAAGAGGTGAGGGGGTGATTGGGTGACAGGGTGATTGGGTGATTGGGGCATTGAGGATTTTTGATCCCTCACATTCGTTCGGGACAAGTTTTTGATTGATGACGAATGATTCGCGATTGGCGATTGGCGATACGCGACTTTGATTTGCGATACGCGATTTGCGAGGTGATGTATGTTTGTGGTAGTGAGTTATGATATTCCGGAAGACAAGCGGCGGACCAAGGTGATGAAGATTTTAAAAGATTTTGGTCAGCACGTGCAGTACAGTGTGTTTGAGTGTGAGGTCAAGACGCAAGTGTATGCGCGGATGCGCAAGCTGTTGGCGCGGCACATTGTGCCGGAAACGGACAGTGTGCGGTTTTATTTTTTGGATGAGGATACGGTGAAAAAAATCGAGGTGATTGGAAATACGCCGGTGCAACGGGCGGCGGCGTCGCGGATTATTGGATAGTGCGATAGTATGATGGTGCGATGGTGCGGTAGTGCGGTGGTGAACAGTAATCGGTAATCGGTGGTCAGCGCCCAGCATTATGCGCTTGGCGCTTGGCGATTTGCGATTCGCCATCCGCGATTTGCAAGATGCGGTCTATGCGAAAGGTGCGTTCGGCTTGGTCGAGGTGACAGTAGGCGATGAGGTAGTGATGGTTGTCGTTTTCTTGGAACCGAAGGGGTTCGATGACGCGGGTGGTGGTTTCGTCGGTGTAGGGGGAATAGTAGGTGATTTGGAGGGGGGCGCGGCGGCGTAGGGCGTGTTGAATTTTTTCAAGCGCGACAGTGTAGGCGATGGCGGGGATGGGTTCCTGTTCGAGGCGCGATGCTTTCAGACGGGATTTTTTTTGTGCGGTGAGATTTTCGGCAAGTTCACGCGCGAGCGCGTCGGCGGTGTCACGGTCCGGGTCGGAAATCTTTTCGGACAATTCTGATACGATGGCAGAAGGCATGTGATACGCGCGCGAGTTCAGGGCTTGGACGCGTTGGGTGAGACGCGCGGCGAGATAGAGGTGGGCGAGGGTGGGTTGGTCGAATTGGGAAATTGGGTGACTCGGTGATTGGGTGGTTGGCGACTGACGACTGACGACTGACGACTGACGACTGAACTCGATTTCAAGGCGCGGATGGAGATTGCGATGTTGGAGGCGGCGGGCGAGATGGGTGACGCGTTGGGGTTTGACGACGACGGCGCGCGGGGAGAGGGTGCGTTGGATGCAGGCGCGAATGGTTTTGGAACGGGTGAGCGCGACGAGCTGCGCGGGTTCGTCGGTTTCGAGTAGGGTGACGCGGCGGAGGGTGATTTTGCCATAGCCATCGGTGATTTGATGCAGCCAAGCGGAAACGGGAACAGGGAGCGCGTCGGCGGTGACGGTTTCGAGAAATTCGCGGATGGCGGCGGCGTTGAGACCGTTGTCGAGGGCGCGGCGAATTTTTTCGGCATCAAGACGATAGAGGCGGCGATTGATGCGCGGCGTGGCGAGGGTTGCGGCGTGTTCGGCGAGGGCGGTCAATTGCCAAAGTGAATTTGTATCGGCGCGCGCGGTGGCAATGAGGTCGGGAACGGTGTTGTTTTTTTTGGAGCGGGTCCAGCGCAAGGATTCGCCATGGAACGCGTCGGTGTCGAGTGTGAATGGCGTGTCGTGAAGGAGCGCGGCGCCGAGCGGGGTGACGATCAGAGAATTGGCGTGGAGGATGAGGGCATCGAATTGTTGCACGAGTTCGAGATGAGCGCGGATAAGATTTTCGGGCGCGTCGGCGGGGTCGTCGCTTTCAATGGGAGTGAATTGTTTGGCGCGTTCGGCGTCGCGATAGAGTTTGTATAGGGTGGTGAGTTTGATGGTTTGGTCGGGCGAGAGTGCGCGCAGGATTTGGACGAGCCATTGCGCGAACGACTGCGGCGCGCCGATGGGATGGTCGGGCATTTTGAATTTGCGCCAGCGTTCGCGTTGAGCGCGCGTCGGTTCGGACGGGAACGCGGATTGAAAGAGCAGACGCGCTTGGGCGGAAGGTTCTTGAGCGAGATAGGCTGCGGCCTGGAGTGTTGGCACGAGTTGGCGCTCGGAAGGCGCGACGAGATTGGCAGATTCGCATACATAATGAATAAAGCGGAGGCGCGCGGTGTAGAGTTCACTTTTTTGTGGATGGAAATTTTTTTGCCATTGTCCGTGCCGGTTGTGCGTATGTTTGGGTTGGATGTTTTCGCGGACGCAAAAGAGCGCATTGAGTTGTTCGATTGCCGTGGGCGCAAGACGATGATTGCCAACGAGTTTGAGGGGCTGCGCATGAGCTTGGCAGAGAAAGGTGAAAATGTCCTGAAGCAAAAAGGAGAGGTTGTGCATAATTTTTTCCCGGTGGGTATTGATTTTTGATTGCGCGCGTGCTATGATAATCGCATCTTGCACAGGATTGAAATTATTACAACGGGTAGGGTTTTCACCGTCCCTCAAAGAGGTTTGCAGGTGGCATGGTGAGGTGGGGCGAAATGGCTGAGAATCCGACAGTAGAAAGGAATGGGTGGGGCAAATGAACGGAAAATCGGCAGTACAGCATAGGGAGGTGGGGCTGGCAGAAAAAGATTAATGGCGGTGTGCGCGCGAAGATAATTCCCGACAGGGGTTTGAAACGTGATC
>WBZO01006295.1_pt2 | contig 10885 bp, 10 predicted proteins | sample 5204261 | NCBI WGS metagenome assembly WBZO01 (sample SAMN12412400, study PRJNA552823) | activated sludge metagenome | isolation source: activated sludge from anammox sidestream of wastewater treatment plant... | place: USA: North Carolina | collected 2017-09
CCGCCCGAAGACGGACGATCACGATCTCGAGGTGAAGATCCGCGCCGCCCGTCGCTTCTTGGAGACGGGCAACAAGGTCAAGATCACCTGCCGCTTCCGGGGGCGTGAGATCACGCACCCCGAGCGCGCGCAGATGCAGCTCGACGCCATCGTGGCCAAGTGTGAAGACCTGGCCAACTTGGAGCAGCGCGCCACCATGGAGGGGCGCACCATGGCCGTCCTCATCGCGCCGAAGCCGCAGATCCTTCAGAAGCTCGCTCAAGAGCGCGCCCAGCGCGAGCGGGAGCGAGAGCTGCGCGGAGAGCCCCCGGTCAGTCAGACCGTCCAGGAGCCACTGGACGATGAGCTCGACGACGATGACGACGACGACGACGACGACGACGACGAATGAGCCGCCCCTCGGCTTCGAGGTCGTCACGGAGGGCTGACGGCCCTCGCTGCGCCACCTTCAGCGCGGGATCAAGCCGCCGAAGTAGGCGCCCGCGGCCGCGGCTGCCAGCGCCAGCACGATGAGCGTCCCGATGAGGGCACCCTTACCGCCGGACCTTGGGGCAGCGTCCGGCGCCACGGGCGGGGCGGGGGCCGCCGCCGGGCGGACGCTGCTGGCGCTGCTGGCACTGCTGGCGCTGGGGGGGCGCTGGGAGGGCGCTCGCAGCGGTTCGTCGTCCTCGAGCGCGGCGAGGTTCCCCTCCTCGAAGCCCGCCGACTGAGGCCCAGCCGGCGCGAAGCTCGACGAGAGGTCATCCGCCCAGCCACCGACGTCCTCGAAGCTCCCGATGCCGAGCGCCCCCGAGCCTAGCTCCGGACCACCGACCTTGCTGCCGGTGCCGTCGTCCAGCGAGCTGAACTCGAAGAGCGCGTCTTGGATGAGCGAGCCGATGATGGAGCCCTTGTCCGGGCGCTCTTGGGAGCGCCGTTTGTCGCGCTCGGCGACGACCACGCCGACCAGCTTGGCGATGTCGAAGGCGGAGACGGGCCGCCCCAGGTTGAACAGGACCTGCGTGAGATCTTGACCGAAGGCGCGCGCCGTCTGGTAGCGCTCCTCCGGGCTGCTGGTGAGGCTGCGCATGAGCACGGCCTCCAGCTCCGGCGGCACGTCCGGGTTGTACTGGCGGACGCTGGGGACCCGCGCCGCTTGGACCTGGCGCACGGTCTCGAGATCCGTCTCCCCCAGAAAGAGCCGACGCCCCGCGAGCATCTCCCACAAGATGATGCCCACCGCGAAGATGTCCGTGCGGTGATCCACCGCCTCGCCCCGCGCGGCCTCGGGCGAGAGGTAGCTGAATTTCCCCTTGATGATCCCGGGCTCGCTGCGCTCGAGCTGGCTGTTGGCCTTGGCGAGGCCGAAGTCCACGATCTTCACCTCGCCGTAGCGGGTGATGAGCACGTTCGGCGGGGACATGTCACGGTGGACGATGCCGAGCGGTACGCCCCTGCCGTCCTTCAGCTCGTGCGCGTAGCTGAGCCCTTCGCAGATCTTGCTGCAGATGAGCACCGACTCCTCGATGGGGACGGCCTGCCCGCGGCTACGAAAGAACTCGATGACGCCCTTGAGGTCGCCACCGTCCACGTACTCCATGACGATGAAGAACGTGTCGTCGCCCACTCCGATATCGAAGACCTGGACGCAGTTGGAGTGGCTGAGGTGCGCCGAGAGCCGCGCCTCGTCCAAGAACATCCCTGCGAACTGCTTCTTCCCGGCGAGGTGCGGCAGCACGCGCTTGATGGCGACACGCTTCTTGAAGCCCTCGAGCCCCGCGCTCTCCGCGCGAAAGACCTCCGCCATCCCGCCCGCGGCGATCTTCTCTTGAACGGTGTAGCGTTGCTGGTTTTTCGCCATGTTCTGGGGGCTCCGGCCGGCGAGGGACGAGCCCGCCCGCCAGGGTAGGGCGCTGCGGCAAAAGGGGTCAAGGACCGCTGGGCACGGCCGGCGCTTGACCTCCCCCCCGAGGCGGGCCGAAATAGCAGCCGCATGTCGCACCACGACGCTCATCCCCAGGCCGAGACCGACGACCACGGGCACCCTGCCCCCGACCTGGACGCGCTCGATCCCGAGGAGCCGCACAGCCCCGCCTGGCTGCCGCTGCTCGGGCTCGGCCTCGCTCTGCTCGTGGTGCTGTGGGCCGCCGTGGGCGCCAAGTCGTCCGGGGGCGAGCCGGGCGCCGCGCGCGGGGAAGCGGCGGAGGCCGAGGCCGCTGCCCCGGGTGCGCCGGGGCCCGCTCCCGCGGCAGAAGACTAGGCTTGGCAATTTTTTGCTGATCGGGCTCGCCGAGCGCCTTCGGGCGTGATAGGTCCGCAGCCCTTCCCAGGGGTCGTAGCTCAGCTGGGAGAGCGCCTGACTGGCAGTCAGGAGGTCAGGGGTTCGATCCCCCTCGACTCCACCAAATACCGCGCCGCCTCACCCGCGGGGCGAGCCCACCCGGCGAGAATCCTGCGCACGGCGCTGGAAGCAGCGCTCGCGCTCCGGCTACGCTCCGAGCGATGAGCGCGCTCCGTCCCATTACGCAAGTCGCTGAAGAGCTGGGTCTGAAACCGCACGAGGTGCTGCCGTGGGGGCGGCATCAAGCCAAGCTCGCGCTGGACGAGCGTGACACGTCGAGCCCCCAGGGGAGGCTCGTGCTCATGACCGCCATCAACCCCACCCCCGCCGGGGAAGGCAAGACCACGACGGCGGTGGCGCTCGCCATGGGGATGCGGCGCCGCGGTCACCGCCCGCTCGTGTGCGTGCGCGAGCCCTCCCTCGGGCCGGTGTTCGGCCTGAAGGGCGGGGGCACGGGCGGCGGCAAGGCCACGCTCGAGCCCGCGTCGAGCATCAACCTGCACTTTACTGGGGACCTGCACGCCATCACCAGCGCGCACAACCTGCTCTCCGCGCTCGTGGACAACGCGCTGCACTGGCGAAGCCCGAGCGCGCCGGACCCGCGCCAGGTGCGCTGGCCGCGCGCGCTCGACATGAACGATCGGAGCCTCCGTCAGGTGGTGACCGGCCTGGGGCACGGCAACGGACAGCCCCGCGAGGCCAGCTTCGACATCACCGCCGCCAGCGAGGTCATGGCCATCCTCAGCCTGGCCACCAGCTTCGAAGATCTGGAGCGCCGCCTCGGGGAGATCGTCGTCGGCACGAAGGCCACCGGGGAGATCGTCCAAGCCAAGCAGCTCGGCGCCGGCGCCGCGATGACCGCGCTCCTGATGGATGCCTTGATGCCCAACCTGGTGCAGACCGCGGAGGGCGGGCCGGCCTTGGTCCACGGCGGCCCCTTCGGCAACATCGCGCACGGCTGCAACTCCATCCTCGCCACCAAGGCGGGGATGTCGCTCGCGCGCAACGTCATCACCGAGGCCGGCTTCGGGCTGGATCTCGGCGGCGAGAAGTTCTTGGACATCAAGTGCCGCGCGGCCGGCATCTGGCCGCGCCTCGGCGTCTTGGTCGCCACCCTACGCGCCCTGAAGCTCCACGGTGGACAGCCCCTCGGCCAAGTGAGCCAGCCTGCACCAGAGGCGCTGCGGCGCGGGCTGGAGCACCTGGAAAAGCACCTCGAGACCCTGGGCACCTTCGGGCTCCCCGCGGTGGTGGCGCTCAACGCCTTCCCCGACGACAGCGACGCCGAGCACGCCATCGTCAAGGCGTTCTGCGCCGAGCGCGGCGTCGCCGTGGCACGCCACACGGGCTTCTCCCAGGGTGGCGCCGGCTCCGAGGAGCTGGCGGACGTGGTGAGCGCGGCGCTCGACGCGACCGATGCCGCGCCGCCTCGGCCTCGCTACCTCTACGAGCTGTCGGACTCACTCGAAGACAAGGTGAGCGCCGTGGCGCAGAAGGCCTATGGAGCCAAGGGCGTCCGCTTCACGCCCGCCGCCCAGCGCGACGTGGCGGCCATCCGCGCTCAGGGCTTCGGGCACCTGCCCGTGTGCATGGCGAAGACCCACCTGTCCTTGACCGACGACCCGACGCTCATCGGGCGCCCGAGGGACTTCACGATCACCGTGCGTGAAGTGCGGCTCCGCGCGGGCGCGGGCTACGTGGTGCCGCTCACCGGCGACATCATGACGATGCCCGGCCTCCCGAGGGAGCCGGCGGCCAGCCGCGTGACGGTCCACCCGGACGGCCGCGTGACGGGGCTCATGCAGGGGGAGTGAGCCAAGCCGCGGCCGCCGGCGCGCCACCGCTCACTCGAGCGCCAGCTCCTTCATCAGCCAGCTCGCCGCGGGACCGGGCGGCGCCGCTCGCCGCTCCATGGAGTAGGTGGGGATGCGCTGAGGCTGCTGGCCCCAGTCCTCCGTGCTCATCGCGGTGAGGAGGCCGCGCTCCAGATCTTGCAGCACGAGGTGCCGCGGCATGGAGCCCCAGCCGAAGCCGGCCCGCAGCAGCTCGTGCTTGACGCTGAGGTCCGCCACTCGCCAGGTGTGCGCGCCGAGCACCCCGTAGTCCACGCCCAGCGTCAGCTCGCTGCGATCGGTGAGCACGATCTGACGGTGGGCCCGTAGGGCCGCCATGGAGATGGGCGCGGCCAGCCGGGCGAGCGGATGATCGCTGGCGACGACGGCCACCAGCTCGATGGTCCCGCTGATGCGACAGTCGAGCCCCGGGCGATCGAGCGCTGGGAAGGTGCTGATCCCGACCCCGCAGATCCCGTCGAGCACGAGCTGCACCACGCCGCCGAGCACCTCCAGGTGTAGCCGCAGCGCCACCCCGGGGTAGCGCGACTCGAAGCGATGCAGCTTGTCCACGAGGTGCGCGCGCGGATAGAGGACGTCCACCGCGAGGCTCACCTCGGCCTCCACCTGCCCGCTCAAGGTGCTGGCGTGGAGGCTGAGCGTCGCGGCGCTCTCCTGGAGGCGCTGGGCGTCCTCGAGCAACGCTCGGCCGGCGGCGGTGAGCCGCGGACGCCGACCGCTGCGCTCGAACAGCAACACCCCGAGCGCCTCCTCCAGCGCGGCGATGGCGTAGCTGATCGCGGACTGCGCCAGCTTGAGCCGCTTGGCCGCGGCGGTGAAGCTCCCCAGCTCCGCCACGAGCAGGAACGCCTCGACCTGCTGCAAGCTCAACACCCGAGCTCAATTATCAGATTATCAGATGAAGCTCATCAATTTTCTATCAGTTTACAAGATGCTTTCTCACCTTATGGTGAGCGCCTTCCCCCCTCCGAGGTGAGCCCCAACGATGACTCCTTTCCGTACGTTTTCAGCCTTCACCCTCCTGAGCGGCGCGCTCCTGCTGGCCGCTTGCAACGACCCCAGCAAGGACGCGCCCCGCGCCGCGGTCAGCGCGCCGGTCGCCGCGGCGACCAGCGCTCCGCCGGCGGGCGCCGCCGAGACGCTCAAGTTCAGCAACGCCGACTCCAAGCTCGACTTCGTGGGCTCGAAGGTGACGCGCTCGCACTCTGGGAGCTTCACGAAGTTTACTGGGACCCTTCAGCTCGTGGACGGGGACCTCACCAAGAGCAGCCTCAGCGTGGAGATCACCATGAGCGAGCTGACGACGGACGACGGTCAGCTCACGGGTCACCTCAAGTCACCGGATTTCTTCGACGTTGGGAAATTCCCGACCGCGAGCTTCCAGTCCACTCAGGTGGTCGCTGGCGGCGACCATGGCGCCACCCACACCATCACGGGCAACCTGAAGCTGCACGGCGTGGAGAAATCCATCAGCTTTCCGGCCACCCTCGGCCTGTCCGGGGACCGGCTGAGCGCCAAGGCAGAGTTTACGCTGAACCGAAAGGACTTCGACATCAACTACCCCGGCAAGGCCGATGACCTCATCCGTGACGGGGTCGTCATCAAGCTGGAGGTGAGCGCGGCCCGAGCCGCGAAGTAGCGCTGACGGCAACGCCGGACGGGCTGCGGGAGGCGCGGACCGCACCCCGCCCGGCGTGCTCCGCGCAGAGCGGCGCGCGGGTGTGCTAGGCTCTGGCTCTCTACTGTCGGGAGTCCGTGAGCATGAGCCTTTCCAAAGTCTGCGCTGCCGTAGCGCTCGTGGGGATGTCCAGCGGCTGTACCTTGACCACCGAGGACGGCGGGAGCGGAGGCGCCAGCGGGCAGGCTGGCCACGGCGCCGTCGCTGGCCAAGCAGGGGCGGGCGCTAGCGGGGGCGCTGGTGGGAGCGCAGGGAGTGGCGGCGCGGCGGGCTCCGGCGGCGCGGCGGGCTCCGGCGGCGCGGCGGGCTCCGGCGGCGCGGCGGGCTCCGGCGGCGCGGCGGGCTCCGGCGGCGCGGCGGGCGCCGGCGGCGCGGCGGGCTCCGGCGGCGCGGCGGGCTCCGGCGGCGCGGCGGGCTCCGGCGGGAGCGCGGGAGGCGACAGCGGGGAGCCCCCCGAGCTCGCGGGCATCCTCGCGGCGCACAACGCCGTCCGTCAGCAGAAGGGCTTGCCGCCCCTGAGCTGGGATCCAAGGCTCGCGCAGATCGCGCACGACTGGGTCGTGCAGTGTCAAGACAGCGCCCCGCCCATCGGCCTCGTCGACCACAACGCCAACCGGAGCAGCACCTACCCCGAGTACGTGGGCGAGAACATCTACGGCTCGGGCGGCAGCGCCACGGGGCCCGGCGCCGTGCAGAGCTGGGCCTCCGAGGAGGCCCATTACGACTACGCCTCCAACACCTGCGCCGCGGGCAGGGCCTGCGGGCACTACACGCAGATCGTCTGGCGCAACACCACCAAGGTCGGCTGCGCACTCCATCGCTGCGCCGGGCTGACCTACGGCACCACCATCGTGTGCAACTACGCACCCGGTGGGAACTACAACGGTCAGAAGCCCTACTGAGCGCAGGGCCAGAGGCGCCGCCGCTCAGCCTTCGTCGGGACGGAGAGACCAGCTCTCCGCCAGCCAGCTCAGCAGATCGCCCTCCACGCCGCCGATGGTGTCGGACATGGCAAGATCTTGCAGCACCGCGAAGATGAGCGCGCGCGCCTCGGGGCGCTCCACCGCCTGCGCCGCGGAGCGCACCTGCTCCGACTCGCTGTAGTCCTTCCCCGTCAGCTCGACGAGCTGCCAGAAGCGCTCGCGCCCCATCTCCTCCGCGACGTCGTCCAGCACCGAGCGCTCGGCGTCCGTGAAGTGCCCATCGAGGCGCACCATCAGCCGCATCAGCGCTACCAGCGCGAGACCCTCGGTGTCGTTGAGCTCGGTCAGGTCGGTCACGCGCGCGAGCCTAGCGCGGGGACCCTGCGCGGTAAAAGGCCTAGCGTCTCGCGCTGTCGCCAGCGCAGCAATTGGCGTGCAAGCTCCAGGGCCGCCTGCATCCCGCGAGGCTCCGCCCGCGCTTGCCAGGCGATGTCGTAGCCCGTGCCGTGATCTACGCTGGTCCGCACCAGCTCGAGCCCGAGCGTCACGTTGACGGCCTGCCCGAACGCGATGAGCTTCATCGGGATGGTGGCTTGGTCATGGTACATGGCCACCACGCCTTGGAGCTCTCCCGCGGCAGCGCGCCGAAAGGCCGTCTCCGCGCCGATGGGCCCCATCACGGTGACGCGGCGCCCCAGGCGGCGCGCCGCCTGCCTCGCGCCGGGGACGATGGTCGTCCGCTCCTCGGTCCCCAGCAGCTCTCCCTCACCAGCGTGCGGGTTGAGCGACACCACCGCGATCCGGGGCGCCTGCTTCCCCATCGCGAGCAGCAGCTCACCGAGCGCCACCGTAGCGTCACGGACCCCCTCGACGCTGAGCGCGCTCGGCACCTCCGCGAGCGGGAGGTGCGTGGTCACCAAGCTGCACACCAGCCGCTCCGAGGCGAAGCACATCACGCCGTGCCGCCCTGGCTCTCGCGCCGCGAGCCACTCCGTGTGCCCGAGGAAGCCCTCGCTGCCCGGCGCGCCGCTCTTGGCGATGGCCTCCTTGCTCACCGGCCCCGTGACGAGCGCGGCGTCGCGCCGACCGCTCACCAGCTCGTGCGCCACCCTCACGTACTCGAGCTGGGCCGCGCCCGCTCGACACGTGGGGCGCCCCGGTCGCCGGTCGGCCTCCCGCAGCGGAGGGCCTGCTTGGAGCAGACGCACCCTCCCGCGCTCGCCTCCCTCCGTCAGCCGCTCCTGCGCGACGCCCACCAGCTCGGCGGCCCGCCGGAGCGTCGGGACGTCACCGACCAGCACCACCCGCGCGCCGCGCGCTCGCACTGCGGCGGCGACCGAGACCTCCGGGCCGATGCCCGCTGGGCAGCCGGTGGACACGACCAGCCAGGGGCGCTCAGTCGGGATCATCGAGCGACGGTGGAGGAGGGGCGGCGGTGGGGTCATCGGTCGACGGCGCCCGCAAAACGTAGCCCGCGCCGCGCAGCGTCTCCAGGGGCAGGGCCTCGCCGAGCTTGGCCCGGAGGCGACGGACGTGAATGTCCACCGTGCGCTCGCCGCCCTCGTAGCGCGCGCCCCACACTCGGACGAGCAGCTGCTGCCGCGAGGACACCTTGCCCCGGCGCTCGCAGAGGAACGCGAGCAGGGCGAACTCTCGCGCGGTCAAGGCCACGGGGTGCCCGGCGACCGTGACCTGCTGCGCGGCGCGATCCACGACGACGCTGCCCACCTTGTAGCGCTCCTCCGTCCCGAACTCGCTCTTTCGCCACTCGAGCGCGCGGATGCGCGCGTACAGCTCCTCCGGCACGTAGGGGCAAAGCACGAAGTCGTCGAAGCCCTCCGCCGGCTCGACGCGCGCGATCTGCCCGACCGTGACCGCCAGCAAGGCGCCCACCTCGCGCAGCATCGGCTCGCGGCGGACGCGGCGGAGCGCCGCCGAGGCCAGGTCCGGCCGGCTCAAGGCCTCGAACACGATGGCCCGCAGGCGCACGGGGTGCTCCCCCGTGGAGGGCTCGAGCAGCTCGAGCGGGTCGTCCCACAAGTCGATGCCGCGCACCTCCGCCCCGAGCTGCCGCAAGGTGGCCGCAGCGCCTTGCTCGCGCTCGATCAGGGGGCCGTGCCCCACCACGCCGACGACGCTGGACCGTGGTGCCCGCAGACGGTCAGCCTCTCTCCGTACCACCGACGGTGATGCGGTCGATCTTGATGGTGGGGCAGCCGACGCCTACCGGTACGCTCTGCCCATCTTTCCCGCAGGTCCAGATCCCGTCCGACAGCTCGAGATCCGTCCCCAACATGGAGACGTCCCGCAGGGTCTCCGGGCCGTTGCCGATGAGGTTGACGCCCTTGAGCGGCGCCGTGAGCTTGCCGTCCTCCACGAGGTAGCTCTCGGTCAAGGAGAACACGAAGTCCCCGTTGGAGATGTCCACCTGCCCCCCCCCGAAGCTCTTGGCGAAGATGCCGCGCTTGACGCTCTTCAAGATCTCCTCCGGGTCGTGGGGACCCGCCAGCAGGATGGTGTTGGTCATGCGCGGCAGGGGCGCGCAGGAGAAGCTCTCCCTCCGGCCGTTGCCACCGGGCGTCACGCCGAAATGGCGCGCGGAGAGCCGGTCTTGCATGTACCCGCGCAGCACGCCGTCCTCGATGAGCACCGCCCGGCGCGGCTCCATGCCCTCGTCGTCCACGTTGATGGAGCCGCGGCTCTGCGCGAAGGTGGGGTCGTCCACCACCGTGCAGAGGGCGCTGGCCACGGGCTTGCCCACCTGCCCGGTGTAGTTGCTGGTGCCTTTGCGGTTGAAGTCCGCCTCGAGCCCGTGGCCCACGGCCTCGTGGAGCAGGATGCCGCTGTCGCCGGGGGCGAGCACGACCTCGAGCTGCCCGGCCGGCGCTTGCCGCGCGTCCAGCAGGGTGACCGCCTGGGCGACGGCGCGGCTGGCGTGCCACTCTGGGCTGCGCTGGTCGAAGTAGCCGAGCGTCATGCGCCCTCCCCCGCCGCTGCGCCCGGACTCCCGCCGCGCGCCGTCTTCGACCACCACGCTGACGCCGAAGCGCATGAGCGGCTGCAGGTCATGCGCGAGACGACCGTCGCTGGTGGCGATCAAGATCTCTCGGATCTCTTCCGCGAAGCTCGCCTCCACCTTGACGACGCGGGAGTCGGCGCGGTGCGCCGCCTCGCTGGCGCGCTGCAGCAGCGCGCGCTTGCCCTCTCCGGGCTCGTCCAGGGTGATGGGCGACAGCTCGTAGCGGTGCGGTAGGCTCATCGGCTCGAGCCGCAACGACCGTGGGGCGCCCCCGCCGCGCGCGATCCGCGCCGCGGTCTCCGCGGCGCGCTTCATGGCGTCCCAGCTCAGGTCTTCCACGTGGGCGTAGCCCGTGGCGTCCCCACGCTGGACGCGCACGCCGAGCCCCATGGAGACCCCGCGCGCGGCGCTCCGGGTGATCCCCTCCTCGAAGCTGAGGCTCCCAGCCGCGCGATACTCGAAGAACAGGTCGGCGTAGTCTCCACCCTGGGCGAGCGCGACACTGAGCAGCTTTCGGCACACCTCCTCGTCGATGCCAGCGCTTCCGCCGGGTGCGAAGGGGGCCTTGTAGCTGAGGCTGACGGTCATGGCGGCTCACCATGCGCCGGAGGCCGCCGCGTCGCAAGGGCATCTTCCGGCGCTCACTGAACGCCCGCGCGGCGGTCGGACAAGGCGCTCTGCGCGCCCTGGCCGGCGCCGCGCCGCCGCCCTGCCGCGCCCGAAGCCAGCCCCGACGCTTGATCGTACTGACTCGAAAATCTTACACTTTCAATTGCGCGCGCCTCGGCTCCAGGCGGCCCTACGTCGCGCACCCGAGCCCTCCTCCGTGCCCAACGAGCGTGACAAGATCTTGCAGGCGGCCCAACAGTGGGTCGACGCGAAGCGCTACGACCGCGCCATCGTGGAGTACCAGCGGCTGCTGGAGAGCGCCCCGAACGACACGCGCACGCTGCTCAAGATCGGCGATCTCCAGACCAAGCTCAAGGACTTCCCCGGCGCTATCGCCAGCTACGATAACGTGGCGGCGTACTACGCCAGCCAGGGCTACGCGCTCAAGGCCATCGCGGTGCTCAAGCAGATCCGCGAGCTGAT
>WBZO01006808.1_pt1 | contig 10884 bp, 10 predicted proteins | sample 5204261 | NCBI WGS metagenome assembly WBZO01 (sample SAMN12412400, study PRJNA552823) | activated sludge metagenome | isolation source: activated sludge from anammox sidestream of wastewater treatment plant... | place: USA: North Carolina | collected 2017-09
GCCGGTAAAGGCGGACGGCCGGGGGGTGCGGCGCGCCCGGACCGTGAAGTATCTCTGGCCGTGCCGCTGTGCTAGTCTCGAAGACAACCCTAACGTGAGGGTAAAGGGCTGGCTGGCTGGTTCCGTCGGACGTTCTACGCACTCGAAAACACCCAGTTCCGCCTCCTGTGGATCGGGACGCTGTTCTCGTTCCTGGGCATGCAGATGCAGGTGGTGGCCCGCGGCTACCTGGCCTATGACCTCACCGGAAAGAACAGCGCCCTTGGTGGCGTGATGCTCGCCTTCGGTGTCCCCCAGCTGCTGCTCGGCCTCTGGGGCGGCGTGCTCGCCGACCGCCTCCCCAAGCGCAACCTCCTCTTCGTCTGCCAGGGCATCATCGCCCTGAACTCCGCCTGGGTGGCGGTGATGATCGAACTCGGGCAGCTCGAGTACTGGATGCTGATCGTCGCCGGCGTGGTCCAGGGCGGAGGCTTCGCCTTCGTCGGCCCGGCCCGCCAGGCCTTCATCGGCGACCTCGTGGGCCGCGACTCCATCGGCAACGCGGTGGTGCTGCAGCAGCTGAGCATGAACAGTACCCGCGTCATCGGCCCATCGCTGGCCGGGTCATTCATCGCGGTCGCCTTCATTGGCACGGGCGGGGTGTACTTCATGACCACCGCCGGCTTCTTCATTGCCATGTTCACGATGTTGAAGTTGCCGCCGGGCAACCCCACTCCCCGCGAGACGCCAGCCTCGCCCCTGGCCGACATGGCGGACGGCCTCCGCTACGTGCTGAAGCGGCCATCGATCCTGCTCCTCATCCTCACCTCGTTTGCGGTGATCATGATCGGCTTCCCCTACCAGTCGTTCCTGCCCTCGGTCGCGAAGGACGTGTACGGCGTGGGGTCCGGCGGGCTGGGCATGCTCCAGTCGGCCGGGGCGGTCGGCGCGGTGGTGGCGACGGTGTTCGTCGCGACCTATGCGGGGAGCAAGAAGGCGTGGGTGGCGCAACCGATCCTGGCGGCGGTGTTCGGCCTTGCGCTCATCGGGCTGGGGATGGCGCCGAACCTGTACTTCGGGCTCGCCGCAATGGTCGCCGTGGGTGGCCTGGCGAGCGGCTTCCAGGGCGTGAACAACTCGCTCACCATGTCGAGCACCGATGCCGCCTACCACGGGCGCGTGCAGTCGATTTCGATGCTGAGCTGGAGCATGTTCGGACTGGCGGCGCTGCCCATCGGCATCCTGGCCGACCACATCGGCATCCAGGAGACGATGATCTTCCTGGGTATCGCCGTCATGGTGCTGGTGACCGCGCTGCAGATCTTCGGCCGCTCGAACGCTGTGACGGTCGACCGCAACGCGCGGGCGCACCTGACGGAGCGGCGGGCCGAGGCGGGCGGCACGGCCGGGGGACGGTAGGGGAAGGGCGAAGTTCGAAGTTCGAAGTTCGCGGGGGTGTGGCGGCCGACGGGCTAGGGACGCGGCCTCATATCCAGCATCCGGGCGCCCTCGTGGCGCGCCAGCCACAGCTGCTCGGCAGGCCCGATGGCCAGCGTTTCGCTTGCCGGGGCCTGAGCCGCGACTATGACGTACGGGCCGGCGAACGCGGGCGGCTCCATTCTCGCCAGCTGGCTGCGTAGCGTTTCGGCCTCGGCCTCGGTGGCCGCCACCAGCACGGTGAGCGGCGCGGCGGCCGCCCTGCAAACACCCTCGGCGGCTGCGTCGCTACGGTCGGGTGTGGGCAGCGGTAGCGGACCCTCGAGGCCGCCCCCCTCGCCGCAGCCTGCTGTGGCGACCACGAAGGCAAACAAAGACAGCCACACCGCAAGCACGCCCCGCCCTCCGCGCGGAGCCAAGCGCCTCGCCCGGGAGGCGCAAGCATACCGACACTGCAGGCACCTGCTGGTGCTTTCGAAGTTCGGCATTGTTGTGCTCCCTCCGCGCCGGGTGGTGTCCCGGCAGCACGATGAATCGTCGCGCCGTTGAGGCGGCATTCCATCGCTCAACCACACCATCCTTCGATGGGCCAACCGCACCATTTCGGCGTCGCGCTCGTGGTGCATTCATGCCATGCGGGGCCGAGGACCCAGGGGCAATCAGCGACAGCGGTGAGTTCGCCCTAGTCTGCGAACCCGTGGCGGAACGCCCATGCGGTGGCCTCGGCACGGTTGTGGGCGCCGATCTTCGCGAAGATGCTGCCTACGTGGCGGTTCACCGTGTGCGGGCTGAGCACGAGCGTGAGAGCGATCTCCGGGTTCGAACGGCCGCTAGCCAGCAGGCGCAACACCTCCACCTCCCTACCGGTCAGGCCTGCCACGCCTCCGTGCTCTCGTGAGACGCCGGGGCCCGCGTCCTGTTCCGCCTCCCACCGCTCAATCGCATCGGCCAGGTCCTGCAGCCACGCACCGGCGGGCGTGAACGGCACGAATACCAGCTGGGCCTGCGGCACCTGGCTCACGAACTGCTCGGCGTGCCCTCGTTGGAGTAACGTGTTGTTCTCCAGTTCGACGACGAGCGTCGAGCAGCGAACGAGGGAAGGATCGGCGCTAACGTCTGTCTCGTTGAGCACGGCCATGGCAGCGGCGGCGCTTGCCTGATCGCAGCACTCTTTCATGTAGGCAGTCTCCGATTCCAGGGCCGCCGGAGGCGTGCCCATGCGTGCGGCCAGCATCTCGAGAAAGCGGTCAAAGTTCTCCACGTACCGGTCGGGCCCCGGCTCGAGGATCGTCCGGCCAGACGCCGCCGTGGGCCCGGCTGTGACTCCTTGGAGGACGAGACGGCGGACCCGGTCGGGTTGGGTGACGGCGAGCCGGACCGCGACGGGCGTGCGCATGCCGAACGCGAGGATGTCCGCATGCTCAATCCCGACCGCGGCGTAGATGGCTTCGATGTCGGCGATGTAGTCCTCGAACGCGTGCACCGTCGGGTGGCGATCGCTCAGGCCCGTGCCACGGAGGTCGATGCGGATGAGCCTGTGGCTGGCGGCCAGCCGCTCGAAGAACTCGCGCCTGACGCTCCGGGTGAGGTCGAGCCGACAGTGTGACAGGGCGGGTATGTTGAGCACGACGAGCGGGAACCCCGACCCCGCGACGCCTGCCGCGACTCGCACTCCGTCGTGGGATGTTGCGAATACGACCCGGTTATCCACGGCTGCGAGTATAGCGGCGCCGTGCGTCATCGTCGTGGCCCATGGCGAGCGAGACGCTCGCCATGGCGCCGGCGGAGCAGCTGTGGCGACGAATCGTCGCGCCGTGGAGGCGGCACTCCATCGCTCGACCGCACCATCCTTCGATGGGCCAACCCCACCATTTCGCGTCGCTTGCGTGGTGAGTTCGTGCTATTCGGGTCCGCGGCTTCTGGGCAAGCGGCGACAGCGGTGGTGTCGCCCTACTGCGCGAGCCCGTGCCGGAAGGCCCAGGCGGTCGCTTCCGTACGGTTGCCGGTGCCGATCTTCGCGAAGATGTTGCTGACGTGGCGGTCCACCGTGTGCGGGCTGAGCACGAGGTCGGCGGCGATCTGCGGGTTCGTCTTGCCGGCGGCGAGGAGCCGCAGGACTTCGCGTTCGCGCTCGGAGAGCTGCGCCGGGGGAGTGGGCGCTCGCACGTCGCGAGGAGCGGAAGCCACCTCGGTCACCATCGCTGTTCCGTGTATGAATGCTGTCACGCGGTCAGCCATCCGCGACCAGACAGGGTCGTCTTCGATGCGCATCTCAGCGTTTGGCAGCGCAGCGGCGATGTCGATGCTCGCCTGCATCGAGCTCCACGGCCTGCCGGTGTAGACCACCAGCGCGCGCGCCCGAACTCCGCTCGCCAGCGCGCGGACATCCCAGGAACCGATTGTCTTCGAGGCGAGGCGGTGGGTCTCCAGATCGCAGCAAGCCCGGAGATATCGAGCATGGTCCTGACCATGTTCGTCGACGAAGTCGCCCCATATCAGCCGGGCCCAGTACTCGGAGTAGATCTCCCAGTCCATGTCGCTCACCGCTAGCCCGACCTGCCACGACGACTTCGTCCCGTCGACTTGTGTTTGCAGCCAGCCGTCGTGGAACACGAGGTGCGAGACGAGATCAGGCCACTTCGCGGCGATCGCGATGGAGATTGGGACGCCGCTGCCGTTGGACCAGATGGCACAGCGCTCCATGCCTACACGTTCCCACACGGCCTCGAAGTCCCGCACCATCGCCTCGATCGAGAAGTCCTTCGCCGGTCGCTGGGACAGGCCACAGCCGCGCGGGTCGTAGATGATCGAGGTAAACCGTTCAGCGATGGGACCGTGGACGTGGCCGAAGACCTCGGACTCGATGACGATGTGGCTCACTGGCACGGAGGGCACAAATACGAGCGGGTAGCCACTGCCTGACTCGGCGTAGGCGATTCCGACGCCGTCACGCGTCGTGGCATACTGCACGCGCACGTCCCCCATGGGCGCCGAGTATACGATTCGCGTGCAAGATGCCAGCCTCGGGCGGTGCATCCGCCTAACGCTCGGCGAGGGTGTGGCGTGCGGCCCGGGGGGTGGCCCCGGGGCGGAGTGGATGCGGGCCTGGGGTGGCGCACGGCGCAAGCGAGGACGGAGCCTCGCGACTCCGCGAACTTCGCAATTCGTCCTTCGCACTTCCTCTACAATCCCGGCATCCACCGCCGGGAGGCCCCCCATGTTCCAGGTAGGCAGCTTTCGCGGGTTCGAAACCGAACTGCGCGAGCCGGGCATCGCCGTCATCACCTTCAACCAGCCCGAACGCCTCAACGGGTTGACCCAGGCGATCAAGCGCGACCTCATCGAACAACTCACCCAGGCCCAGATGGACGACCGCGTGCGGGTCGTGCTCTTCACCGGCTCGGGCCGGGCCTTCAGCGCGGGCGACGACATCACCGGCCGGCCGCTGCCACCGGGCGCCCAGCTCGTGCCCGATATCTTCCCCGGCCACCGCGAGGCTATCAGCACCTACGAGGGCCTGCGTGTGCTGTCGCAGACGCTCAACTCGGCCGTCCGCAACCTCGACAAGCTCAGCATCGCGGTCATCAACGGGATCGCCATCCAGACCGGTCTTTCCCTTGCGCTGTCGTGCGACTTCCGCATCGCCGCGAAGGAGGCCCGGCTCGGGAGCGCCACATTGCGATTCGGCCTGCTTCCGGACGAGGGCGGCCAGTACCTGCTCGTCCAGCTCATGGGTGTCGCGAAGACGATGGACTTCCTGATGCGCAAGCGGATCGTGAGCGCGGATGAGGCGCTGGGACTCGGGCTCGTGCACGAAGTGGTCGAACAGACTGAGCTGGCCGGCCGGGCGATGGCGCTCGCCACGGAACTCGCGGACGGCCCCCAGGTTGCGATGCGGCTGTTGAAGCGCACCATCTATAACGCAGCGGAGATGACCTGGGCTCACGCCCTCGACGACATCGCCGCCAAGACCGCCATCGGCGACCACCACCCCGATGCCCGCGAGGGTGTGGCTGCCTTCCGCGAGCGGCGCGAGCCGCGCTTCAACCAGTGGCTGGAGCAGGGCTGATGTGTTGACCGCCTGGGTGACCGCCGAACCTGAAGAAGATGCTGTGCTGTCACCCGCTGGCAACCTTAACTGGCCGCTGCCTACCCCATGTGGCCTAATCAGACCATGAGCAACACGCCGGAGCCCCAACGGCGGTTGGAGTGGCCACATGACTGGCGCCCCGCCGTGCCCGGTGATCAGCCGGACCGTGGCGACCCCCAGGGCAACTGGATTTCCGATGACGCGGTCGAGCCCACCCTTTCGCCCGGCGGACCGGCAGCCCCGGTTCTCCTGCGCGACACGCGCCGCTGGGCGCCCCAGCACGGGGTCGCCGGCCGCTCGGAATCGGCACTGCCAGGGGCCTTCTTGCCGCTCGAACCCATGCCCCACGCACTGCCCGGTTTCCGTCCGGCCCCCGAGGAACAGCCGGAGGCACGCGCGGAGAAGATCACCGGACGCCTGCTCGCGCGCGAGATCATCGAGACCGCGTTGCTCGCGATCCTGGTGTTCCTCTCGGTCCGGGCGAGCGTCCAGCACTACCGTGTGGAAGGCCACTCGATGGACCCGACGCTGGAGGACGGCGAGTTCCTGCTCGTGAACTCGCTCCTCTATGCGGAGGTCGACGTGGAGGCGATCGCCAGGTGGGTACCGTTCTGGGACCCCGGCGAGCCGGCACGGCGCCACGTCTTCCACGGCCCCGAACGGGGCGACATCGTCATCCTCCATCACCCCGTTGCAGGCCAGGAGCGGGACCTGGTCAAACGCGTTATCGGCCTCCCGGGCGACAGGCTCCGGATCCGCGACGGGGTGGTCTACATCAACGGCCGGGCGCTCATCGAACCGTACGTGAAGGAGGCCTGGCGGGGAGACCTGCCAGAACTGACCATCGGCGCCGGCATGTACTTCGTGATGGGCGATAACCGCAACAACTCGCAGGATAGCCGCGTGTTCGGTCCGGTCCGCGAGGAGCTGATTGTGGGCAAGGCGATGGCGAGCTGGTGGCCGGCGGGCAAGATGGGCCGCGCGCCGAACGAGGAGCCGCGGTGCGCGCCGGCGCCATAGCGGCGGTCAGTTTGGAAAAAGCGGCGAAAACTCCAAAGTGCGGGCGGCAGATTGGAGGTTGTGCATATCGGTTCACCCGGGTGAGCGATATCGGCTTACCGGCTGAAGATGGCGTTGAGTTCCGGCGCAAGGTACACGCGGCCCCATGGACGGCCGGTGATCTCTTCGAGAATCCCGGCCTCCACCAGTGTGGCCACCGCCTTGTAGGCCGTCTGTGTCGAAACTCCGAGCATGCGCTCTGCCATCTTTGCGTCGACCGCCATGAATTGCAGTACGAGGTCGGCGAGCCGGTGAGCGCTCCGCGGCGCGCGATGTGCATCGAGCCGCCGCCGCCAGTCCGCCCCCAGGTTGATTACATCCCGCGAAAGCGCAACCCCCTCATCGGCCTGCTCGACCACCCCGCGCAGGAAAAAACGGAGCCATTCGCTCCATTCGCTCCCGGTGCTTACCGCATGAAGCCGATCGTAGTATTCGCCGCGGTCGCGCTCGAAGTAGGGGCTCAGATACAGCAGCGGGTGGCTGAGCTGGAGGCGCCATGCGAGGAGGAGCGGGAGGAGAGCGCGCCCAACGCGGCCGTTGCCATCGAGGAATGGGTGAATCGCCTCGAACTGGTAATGCAGCCATGCGGCCTCGACCAGTGCCGGAGTCTGGGGTTTCGCCGCAGCGAGGTAGCCGAACAAGGCATCCAGGCAATCGTGGAGTTCGTCGGGCGGGGGAGGGACGAACCGGGCGTCGGTGTGCTCCCGGGTGTTTCCGATGTGGTTCTGCACGGTCCGGAATTCGCCAGGTGTGGAGAACGCCTCGCCTCGTGCCCCCTGCATGAGTTTGCGGTGCATCTCGAGGACGAGTCCCCGCGTGATGCCCGCTTCAGGCACATGTCTGAGCCCATAGTCCAGGGCCACCACGTAGTTGTGGACGTCCCTCGTATCGGACCAGGCCTCCAGTTCGCCCATTGCCTCGAGCGTCGCCAGTTCGGCGTGCGTGGTGTGCAACCCTTCGATGCGCGAGCTCAGCACCGCCTCGCGCCGCATGTAGGGCTGGACAAGCAGGTCGGGATTGGGGAGGAATTGACCGATGCCGTCGAGTTGGCCCAGCTTGCGGTTCGCTTCGGCCAGGAGAGCCGCGTTCGCGGCGAAAGCGTCGTGCTCGAGTTCCGGAGCCAGCGGCGCAGGCACGAAGGCCCAGTACGGCTTACCAGTCGCCGGTGAGTGGCGTAGGATCACGCGGCCCGATGGCCGGGAAAAGTCCGCTGGCTCCATCTTTTCTCGTTTTCTGGTACAGACTAGAAAAGTCTGGCCGGTTCTTCAGCGAGGCTAGAAAAGCATACGCGAATGCGCCATTACTTTTCTAGTCTCAGCCGTAGATCGAGAAAAGTTGGTCTCAATCTTCAGCCCCACTAGAAAAGTGTAGACAACTTAGCAATTCCCACGGAGGACCCCATGGTAGACATCCGCGACCTCGCAGAACGCATCTGGAATGGCGAGGTCTCCACCCAGGAGGTCCACCCCGTTGGCTGGCGCCAGCCCGAGGGCCAGGAGATCGCCCCCGGCCTCCTCTATTACAAGGGCATCGCCAGCGCCAACACCATCGATACCAGCGACGGGCTGGTCATGCTCGATACCGGCGCCATCAACGACACCCTCCCGCTCCACGCCGAGGTGCGGAAGTGGCGGCCCGAGGCCCCGCTGCGCGCGGCCGTGTTCTCCCACCACCACGTCGACCACATCTTCGGCACCGGGCCGTTCGAACAGGAAGCACAGGCCAGGGGCTGGGGCCGTCCGCTGGTCTACGGCCACGAGGCGCTCGCCTGGCACTTCGACCGCTACAAGCGCAGCCGCGGCTGGAACACCGCCATCAACCGCCGCCAGTTCGCCATCGACCTGCCCCAGTTCCAGTGGCAGGAGCATTACCGCTACGCCGATGTCACCTACAAGGACAGGCTCACGTTCACCTGCGGCGACCTCACGTTCGAGCTGAACCATGCCCGCGGCGAGACCGAGGACGCCACCTGGACCTGGATCCCCGAGCGCAAGCTGCTATCGCCGGGCGACCTCTTCATCTACGCCGTGCCGAACGCGGGCAACCCGCAGAAGGTCCAGCGCTACTCGGGCGAATGGGCCGCCGCGCTCCGGCGCATGGCCGCGCTCGGGGCCGAGATCATGCTCTCCGGCCACGGGCTGCCCATCTTCGGGGCCGAGCGCATCCGGGTGGCCCTGCTCGATTCGGCGGAGCTGCTCGATTCGATTGAATCGCAGGTGCTGGCGCTCATGAACACCGGCTGCACGCTCGACCGCGTCCTCCACGAGGTCGAGTTCCCGAAGCACCTGCTCGAAAAGCCCTACCTGCGCCCGGTCTACGACGACCCGCAGTTCCTCGTGCGGAATGTCTGGCGGCTGTACGGCGGCTGGTACGACGGCGAGCCGGACAACCTGCTGCCGGCGCCCCGTGCCGAGCAGGCGCGCGAATGGGTGGCCCTGGCGGGCGGGCTGGACCGCGTGCTCGAACGCGCCGCCGCGCTCAAGGCCGAAGGCAACCTGCGCATGGCCTGCCACCTGGTGGAGTACGCGGTCATCGCCGAGCCCGGCTCCCAGCCCGCGCACGTGCTCCGCGCGGAGGTGTACGGAGCACGGGCGGCGCTCCAGGAGTCCTCGATGGCGCGCAACATCCTCAACCACGCGGCCCTGGCCAGCCAGCAGGGCAAGCGCGACCTCGCGGGGGACTACTAACCGGTGAAAGCGATGGGGAGTGGAGCGGGCGAAGGGAATCGAACCCTCGTCTCAACCTTGGGAAGGTCGCGTTCTGCCATTGAACCACACCCGCCCGGGTGCGACGGCAGACAGCGTATCATCCCGGCACAATCTGTTCGAGGTACCCCAATGCCGATCCCGAAGGAACTTTCCCTCACCCCCGAGGAACTGGACGAGATGATGCTCAGCTCGTGGAACATGCGCGTCGCCAGCATCGGCCCAGGCACCCGCATCAACCTCACGCCCCTCTGGTTCGGCTGGGCCCAGGGCAAGGTCTTCTTCTACTGCCGCGGCCAGAAGGTGGTGAACCTCCGCCGTAACCCGACCGCGACCATCCTGGTCGACCGCAACGAACGCTTCCCCGAACTGCAAGGAGCCATGTTCCAGGGCACCGCGAAGGTACTCGAAGACCCCGAGGCCGAGGCCGCCGAGCCCGGCATGGAAGAAGTGCGCTGGCAGATGGGCAAGAAGTACGCCGGCGGCCACGGCGAGCCCGCCGAGCCCCGCAAGAACGAATCGACCGCGCGCGGCCGACACTGGCGCTGGGTGGTCTTCACGCCCACCCGCACGGTCACCTGGGACAACAAGAAGATCCGGCGGTAGGGCGGCGTCGAGCCCGCTTTAGGTGGGACCGGCTTGACCGGTGGTCTACCATGCACTTGTGGTGAACGAGAGCGGCGAGCCCTCTGCCGACCGTCCGGTGATAAGGCCGTACGCCTGGAAGCGAATGGCCGAGCGAGATATCTCGGAGGAAGCCGTGCGATGGGTTCTCGCGCGCTATCACACACGCCGGCCTGCTCCGGCCCGGAGGAATGCCGGTCCCACGGAGATATTCATCGGCGACTATCAGGGCCGAAGTTAGAGGTGTACGTCGCGCGTGGTTCCAGCCCACCATTCGTGAAGACTGTAGTCTGGGAAGGCGACGAGTGACTCTGGAGGCGACCCATGGCTGAGGTATCCGTTGAGTACGACCGCGAGGCCGACGTGCTGTATGTCCGGCTGGCTCCGCATGCGAAAGTTGCGAAGACCCACCCGCTGGATGACATGCGCCTCATCGACTATTCGGAGGACGGTGCGGTGGTTGGCATGAGTTCATCGACGCGAGCGAAGGCGTGGAACTCAGCGACGTGCCGTTCGCACGCAAAGTTGAACAGCTCATCGGTGATGCGGGTCTCGGGCTGCCAGTCTTCGCCTGATCCGGCGGTAGCTCAGCCCCCCGAGACCGGCCGGCCCACGCCCAGGTAGCGCGCCCCCGCCGCCTCCACGGCCGCCCGGGCGAGCGCATTCCGCGCGTCGACGATGAGCGGCGCCACCTTGCCCCAGTCCAGGGCCGCGTAGGCTCGATGGTTCGCGTGCACGACTGCCACGTCGTAGCCGGCGAGCGGCTGGGGCGCGGGCTCGAAGCCGAGTTCGCGCACCCCGGCGTCGCTCAGGAGGGCATCGTGCCCGGCGACCACCGCGCCGCGCTCGCGGAACTCGCGCAGCAGGTCGACCGCGTTCGTATGGAACGTCACGGCCACATCCGGCCGGAAGGTGAGCCCGAGGATCAGCACGCGCTTCCCTTCGAGCCCGCCCAGCAGGTCCGCCACGCGGTCGACAACGTAACCCGGC
>WBZO01006809.1_pt1 | contig 10883 bp, 10 predicted proteins | sample 5204261 | NCBI WGS metagenome assembly WBZO01 (sample SAMN12412400, study PRJNA552823) | activated sludge metagenome | isolation source: activated sludge from anammox sidestream of wastewater treatment plant... | place: USA: North Carolina | collected 2017-09
GGCTGATGGCCTGGTCTGCCCTGGGGCCGAGTCCGCTGAGTTGATGGGCCGGGTCAGCCGATAGACTGGCAGGGCGTCGCCAGGGTCGGCATCGGTCGGCGCATCGGGCCACGCGCGATCGGCCTCGCGCGCGGGCCCAGTGGCTACGGGGCCAGCGGATGGTGGTGACATGGGCAGTCGCTCGCGGGGTACGCTGCTGGTCGGTGCGCTGCTGCTGACGCTCGCGCTGCCTGCGCAGGCGCAGGATGGGACGAGCAGGGTGCGCCTGGACGACGTGGGCTTCAGCTTCGACCACAGCCTCGGGGGGAGCGTCAACATCCTGCGCGTGCCGCGCCAGCGCCAGAGGGACGCCCTGCTGGGGGAGGCGACACCGGCGCACATCCTGTTCACGCTCTACCCGCGGCAGGGCGAGGATGCACCCATCCCCGCACCCTGGGACGTGCCGGGTGCCGTGCGGTTCTACCGGACCGGCTGGCTCGAGGGTCATCCGCGCGCCTCCCAGCAGCTCCAGCGACTCCAGCGCGTGCTCGCCGAGCGACCCGACCCATCCAGCCTCGAGGCGGTCACCCAGGACGGTGTCGCCGAGGTGCCCTACCTGCCGGTCGTGGAGGAGGCCGCGCAGCTGCTCGTCGCGCGCGCGCAGTACATCGAGACGCCCGAGGTGACCGGTGTCGCCTATGTCACGGGCTTTGGCCAGGACACGTTCCCATTCACGCGGGACGGCCTCTGGTACACGTTCCAGGGTGTCAGCACGAACGGGCGCTGGTATGTCGCGGTCTCGTGGAGCCTGCGCGCCGACATGCTCCCGACACGGATCTCCCAGGCGGACGCCGAGCGGGTCGGCCGGAACGGCCGCACCTGGGCGCGCTATGTCCGGCAGACCGTGGCCACGCTCGATGCGGCGGAGCCCACGGCCTTCACGCCCTCCCTGGACACGCTCGACGCGCTCGTCCGCTCCATCGACTTCGACAGCGTGGTCCAGCCGACGGCGTCGCCCGCCCTCGTCCCCACGCCGTCGGGCCCAGTCGTCCCATCGGAGGCCCCCACAGGGTCCATCTCGTCCACGACGCCGTAGCCGTCGTCGCCCTCCCGCGCGACGAGTCCAGGCCGAGCGCGGACAGGCGCCGGACGAGGCCTGGCCCTGGGCCCTTGTCGTGCTTGGAAGTATGGCTGGCGAGGAAGGATTCGAACCTTCGGTCTCCTGATCCAGAGTCAGGCGCCTTACCGCTTGGCCACTCGCCAGTGATGCCCGCAGGCGGACGAGTCTACCGCGCCTCCCGCGATCCTTCACGTGCGGTCCCAGGGCCACCGGCCCGGACCTCTGCCGCCTCGGCCCGGCGAGGCCGTCCATGATGGCGCCAGCCCCCCACCGCAGCACGCGTCGTGTGTTCATGCGCGGTTCACGGAGGTACGCCCATCCGTTCAGCCTCCAGCGTCAGGATGGCCACCATGAGCCAAGCCAGCGTGTCCCAGGCACCCGCCCGAGCCCCGGTCGTGCGCACGTGCGCCTCCTGCGAGGTGGCGATCGTCGGGCGGCCCGTGCTCCACCACGGCCTGCCGTTCTGCTGCTCCGGCTGCGTGGCCGGGGGCCCGTGCATCTGCTCGTACGACCGTGACGGGGACGCCGACGGGGAGGCCCCCGTCATCACGAACGTCCGCTACTGCCTCGACGTCCGAGATCTGATGGCCGCGCCCACGACACCCGGACGGTCGTCACGGCGGGGTCGCACGGGTATGCTCGCCCAGGAGTGACCGACCCGCCGACGCCCTCCCCGCTCGTCACCGCCGCCCTCGCGCTGGTGGGCGAGGGCGTCACGGCGACGGCGCTGGTGGGGCGGTTGGCAGAGGCAGGCGCGGTCGTCGAGACCGACACGGCGGAGCGGCTGCTGGGGCAGCTGGCCGCGTTGGGGCTCGTCCGGGTGACCCACGCCAACGGCTCGCGCGTGTTCGTGGTCACGAGCCTCGGGGCCCGGTCCGGTGGGTCGCCCGTCGACCGCCCCGAGACGGCCCGCCTGCTCCACGATCTCGAGGAGATGCGCACCGACCTCCTGTCGACCATCGCGCACGAGCTCCGCACGCCGCTCACCGCGATCCGGACCAGCGTCGGGCTGCTGCGGGACCCCGCGAGCGACCCCGACCCGGATCAGCGCGAGGCCCTGCTCGAGACCATCGAGCGCAACGCGGATCGCATGCAGCGCCTCGTGGGCGACACGCTGGACCTGACCCGGTTCCGCGCAGGCAGGGTGCAGCTCCAGCTGCGTCGGTTCGATGCCCTGGCCCTCGCGCGCTCGGTCACCGCCTCGCTGCCGCCCGAGTCGGCGGCACGCGTGGACATCACGGGCCCCGATGGCCCGACGTGGGTCTTCGGTGACCGCCGCAGGCTCGATCAGGCGCTGCTCAACCTGGTCTCCAATGCCCTGCGCTACAGCCCCCAGGAGCAGCGCGTGGGCATCACGGTGACACGGATGCCCCCCGACGAGGTCCGATGGTCGGTGACCGATCACGGCCCGGGCATCCCCCACGAGGACCGGGCGCGGCTGTTCGAGCGGTTCTTCGTGGGGCGCAACGACCGGTCCGGGCGCCGGGAGGGCGTCGGCCTGGGCCTGCCCATCGCGCTCGCCATCGCCCAGGCGCACGATGGACGCATCGACATCGAGAGCGAGCCCGGCAGGGGCAGCAGGTTCACCATCGCGGTCCCCGCGGAGGGGCCGAGCGGGGCAGACGAGCAATGAGGATCCTGGTGGTCGATGACGAGCCCGACGTCGTGGAATCGGTCAGCCTGGGGTTCCGGCTGCAGTGGCGCGAGGTGGACGTCCTGGGCGCGGCCGATGGCGAGCAGGCGCTCGATGCCATCGAGCGCGAGCACCCGGACATCGTGCTCCTCGACATCGGGCTGCCGGGCATGGACGGCTTCGAGGTCCTGCGTCAGGTCCGCGCGTTCTCGGACGTGCCGGTCGTGATCCTCACCGCGCGTGACGACGCCCTCGACAAGGTCAAGGGCCTGGAACTGGGCGCGGATGACTATGTGACCAAGCCCTTCAACCACCTGGAGCTCATGGCTCGGGTCAAGGCGGTGCTGCGACGCCTGGACATGCCCGCGCCCGCGAGCCGGGCGCCCTCGTTCCGCTCGGGGGACCTGGAGATGGACTTCGCGCGCGGGGAGGCGCGCCTGCGAGGCGAGCGCCTGGAGCTCACGCCCACGGAGTACAAGCTGCTGTACCACCTCGTCCGCAACGCCGGCCACGTGCTGACCCACGGCACGCTCCTGGCCAAGGTGTGGGGTCGGGAGTACGTGGACGAGGTCGACTACATCCGGGTCTACATCCGGCGGCTGCGGGACAAGCTGGGAGACGACCCGGACGAGCCCCGATACATCCGCACCGAGCGCGGGCTGGGCTATCGGTTCCTGACGCCGGCGCCGGAGGCGTGACCCGGAGCGGCCGGGGTCACTCGATGGCGACGATGGTCGCGCTCCAGGGCCCGCTGGGTGCCTGGACCTCGATCGCCTCACCCAGCGTGGCGGCCAGGATGGCGGCCCCCAGCGGCGAGTCCGCCGACACCCACCCCTGCGACGGGTCGCCATCGCCAGGGAACACGATCGCGTAGGTCGTGGTGCCGCCCTGCGCGTCACGCAGCGTGGCACTGCGCCCGATCGCCGGCACGCCCGGCTGGTCGTCCAGGGAGGCGTTCTCGAGCACCGCGCTCAGGGTCTCCAGGCGGCGGGCCGCCTGGGCCGCGGACAGATGCACGACGCCGTCATCGGACATCGTGCCGGCAAGCAGCGTGGCCTCCCTGCGCAGGTCGGCCAGCTCATCGGTCAGACGCCGATGGGCATCGCTGGTCATGGGCCATCCGCGTCGTTCGATGCGTCGGTCGAGCGCGAGGTCGGTCATCTCCGGTCCCTCCTGGGTATGCGGGGCCGCGGGTATCGCGAGTGCGGGCGTCAGAACTGCCGCGCACCGGATGGGCCACGATAGGCGCACGGGGCGAACGGTCAGGGGAACGACCGTGAACGATCCATGAACGGGCATGCCCCTGCCGGAGCCCCCGGCTGGGCCGCGATCGCGCGTCGTGGCCCGTGCCGGCGGCGAACGGCCACGCCCAGATGGGCCGCGCCATCCCCGAGGCGGCGTTCGTGGATGCGCTCGGCTCAGCGCGACCCCAGGAGCGGTCGCACCTCGCCGATGAGCCGTTCCATGGTCTCCGCGTCGAAGGGCGCCATCTGGCCGATGATGAACGTCCCGAAGCCCAGGTCGGCAAAGGCGGCGAGCCGTTCGGCGATGTGCTCCGCCGTCCCCGCCCAGAAGCCCTCGCCCGCGGTCGCCCGGTCGATGGTGTTGGCGGCCAGCTGCGCGTCGAGCACGGCATCGGCCTCGGCGGCGTCGTCGCGGATGACGACCTTGCAGTTGTAGGTCAGCGCGATTGTCGCCGGGTCACGACCCACCGCCGCGCAATGGTCGCGCAGCACCTGCAGCTTGTGGGGTGCCTCCGCCAACGGGGACTGCGCGTTCCACATGTCCGCATGTCGGGCGACGCTCCGCAGTGTCTTCCGCTCCCCCACGCCACCCACCATGATGGGCACCCGGTCCTGCACGGGGGGTGGCACCAGCCGGAGACGCTCGACCCGGTAGTGCGGGCCGACATGGTCCACCTCCTCGCCGCCGAGCAGGGGCCGCACGATGGAGAGGGCCTCCTCGAGCCAGTCGAGCCGCTCCCCGAAGCCGCTCCCGAACTCGAGACCGAAGGCCTCATGCTCGCGGACGTGCCAGCCGCTCCCGAGACCCAGGATGGCGCGCCCGCCGCTGATGTGGTCGAGCGTGGACACCGTCTTGGCCAGGACGGCGGGATTCCGGAATGTGTTGGCACCGACCATGAGGCCCAGTCGGACGCGCTCGGTCGCCATGGCCCACGCCGCGAGCGTGGTGTACCCCTCGAACACGGGGCGGTCGGTGTCCCCCACCGCCGAGATGAGGTGGTCCCACGTCCAGAGGTGGTCATAGCCCAGCCGGTCGACCAGTCGCGCGGCCGCGAGGTACGAGGCCCAGTCGGTGTTCTGGGCCCATAGGTGGATGCCGAGGCCGATCGACGTCATGCCGCCTTCGCCAGCAGCTCGGCCTGCTCGATGACGAGGGCCACCGCCTGCTCCTGGCCGTCGGGCGGGTAGCCGTAGCGGTTGAGCAGCCGGCGGACCTTGGCGCGCATCGCGGCGCGGACCGTCTCCTTGACGTCCCAGTCGATGGTCGCCGACTCGCGCACCGCGGTGACCAGCTGCTGGGCGATGGCCTTGAGGGTCTCGTCGCCAAGCTCCAGGACGGCGGCCTCGTTCTGGCGGATGGCGTCGTAGAAGGCGACCTCGTCCCGCCGCAGGCCGAGCGCGACACCGCGCTGCTCGGACTGCCGCAGCGAACGCGCGAGCGCCACGAGCTCCGCGATGATCTCGGCGGTGGTCAGCGCGCGGTTCTGATAGCGACGGATCGCCTGCTCCAGCAGCTCGGAGAACCGGCGTGACTCGACCACGTTCTCGCGCCGCAACGTCCTGATGCGGTCGTCCAGCAGGCGCCGCAAGAGCGCGAGCTGGAGGTTGGGCTTGTCGGTGTGCTGGAGCCCCTCGAGGAACTCGTCGGACAGGATGGAGATCTCCTGGCGCCCCATGCCCGCGGACGCGTAGAGGTCGACCACCCCCTCGGACGCGATCGCCTCGGACACCAGCTGCCCGATGGCGGCGTCGAGCGCCGCGGACCCCGTGCCCCGACCGCCCTCGCCCTGCGCCTCGAGCTTGAGCAGCGCGGTCCGGACATCGACGAAGAAGCGCACATCGTCGCGGAGCGCCATCGCCTCGTCCCGGGTGCCCGCCAGCGCGAACGCCCGGGACAGCGCCAGGACCTGGTCGAGGAAGCGCGTCCTGCGGTCCTCGTCGCCGAGCAGGAAGTCCATCGTCGCCTGGATCTGCGCGAGCCGCACGGACCCCGGCGCATAGGGGTCCGACGACCAAGGGTGCCCGTGGAGGATGCTGACCACCACGTGGTGCTTCTCCTGGAGCAGCGCCACCACCTGCTCGATCGGGACACCAGCCTGCTGCTGGTCGGCCGGCGAGTAGTCCGCGAGCGCGTCGCGCAGGTTGGCCGCGATGCCGATGTAGTCGACGATGAGACCGCCAGCCTTGCCGCGGAAGGTGCGGTTGACCCGGGCGATGGCCTGCATCAGGCCGGCTCCGCGCATGGGCTTGTCGACGTACATCGTGTGGACCGGTGGCGCGTCGAACCCGGTCAGCCACATGTCGCGCACGATGACCAGTTCGAGCGGGTCGTCGGGGTCCTTGGCGCGCGCCTTGACGTCGCGCATCGCCTCCCTGCCCAGGAGGTGCGGCTGGTAGGCCGGTGGGTCCGCCGCGGACCCGGTCATGACCACCTTGATGCGACCTCGCTTCGGGTCCGGGTCGTGCCAGGCGGGACGCAGGGCCACGATCCGCTCGTACAGCCCGACGCAGATGCGCCGGCTCATGCCCACGACCATCGCCTTGCCCGGCTCGTCCGCCCGGCGGCGCTCCCAGTGCTCCACGATGTCCCGGGCGACGGCATCGAGGCGGGCATCGGCGCCCACCACCGCCTCCACCTGGCCCCAGCGGGTGCGCGCCCGCTCCAGGGCGGTCTCGGGCTCCCGCTCCGCCAGCTCGTCGATGGTGTCGTCGAGGTCCCGGGCGACGTCGTCGGGCAGGTCCACCTTGGCGAGCCGCGACTCGTAGTAGATGCGCACCGTGGCGCCGTCCTCGACGGCACGGGTCAGGTCGTAGACGTCGATGTAGTCGCCGAACACCTGGCGGGTCGAGCGGTCGGTCGCCTCGATGGGCGTGCCCGTGAAGCCGAGATACGTGGCGTTGGGCAGCGCGTCGCGCAGGTGTCGGGCGTAGCCGTCGAGGAAGTCGTACTGGGAGCGGTGCGCCTCGTCCGCGATGACCACCACGTTGCGCCGGTCCGTCAGCAGCGGGTGGACGTCGCCCCGCTCCTCGGGCGCGAACTTCTGGAGCGTCGTGAACACGATGCCGCCCGAGGCGCGCGTGAGCAGGCGCCGCATGTGGGCGCGCGAGGTCGCCTGGACGGGTGCCTCGGGCAGGATGCGGGCGGGCGCGAACACCTCCGCGAACAGCTGGTCGTCGAGGTCGTTGCGGTCGGTGATGAGCACGAGCGTCGGGTTGCCCATCGCGGGCTCGCGCATCACCTTGGCCGCGTAGCACACCATCTCGAAGCTCTTGCCACTGCCCTGGGTGTGCCAGACCACGCCGCCCCGCCGGTCGCCACCCGGGCGCGACGCCTCGATGGTCCGCTCGACCGCCATCCGCACCGCCCAGAACTGGTGGTACCTGGCGACGCGCTTGACGAGGCCCGACGGCTCGTCGGAGAACACGATGCCGCTGCGCAGGAGGTCCAGGAACAGGGCCGGCTCGAAGACCCCACGCACGAGGACCTCGAGCGCCGGGCGTCCGGTCTCGAGCGTCCGGCCGTCGATGGTCTTCCAGGGCGCGTAGTGCTCCATGCGGCCCGATGCCGGGCCCATGACCGCCGCGAGGCCGTCGGACGCGACGCACACCGCGTTGGGCACGAGCAGCGAGCCAATGTCCCGGCGGTACGTCTGGAGCTGGTTCCAGGCGCCGGTGACGGTGGCGTGCTCGGCGCCGGCGCTCTTGAGCTCGATGAGCCCGACCGGCAGGCCGTTGAGGTACGCCACGACGTCGGGTCGTCGGTTGTGGCCGTCCTCGACGACCGTCAGCTGGTTGACGACCAGCCAGTCGTTGGCGTCCGGGTCGTCGAAGTCGACGAGCCAGGCGAGTCCTGCGCGCACCGAGCCGTCCGCGATGCGGTGCTCGACGGGCACGCCCTCGGTCATCAGGCGGTGGAGCCGGGCGTTCTCCGCGAGCGCGCTCTGGGACTCCGCGCGCCGGACCGTCGCGACGACCCAGTCGACGGCATCCGCGGGCAGCGCCGGGTTGATGCGCGCGACCGCGTCCCGCAGGCGACCGCCGAGCAGGACCTCGGGCCACGAGCCGCGCTCCTGGTCGGTCCCACCGGGGCCGATGTCGGGGCCGTGTGCGGTGTGGTACCCGATGGCCCGGAACCACTCAAGGCAGGCCTCCTCGACGTCGCTCTCAGAGATGCCGCTCACACGAGCGCCTCGACCTGTTCTCGCGCCTCGGGGACCCGCAGGCGACCCGACAGCAGCTCGGGGAGCAGCGCGTCGCGAAGGGCGGCGAGTGTCCGCGACTCCAGCTCGGCTGCCCAGGCGCGGCGGAGGAGCTGCTCGGCGAGGGAGATCGTGGGCGAGTCTCTGGAGGGGCAGGCCACACACAGTCCTTCGATCGCCTCCCGGGGGATTCGGGCCACCGTGCTGCCGTAGACGTGGCCTTCCAGCCAGGCTCGGCTGTCCCGGGTGAACATCGCCGCCCAGACCGGCAGTGTGCGCCAGGACTCCTCATCGCGGAACCGAACCGCATAGAGGTCCTGCGTGAACAGCGAGCCGGCGAGGTCATCGGGCACAAGCATTGGCCAGCCCAGGATCTCGTTCGACCAAGTCTGCTCTACGGAGGTCACCAGAAGTGAGCCGGCGGGGACCACGTGGCGGTCCTTGTACGGCCCGGAGTACGGCTTCAGTCCCGAACGCTTGAGCCATCCGAAGTTCTCGGCATTCGCGAGGCCGATCATGGGGATGCCCTCGCCCGTCAGGCCCGCGCTCGTGTAGGCAAGTCCCCGCTCGACGGTGGCGATGTCGCCCATCCGGACGAGCTTGCCTCCCGCGGATGCGTGCTGGAGTTCGAGCCTCGCGAGATCACGGGATGTCTCGACCATCCGCCGGTTCGACTCGACCTTGTCGTCCAGGGCACCGAGGACGTCCGCGATGGCCCGCTGTTCCTGGAGATTTGGCAGAGCCATGCGCCAGTTCGGTAGGTCCGTCAGGCGAATGCTCTCGATGGTGCTGCCCGAGATTCGATTCGCCGCTGGCAATTCTTGGAAGGGCCGGGAGTGCCATGTGTACGCAAGGAAGCGCCCGTCCGCATGACGAGGGTCGGGGCGCAGCAGGCCAACCCGTCGCCCAAGGCACCATCGTCCCTCAGGCAAGACGGCCGCATGGCCAACCTTGGCCTCGTATCCGAACACGAGATCCCCTGGCCGTGGGGTCACTCGTCTGGACCACGCCTGAGCGGTTGCCTCCGAAACGGTCCCCGACTTCCTGAGCTGGATGCGTCCATTGTGGATGTCAGCGACGTTCAGGTAGGTCACGGGCCCGGTACTGTCGAGGGGGGCAGTCTGGTGCGGGCTGTCGAACAGCTCGGCAACGTCTCCTATCCGCACCGTCGGCCAGGGATCCGACATCAGGTGGTGCGCTCGGGTCAAGTCGATCATGCGTCGACCGAGCCAGGCTTGCCATCCCCCATCCGACTGAGCAGGTCGTCGACGCGCCGATGGAGCGCTGGGACCTCCGACTGGGTGATGGCCCAGACGATGTCATCGACGATGGTGGCGTAGGCATGTGCGAGGCGATTCCTGAACGCGACGATCCTTGGTGCCTCCGGGAACTCATCGCTCAGGATTGCCGGGTAGATGCGCAGTGCCTGGCCCAGGGCTTCGCCTACGATCTCGAGCTGTCGTTCAACGGCCGAGCGCAGGAGCGCGTCATCGGCGTAGTCGGCCACACCAGTATCGCGGACGAACTCCTCGACGAGCGAACATGCCTCTGCGATGTCGAAGAGGTACGACCGCAGGTCACGCGGCATGGACGAGGACCTGGGTCGCCTCGATCTCGCGTCGACGATACGGGTTACGCAGCGCGGCAGATTCGACCAGGTCGACGGGACGCCCCAGGAGCGCTTCGAGTTCGGCCAGAAGGCCGAAGTAGGCGTCCGCGTGGTCGTGCGGCGCCAGCGGTCCGAAGTCCACCAGGAAATCCACGTCGCTGTGCTCGGGGTCGAAGTCGTCTCGGACCACGGACCCGAAGACCGCCAGCCGACGCACGGAATACCGGCGGCACAGCGCCGCGATCTGTTCCAAGTGCCGGCTGACGAGCGGGTTCATGGTTCTCCTACGGTCTCACCGACACCAAGCCGCTGGAGATTGTCCCTGATGACGACCTGCAGGCGGTCGGACTCGTCGAACTCGGCGAGGAGCTGGGTCCAGAGCCGCGCCAGCCTCTCCTCGATGGGCTCGCCGTCGTCCTCGGCCTCGGCGGCGCCGACGTAGCGTCCTGGTGTGAGCACGAAGTCGTGGGAGCCGACCTCGTCGAGCGTCGCGGAGCGGCAGAAGCCCGGGACGTCCGCGTACGGTTCGGTGCCCTGCTCGCCGCGCCAGGCGTGGTAGGTGCCCGCGATGCGCCCGATGTCGGCGTCGTCGAGGACGCGCAGGGTGCGCGTCTCCATCCGGCCGAGCCTGCGGGCGTCGATGAACAGCACCTCGCCGCGCCGGTCGCGGAACCTGCTCTTCCGCCGGTCCTTCGCCACGAACCAGAGGCACACCGGGATGCCGGTGTTGAGGAACAGCCTCTCGGGCAGGGCGACGATGCAGTCCACCAGGTCCGCCTCGACGATGCGCCTGCGGATCTCGCCCTCGCCGCTGGTCTTCGACGACAGGGACCCGTTGGCGAGGACGAACCCCGCCACGCCCGCGGGCGCCAGGTGGTGGATGAAGTGCTGGACCCAGGCGAAGTTGCCGTTCCCGGCAGGCGGCAGCCCGAACCGCCAGCGCGGGTCGTCCCGCAGCGCGTCGCTGTACCAGTCGTCGAGGTTGAAGGGCGGGTTCGCGAGGATGTAGTCGGCTCGCAGGTCGGGGTGGAGGTCCCGGTGGAACGAGTCGTCCGCATGGTCGCCCAGGTTCGCCTCGATGCCCCGGATGGCGAGGTTC